>ERZ836760.2851-NODE-2851-length-12294-cov-3.477327_pt1 | contig 12294 bp, 11 predicted proteins | sample MGYA00519941_ERZ836760 | MGnify/ENA primary metagenome ERZ836760 (study PRJEB31850, sample SAMEA3708807) | human gut metagenome | biome: human gut; feature: human-associated habitat; material: faeces | place: China | collected 2014 ... | reverse complement strand
TGGAGTTACCGTCACCGGCATGCCCTCCGAGTGCAGCAAATCTGGAATTATGCATAGCGAGCGCAGCATATATGGAGTTAAAGGGGCCTAGGATCGGTCATAACTTCAAATCTGTCGCGGTGGAGATACGCGGCACCCGCCGAGCCCCGCTGGATGGCAGCTCCACCGCCCGGAGCCCCTTCGGCAGCAGCCCTCCTGGGCGCCCCTCCGCCGGATGCAGACCCCTCGACATGTTGCCCGCATGTTTCGCCGGTGTGGTTCTCCTGTGTTCCGCGCCGCGCGCCGCGCGCCCGCAGCAGGCCCGCAAGCCCCGAGCGACGCGCAACCTCAAAGGAGAAACCTGGAGGACAGGCTTCCTAGTACGGCTCGTCCAAGTTGGCGTGGGCCTGGGCATCGGCGTCCAAGCCGAAGAACTTGCCCTGCCGATAGCGATCGAGCGCCACCAGCGCGATCATGCCGGCGTTGTCGCCGCACGCGCTCAAGGGCGGCATGACCAGGCGTACGCGCAAGCGCTCGCACAAGCTTTCGTACGCAGCGCGCAGCACCGGATTCGCCGCCACGCCGCCGCCCAGGCAGAACGTGCGCGCGCCCGTTTGCCGCAAAGCCATTTCGGCCTTCTTCACCTGCACGTCCACAACCGCCTGCTGAAAGCTGGCGCACACGTCGGGCACGTTGACGTCGCGGCCCGCCGCGCGTTCGTTGTTGATGTACGTGACCACGGCGGTTTTGAGCCCCGAAAGCGAGAAGCGCAAATCCCCCGAATGCATCATGGCGCGCGGAAACGCGATAGCGCGCGGGTCGCCCTTGGCCGCCTCGCGCGAGATCACAGGGCCGCCCGGATACCCCAGGCCAAGCGCCTTCGCTACCTTGTCGAACGCCTCTCCCACCGCGTCGTCGATCGTGGCTCCCAAAGTTTCATAATCGCCCCAATCCTTCATGTGCACAAGCAGCGTATTGCCGCCCGACACAAGCGACACCACAGCCGGCGGCGCGAAATCGGGCGCGCCGATCTTGTTCGCATACAGATGGCCTTCCAGGTGATGCACGCCGATGAACGGCTTTTCGACAGCCCAGGCAGCGCCCTTCGCGAATGCGACGCCCACCACCAGCGCGCCGACCAGCCCCGGTGCGTACGTCACGGAAACAGCGTCGAGGTCGCTCCACTTCAACCGAGAAACGCCCAGATGATCAGCGGCAACGTCGAAGCACTCGTCGCACACGCCGCAAATGGCTTCGATATGCTTTCGGCTGGCGATCTCGGGAACCACGCCGCCGAACCGCGCGTGGAAGTCTATCTGGGAAGCCACCACGTCGGACACCAACGTGCCCGCGCCGTCCACGATGGCCGCTGCCGTCTCGTCGCACGACGACTCGATGGCCAAAATGAGCGGGCGCACGAAATCGGAAGCCTCCGCGCAAGAGGACGCGCCCGCAGGCGACGAAGCGCGCGCTTCGTCGATGTGCAGCGCCATGCCCGCAACGTCGTGCTGGGCCAGCGGCAAGGGGCCCTCCAGGATGAGCGCGTCTTCGCCGTCGGAATAGTACCGAGGACGCGTGCCGATCGACCGGAAGCCAAGCGCCTCGTAGAACGCATGCGCGCCCTTGTTGCCCGCGCGAACCTCAAGCGAGCACGTCGAAGCGCCCAAATCGCGCGCATCGGACGCCACGCGCGCAAGCAGTTCGCGAGCGATGCCGCACCGACGCCACGACGGATCCACCCCCACTTTGAGGATCTGCACCTGCCCGTCGACCACCCATCCGCCGGCATAGCCGATCAAATGATCCTGGCTGTACGCCGCCCACCAGGTGCGATCGCCTCGCGGCAGCTCGTCTGCAACCAGCGCTGCGCTCCAAGCATCCGAACCCATGACCGTCGATTCCAAAGCCGCAACATCGGCTGCATGGGCAGCGTCAAGCGGCTTGTAGGTAATGCCGCTCGCATCGGGACGCGCGTTCAAAATCGCCGTATCGTGCATGCTGGCGCGCTGGTCTCGCCGAGGCGCCACGTCCTGCACACCAGCCGTCAAATTGCGCGGATCGTTCTTGGACAGGCGAATGCGCTCGTTCTCTTCCGCGTCCGACAAGCGCGTGTACACCGGCAACGCGAACGCCGGATCGTGCGCAACCGCGTCGAACGGATCCGCATCGCCCGCACGCCATGCAGCTTGCAGCGCCAGCAAAAGGCCCCGCCCCGTAGGCGTCCAGAGCGCTTCGGCAAGCGCCGATCCGCATGGATCGAACAGGTCCGCGTACTTGCGCAGCGCATCTCCGGCAATCAGCAGATTCGACAGGCCCGCTGCCGTCAGCTCTTCCGCAGCTGCTTCGACTTTCACCACGCGATCGGCTTCCAAGCGCTCGATGCCCTGGTCGTTCAAGGTGTAGCGCACCGGATACACCTCTTTGCGCATGGCGTCCGCCACCACCGCCAAGGCGCCGCGCGCGCCGTCGGCCTGCGCGTTCCATGCCACCGCGTCAAGCGACGACACGCCAATCAGGGGAACCTCAAGCGCCGAAGCGACGCCTTTCGCCGTTGCCATGGCAATGCGAACGCCCGTGAACGACCCCGGCCCGCGCCCGACGACCACGCAGGCGATCTGCTTGCGCGAGACGCCGGCTTCGGCCAAAGCCGCGTCGATGCGCGGCAGCAGCTGGGTATTCGACGCGCGGCGGGCCTCCGCCTCGACCGACGCGACCAATTCGACGGTACGGCTTTCGGAATGCAGCGCGCCCAGCCCGATGGCGATCACTTCATTAGCCGTGTCGAATGCAAGCACGTACGTTGCACGCGCAGACGCGCCCTGCGGACGCGGAGCAGCTTCACCCACCTGGTTACCTCGCAGACTTCATAAGGCGCGACTTGGAGTCCTTCGCCCAAAGAAACAAGAGCTGGCGCGACCGATCGCCGTACGCATGCGCCTCCACGGAGCGGTTCCCTTCGGAATCCACCGAAATGCACACCTCCAGATACCCGTACGGAAGCGACTCGGGAAACTTCTCGCCCCATTCGATGAACGACGCGCCGTCGGCATCTATGGTTTCGTAATAGCCGGTGTCCTCCAGTTGGTCGGCGGAGTCCAGTCTATACAGATCGAAATGATAGAGCGGCAGCGTGCCGCCGGGATACGTGAGCAAGATATTGAAGGTTGGGCTGGTCACCTGGTCGCGAACGCCCAGGCCAGCCGCCACGCCTTGCACGAACTGCGTCTTGCCCGCGCCCAGATCGCCCGTAAGCACGATGACGTCGCCAGCGTGCAGATACGGCGCCAGCGTGACCGCAAGCTGCTTCGTCGCCTCGGACGACGTGGTCTTGCGCGTGTATGTTAACCCGTTAGCCATACCCCGTATGATACGACAACCCGGCAAGACGCGGGAGCCGTTTCGGAATATCCCCATGCAAGGCGCGCGTACCTGCCCCGAAAGTCCCGAACGCGCGCAGAAGCGCTACTTCACCACGAAGTCGCCGGGCAGGCGCGGAGCGGTGCGACGGTACGTCACCGCCGGATATCCCAGCAGCATGCACGTTTGAAGCGGGCGATCCTGCACCTCCAGCCACGACTTCACCGCCGGAAGCCCCTCGGCCGCACGGCACAAGTACCCGTTGAAAAGCATGCCCAGGCCAAGCGATGCGGCCATAAGCTCCATGTTCTGCGAAGCAAGACCGGCGTCGTCCGCGCGATCAGCCGCCACGAACACCACCGCGGGGGCGTTACGGAACAGAAAGTCGCGCGAGGGTTCCGCCTTCACGCCCTCCAGGAACAGAGCGCATTGCGCAGCCCATCGGGGCCGATCGGATCCAGGCGAAGCGAGCACGTCCTCGATGCCGCCCCACACCAGCCGCTTGAGCTCGTCCAGGCCGTCCTGCACCACCACGAACCGACACCCTTGCGCGTTCTTAGCCGTGGCGGTGTAGCGTCCGGCCTGCAAGATCAGGTCGATCTTCTGGCGCTCCACCGCACAAGGCCGATACCTCCGAATGCTGCGCCGCGACTTGATCGCCTGCAGCAGATCGTGCGCGTCGACGAAGCGAGAAAGCGGCTCGGCGGGCTCCACGTCGGCCATATCGTAGCCGGAAATGGACACGGCACCCGTCGGGCACACGGCCACGCAATGCCCGCACAGGATGCACCGACCCAAAACCTGGGCGATTCCGTTCTGAATGCGCAGGTCATCGGCTACGCAATCGTCTGCGCACCTGCTGCACCCGATGCAGCGAGCCTCGTCGATCTCAACCCGCATCGCGCTACCTCAGCAATGCTTCCGCGGCAGCCACGGTATGAGCCATCGTCACCGAGGTGGTCACGGTTCCGATGCCGCCCGGCACCGGCGTGATGGCGCCCACGATGGGCTCCACCTCGTCGAAGTTCACGTCGCCGCACAGCTTGCCGTGCGTATCGAAGTTGATGCCCACGTCGAGCACCGTCTGACCAGGACTGAAGAACTCGGCCCCGTACGCCCGCGCGCGCCCCGTCGCGCAGATAACGATGTCGGCCTCGCGGCAAATGGCCGGCAGGTTCTCGGTCCGGGAATGGCAGATAGTCACGCTGGCGTTGCGCCGCAGCAGCATCATGGACACCGGCTTGCCCACCACCAGGCTGCGGCCGACCACCACCACGTGCTTGCCCACCAGGGGCACGTCGTAATGGTCGAGCATTTCAACGCAGGCCGCAGCGGTGCACGGCGGAAACCCGTCGCTCGCATCGGTGAACACGGAGGCCAGCGAGGCAAGCGATATGCCGTCGACGTCCTTCGCCGGAGCAAGCGCGTTGCACATGGCCTTCTCGTCGATGAAGCTGGGCAAGGGGCGAAACATGAGGCACCCGTGCACGGTCTTGTCGTAATTGATGGACTGGAGCGTTGCCTGCAAGGCAGCCTGCGGAGCGAATTCGTCCAGCACGTACGGCTTGACCGCGATGCCCAGGCTTTCCGCGCGCTTGACGGCCGTGCGCTCGTAGGACAGGTCGTCGGGACGCGCGCCCACGCGCACAAGAGCGAGCGTGGGAACGATTCCCTCCCGCCGCAGAACCTCGATGCGCACGCTCATATCCTGCGCCATGCGATCGACGACGGGCTTCCCTCTCAGCTGAATGGCCATACGATCAGGCTCCTTTACGAAACAGCTTGCTTGACGTGCGCGAACAGATCGTCGCACTGAGCACGAACGGAATCGGCAACGGCGTTGGCCTGGTCGCGATAGCGCGCGGCCCGGTCGCGATCATCCATCGAAGCGGCGTTGATGAATATGTTGAGGCTCGCCCCGTCCACGGCGGCGCGCGCGAACGCCGCAGCTACGCCGGCGTCGGAGAGGGCCATCCGGCTGCCGTGGTACGCCAGGAAGTCGGTCAGCTCGACCACCTCCGCAATGCGCTGCATAATTTCCAGGGGGACGTCGCATGCGCCCACAAGCGCGGTTTGCAGCGCTTCGTTTTTCGCCGCCTGCTCCTCGGGCGTCGCCTTGGGCATGCGATACGCAGCGGCCAGCGGCGCGAACGCGCGCGCATCCTCGTCCACCAGCTCGATCAAACGCTCCCGCACGGCGGCAAGCTTTTCCAGCGTCACGTACGCGTCGGCCTCCACATCGGCGTACGTTTTCTTGCCCACGGTCAGGTTCCCCACCATGGAAGCAAGGGCCGAAGCCAGCGCGCCCACGTACGCGGAAGCCCCTCCCCCGCCCGGCGTTGGAGCGGAGCTAGCCAATTCCTCGATGAACTTCGTATCCATTCGGGCCTCCTCGCAGGCAAGTCCAAAGCGCATTCCAGCTGACCGGAAACCGGGTGCGCGACGGCAACACGTTCCGAACGCGCTCTACGCGCCTTTTCTTGAAACGGTCATTGTGCCAGAAAGCCCGCATCCGAACAGCGCCTGCCGCCCAAAAACAGGCCGGTTTGGCAGGAATTCCACGGCGGAGGGAGCGCGAGGGAGCGGAGAGGGCCGCCCGATGACGGAGAGCGAGCGCCCCGCCGAAGCTTTGGTCGCCCAGGTTGGCGTAGTAAATCAGCGAGGGCTTCCACGGTGCCCCAGATCGGCCCGTTTCGCGGCCGAGCGTGCTTCGCACGTGAGGGCAAGCGAAAAAGCGCCAAGATCGGGTGCCTCGACGTCTCGCAGCGTCGGCGTGTTCCGCCGTTCGGAGAACGGCGGAACACGATTAGAACAGTCCGGAAATCTTGCCGGTTTCGTCCACGTCGATCTTGAACGCAGCCGGGCTCTTCCCCAGGCCGGGCATGGTCATGATGGATCCCGTCAGGGCCACCACGAAACCAGCGCCTGCAGACACCTTCGCCTGGCGAACGGTCACCGTGAAGTCGCGCGGCGCGCCCAGCTTGGTCTGGTCGTCGCTGAACGAGTACTGGGTCTTGGCCATGCACACGGGCATGTTGCCGAACCCGAGCGCCTCAAGCTGCGCCAGCTCCTTCTTCGCAGCCGGCTCGAACGTCACGCCGTCGGCGTGGTAGATGCGCTTCGCGATGGCCTCGATCTTCTGAGCCAGCGTCAGGTCGTCGTCGTAAGAGAACTCGAACGTCTCGGCGCTGCGGCCCTCGGCGTCGCCCTCTTCGCACAGGCGCACCACCTCGTCGGCCAGCGCCTGGCCGCCCTTGCCGCCCTTCGCCCACACCTCGGACAGCGCGACGTTCACGCCCAGTTCGCGGCACTTGGCTTCCACCAGGTCCAGCTCGGCCTTGGTGTCGGTCGGGAACGCGTTGATGGCAACGACGCACGGCAGGTTGTACACCTTCGTGATGTTCTCCACGTGCTGCAGCAGGTTGGGCAGGCCGGCCTCCAGGGCCTCCAGGTTTTCCTCATTGAGGTCAGCCTTCGCCACGCCGCCGTGATTCTTGAGCGCGCGCACCGTGGCAACCACGACCACGGCGTCGGGCTTGAGGCCCGCCAAGCGGCACTTGATGTCCAGGAACTTCTCCGCACCCAGGTCGGCACCGAAGCCGGCTTCGGTCACGCAGTAATCGCCCAGCGCCATGGCCATGCGCGTGGCCATGATGGAGTTGCAGCCGTGGGCGATGTTGGCGAAGGGACCGCCGTGCACGAACGCCGGCGTGCCTTCGAGCGTCTGCACCAGGTTCGGCTTCAAGGCGTCCTTCAGCAGCGCCGTCATAGCGCCCTCGGCATGCAGGTCGTGCGCCGTAACCGGCTTGTCGTCGTAGGTGTAGCCCACCACGATGCGGCCCAGGCGCTCCTTGAGATCGGTAATGGAAGTGGCCAGGCAGAAAATGGCCATGACCTCGGAGGCCACCGTAATGTCGAAGCCGTCCTCGCGCGGCACGCCATGCGCCTTGCCGCCCAAACCGTCCACGATGTTGCGCAGCTGGCGGTCGTTCATGTCCACCACGCGCTTCCACGTGATCTTGCGCACGTCGATGCCCAGCTCGTTGCCGTTGTGGATGTGCGCATCCAGCAGAGCCGCCAGCAGGTTGTTGGCCGCGCCGATGGCATGGAAGTCGCCCGTGAAGTGCAGGTTGATGTCCTCCATGGGAATGACCTGGGCGTATCCGCCGCCCGCCGCGCCGCCCTTGATGCCGAACACGGGACCGAGCGAAGGCTCGCGCAGAGCCACGACCACGTTCTTGTCCTGAAGGGCCAGCGCATCGGCCAAACCTACCGTCGTGGTGGTCTTGCCTTCGCCGGCCGGCGTGGGGTTGATGGCCGTGACCAGGATGAGCTTGCCCGGCGCGTGCTCCACGTCCGCGAGCAAGTTGTAGTCGACTTTCGCCTTGTTGGTGCCGTACATCTCCAGGTACGACTCCGGCACGCCCGCCTTCTTGGCGATCGCGCTGATGTGCTCGGGGGTGGTCGCTTGGGCAATTTCAATGTCACTCAACACGTCGGGCCCTCACTTTCTTGGTTTGGTCTGGACTTTTCGGAATCATGAAGTATAGCGTGCGCAGCGGCATAAAACGGCGGGCATGCGGTCGAAGGTCTTAGGATAGGGCAATGCGGTCGCACAATCCGCATTCCGCCTGATCCGCCGACGCCTCGTACACCAAGCGCAATCCTTCCAACGTCAGATCGGGATTGGTCGTCGTAATGGTCTGCGACTGGGCGGCCACGCGAGAAGCAAGCCCGCCCGTAGCAACCACGGTGGTCTGGTAGCCCAGCTGATCGAAGATACGGCGCACCAGCCCGTCCACACGATCGGCCTCGCCGTAAACGATGCCCGCCTGAATGGCCTGCTCGGTGTTGTGCCCGATGGCGGTATGGGGATCGACCAGGTCGATGGCGCCCAGCTTGGTCGCATGATCGAACAGCGCCGACGACGACGTTTCGATGCCCGGGGCAATCACGCCGCCCACAAACCGACCCTGATCGTCCACTACCTCCATGTTGGTGGCCGTGCCGAAATCGACCACGATCACCGGCGCGCCGTACAACGCCTTCGCCGCCACTGCGTCGGCCACGCGGTCCGCGCCGATCTCGTGCGGGTTGGGATAGTCAGCCTCGAACAAATTCCCTGCGGTTTCAGCCGAGCACACCAGCGCGTGCTTGCCGATCATGCGCCTCGTCGCATCGCACCACGCCGCCGTCAGCTGCGGAACCACCGAAGCAAGCGCCACGCCGTCCAGGTCGTCGAACGCAATCCCCTCGGAGCTCAGCAAAGGCACCAGCTTGACGCGGAGCTCGTCCGACGTATGGCGTTTGTTGGTGGCCACGCGCCACCGAAACCGAAGAGCCCCTTCCTGGTAGATGCCGAATACCGTTTGCGTGTTCCCCACGTCGATAGCAAGTAACATGTTTCTGACAGTCTCCTTATACGGCGCCCGAAATGTTTATAGTTGCTCTCGTCATTATAGCAACCCGCTTACGCTCATCTGTCAGGCAGCGGCCACGGGACCTATCTGATAGAAAGGCACCACATGAACGACACCCCGCATCGCATCCTCGTTGTAGACGACGAGCCGTCGATAACCGAATTCGTCAGCTACGCTCTGAAAAAAGAGGGCTTCTACACCGACGTCGTGGACAACGGCGAAGACGCCCTGGCGCTGGCCACGAAAAACTCTTACGACCTGTTCGTTCTTGACATCATGCTCCCGGGCATGGACGGCTACGAGCTGTGCCGTCGCCTGCGCTCGAAGACCACCGTCCCCGTCCTGTTCCTTTCGGCGCGCGACACCGAGCTGGACAAAGTGGTCGGCCTGGAAATTGGCGGGGACGACTATCTGGCCAAGCCCTTCGGCGTGCGCGAGCTGATCGCACGTGTGCGCGCGCTGCTGCGCCGCGGATCGGGCGGAGATTTCCCCGGAGCCAACCATGCGGTCACCGCAAGCGGTATTACCCTGGATGAAGACGCCCACACGGCATCGGGCCAGCATGGCGAAATCGAGCTTACGCCGCGCGAATTCGAGCTACTGGCCAGCCTGATGAAGAACGCCGGAAAAGTGGTTTCGCGCGAAGATCTGCTCCGCGACGCCTGGGGTTGGGAATACTTGACCGAAACCAAGACCGTGGACACGCACATCAAGCGTCTGCGTGATAAGATTGAGTCCGCCGGTTACGATCCCGGCCTGGTAGAAACGGTACGCGGATACGGATACAGGTTCAAGCAATAAAAAGGCTACAGACATATTTTTCATTGCTGGCAACCTTGCTTTCGCTGCTTGCCAGCGCAGTTGTTCTCCTGGTTTGCCTTCTCGCCTTCGGCACTCCGCCGAGGGCGTTTTTGCTGCTGATTCCCGTCCTGCTGGTTACGTTTCCCTTAAGCCTGGTCATCGGTCATTTTCTGTCAGAGCCGCTACGCATGCTGGCCAAGAAAACCGCCGCGTACCGATCCGGCATGGACGTGTCCATCGAGGCGGATGGCAGAATGCTGGAGGCCGACCATTTGGCAAACGATTTCCGTGCGCTTGTTCAAACGGCAAAGACGCAGCAGCACGATCTGGCGCTGAAAGAGCGTCGCCAAGCTGCCTTCATCAGCGACGTTGCCCACGAGTTGCGGACCCCCCTGACCGCCATCCGCGGCAACGCCGAAATGCTGGAAGACCCCGACCTTCCTGCGGAGCTGCACGATAAGTTCTGTTCCATCATCATCAACGAGAGCGAGCGCCTCAGCCGCCTGACGCACGATCTGCTCACCCTTCAGCGTATAGAAGACGACAGCATGCCCTTCGAGCTTTCGCGCGTGAACCTTCGGGAGCTTGCCTCGGGCGTGGTCGATGCGCTGGAGCCCATCCTACGCGACCGGCAGGCGCACACCGAGATCATGGGAGAAGCGCCCGACGTGCTGGGAAATCCCGACAGGCTCAAGCAGGCCGTCACGAACCTGGTGGAGAACGCAAGCCGATTCATCGAGCTGGGCGGCCATATCACCATCGAGCTGTTCGGGTTGAGGGGCAACTCCATCATCGCCGTGAGAGACGACGGCACCGGCTTCGGCGACGTAGATCCGAAACTCCTGTTCGACCGCTTCTACCGCACCGACGCCTCGCGAAGCCGCGGAACGGGCGGCACGGGGCTGGGCCTGGCCATCGTGAAATCCGTGGTCGAAGCGCATGACGGCACCGTCGAGGCCATCAACCTGCCCGACGGCGGCGCCTGCTTCATCATCGCCTTGCCGTCCATCCCAGCCGACATCCGCACCGACCAGCCGGGACGGTAAGCTGCGCGAAAACGCTAGCGTGCCGGGTGATGGGCATGGCGGCGCGTCGAACGGAAAAGCACGAACGCAAGAACGGCAACGATCACGACGCTCGTTCCGATAGCGCACACGGCCTGCAAGTGAATGGCGGGGATGCCCACCAGCATGCCAATAATGTACGGAACCAGCCAAGCAAGCCATACCACCGTGCTGAACGTGTGGAATCGCAGCATCGAACGCTCGTTTTGACGAACGTAGGTGACGGTTGCCCAAGTGGCGTGAATCAACATGAGCGCGATGGCCAGCATGCCGGTGATCGCATGCACGCCGAAGCCCGATGCGCCCGATTGCTGCGCGATGTTGCTCATGAGCATGGTTCCCGTCGTGTCGCAAGTCAGACCCGCCCAGAACAGAACCACGTGACGGAGCGACAGCGTCCCCGACCGACGCTCGCCGAACACGCCGATGGTGTACAGGATCAGCGCAAACGTAATAGCGGTGCTCGCTGCAATCAAATCCCAGCTCATTGTATGCTCCTTTCGTTATCGGGCTGTCGCCCGTCTATATACATGAACCTCGTTCATTAATGAACAAGGTTCATATTAGAAAGAGGGCCCGCTCATGGCAAGCAGTCTGGAAGATCGCCACGGTTTCTTCACGCCCGCGTTCGCATCCTTCCTCTACAATGAGGGTCGTTCGCGCACCGACTACCCTTCGTACGGGAGGCTTCCATGGGTAATAAGCCCGTCATCACCAAGCAACAGGTACTGGATGCAGCATTCGAGCTGGCCAGCACGAAAGGCCTTTCGGGATTGAGCATCCGGGAGGTCGCACGATCCTGCGACGTTGCCGTTGGCACGGTTTATAACTCCTATCCCACAAAGTCCGACCTGGTCAACGATGTGGTAGGAAAATTCTGGAACGAATCGCTTTCCTGTTTCATGCCGTTGGCCGCTGCAAACGGCGACTTCGTGGATCTCTGCCGAGACCTTGCCGCCAAGCTTTCGGTCGCCCTCGAGAAGTTTCGCAACGACTGGCTGGCGGAGGTATCTACGCTCAACACGCACGATCTTGCCGCCGCACACCTGCGCGAGGAAGCGTGCTTTGCGCACATCCGAAAAGGCCTGATCTACGCAATCGAGCGCGATCCCCGCATCGTCAAAGAACGGCTCGAGGGTCCCCTTGCGCCGGAACCCCTGTGCGTTTTCGTATGGGCCAGCATGCTCACCTCCGTCAAACGGGGAGATTTTTCCTGCGAAACGCTGTTCGAGCTGCTCAGACGAACGCTGTACTAAGAACGCAAAGAGGGTGCAACCCGCGCCGGAAGGGGAACGAGCGCATGATCATCGGCATAACGACCACCTTCGTGGTGGAAGAGCAAAAGGACGAGCGCGTTCCCGTCGAACGCGTTACGGCAGAGTACGTGCGACGCGTTGCCGCCACGGGAGCGGTGCCTGTTCTGCTGCCGCCGATAGACGGCACGGACGAAGACAACGAACGCATCGCACGCGAGCTTATCGAACGCATCGACGGGCTGGTGCTTGCCGGCGGAGGCGACATCGCGCCGACCCGATACGGCGACCGCGAACAGCTTCCCGAAACAACTTACGTGTTCGACACGCGCGACGCGCTGGAGCTGGAGCTTGCCCGACTCGCGCACAAACTCGACGTTCCCACGCTGGGCATCTGCCGCGGCATGCAGGTCATGAACG
>ERZ836760.2847-NODE-2847-length-12317-cov-3.384684_pt1 | contig 12317 bp, 6 predicted proteins | sample MGYA00519941_ERZ836760 | MGnify/ENA primary metagenome ERZ836760 (study PRJEB31850, sample SAMEA3708807) | human gut metagenome | biome: human gut; feature: human-associated habitat; material: faeces | place: China | collected 2014 ... | reverse complement strand
GACGGGCAGGGAGTATGGGAATTGGATAAGGATAAAAAAACGGTTCTGAACATTCTGAAAGAAGATATTGATAATCCTTTCTCTCTTCGCGGAGATGGAGTTTATGATATTTATTGTGACGGTAAGCAAAGAGTATGGGTCGCTACCTATACAGGTGGACTTTCTTTTTTCGACTGGAAGTCTCCATTAATTAATCAAATTACCCATCAGGTTAATAATCCGAATTCTTTAGGGAATGATAATGTAAACAAGATATTGGAAGATAGCAAAGGGGATATCTGGTTTGCTACAAATAATGGGATAAGCAGGTGGAGAGTCGCCACTAATGAATGGGATACTTATTATCAGAATAAACAGGAACAGGCACAGGTTTTTCTGGCTTTATGTGAAGATGACGAAGGAAATATCTGGGCAGGTTCGTTCTCATCCGGGTTTTATGTTTTAGATCGGAATACCGGAAAAGAATTGGTTCATTATCCGCGGAATACATCGGAACTGAAATCTGACGGTAAATTCATAATGAATATATATAAGGACAGTGAGGGTGATATCTGGATTGGAGGTATCCAAGATGTAATATGCTATTTAACAAAAGAAAAGCGTTTTCATACGTATGGTGCACAGCCCATGCGTACGTTTATGGAGTTTTCTCCGGGAAAAATGCTGTTGGCCTGTACTTATTCTGTGCTTTTGTTAGACAAAGAAACAGGGCAAATATCTTTTTTACCAGAATGCCTTGCACAAGATATTTTAGTAATGGAGGATGATATTTGGGTGGCTACTTCCGGAGACGGATTGCTACACTATAATTATACGAATCGTGAAACTCATAAAATAACAGTGGAATCCGGATTGCCATCTAACTATGTGAATAGTGTCATGTATGATAATGGATATTTATGGTTAGGAACGGAAAATGGATTGTGTCGCTATAATCCTGCCGACAGTACGGTACATACTTATTATTCCACTTTGGCTCTTTCCAGTGCTTCGTTCAATGTGAATGCCAGCTGCAAATTACGCAATGGCGAATTGATGTGGGGTACCAATAATGGAGCGGTAATGTTTAATCCAGATAAGTTATATCATACCCAGCTCAACGGGCAGATTTATTTCCAGAATATCAATATTTCCGGTAGTTCTATCAGAGAAAATCAGGATTTGTTGCGTGGAATCCCGGTAAATAAGCAAACTGATATTTCATTCAAATATGATCAGAATACTCTGACGCTTGAGGTATTGCCTATTGGTGTTTCTTCCAAAGAAATAAAATTTTCATGGAAAATGGAAGGTCTTGATGTGGAGTGGTCACATCCTTCCAGTCAGCAAATAATTACTTATACCAATATTCCTAATGGTAATTTCCGGCTTAAAGTAAGAATGTACAATAATTCACTTTCTCAGATAGTTGATGAACGTACATTGGATATACACGTTATTCCGCTTTACTGGCAGACGTGGTGGTTCCGCCTGGTGATATTCATTATTATAATGAGTACTACATTCTTTGTGCTTAAATTCTATATAAACCGTTTGAAACAGCGTCATGCTGAAGATAAAATCCGTTTTTTCACAAATACGGCTCATGATCTTCGTACATCGATAACGCTGATAAATGCACCTATTCAGGAATTGAATAAAGAGGAAGAATTGTCAGAGAAAGGACATTATTATCTGAATCTGGCTATGGAACAGTCTGAACGCTTATCTAATGTTGCAACCCAACTTCTGGATTTCCAGAAAGTAGATATGGGAAAAGGACAACTGTTTTTGGTAATGGTTGATATTGTTAATTTGGTATATAGGCGGAAAACAATGTTCAAGTCTACAGCAGGGAAAAAGAATGTTATATTAGAGTTTGTCTCTAACAAGGAATCTTATATGTCAGCTGTCGATGAATTGAAAATAGAGAAAGTCGTTGATAATTTGATATCTAATGCAATCAAGTATTCCCATACGAATGGTAAAGTGGAGCTTACATTGAATTGTAATGAGTACTATTGGAGCTTGGAGGTAAGAGATTATGGATTGGGTATCTCGGATAATGCTCAGAAAAAGTTGTTCAAAGAGTTTTATAGGGGAGATAATAAGGTTAATTCACGCATGGTAGGTTCCGGGATAGGCCTGTTGTTGGTGAAAAATTACGTTTTGATGCATGAGGGAAAAGTCTCGCTTGAAAGTAAGGAGAATGAAGGTTCTTTATTCAAAATAAACATCCCTTATAAAGAAGTGGTTGAAGTTGCACCTGTTGGACATGAAGAACTGGGTAATATCATATCTGCCGATGGTCCGTCTGATCAGTCGGAATATAAACAGGAAGATGATAGATCCGGAAAGAAGAAATCTATATTAATCGTAGATGATAATAAGGATTTGCGGAACTTCCTGAAGTGTTCTTTTGAAAATCAATATTACATTTTAGAGGCTGGCAATGGCAATGAAGCATGGGAATTGCTTCAGAAAGAATCTCCTGAATTGATTATTTCGGATGTGATGATGCCTGATATGGATGGGTTTGAGTTATGTAAATTGATTAAATCTACTTTTGAAACTTCGCATATTCCGGTAATCCTGTTAACTTCACTTTGTGATAAAAGTGACCAATTGGAAGGTTTAGGTCTGGGGGCAGAAGATTATATCACAAAGCCTTTTGATATATCACTTTTGGAGCAACGGATAAAGTCCCTTATGCGAAACAGGGAAATTGTCAGAGAGAAAGCTTTGAAATTGATAAAACCGGAGAATGATGAGCAACAGGTTATTTTGGCGAATGAGCTTAATGATCAGTTTGTGAAAAAAGCCGTGGAAGTAATTCATAATAATATGCAAAATCTGGATTTTGACAAAGAAAGCTTTGCTATGGAAATGCATGTGAGCGGTTCACTATTATATAAAAAAATAAAAGCATTGACAGGTCAATCACCTATTGAGTTTATTAAATCCATTCGTTTAAACCGAGCTTTAGAATTACTCCAATCTCATAAATACACCATCACGGAAGTTAGCGAACTTTGTGGTTATTCCAGTATCAGTTACTTTAGTACGGTGTTTAAAAAGTACTTTGGCAAGTCTCCTACAGAGGTCTAATTTACTTCTTTTTCCCGTTTTTTATCGTTTGTAGTATAGATTATCTAATATCTAAAATTATATATCTAATATCTAAAAGTGTATTGGGTACACTTCTGTAGCTTTGTGTATCGATGTACGGAATGTATGTCGATGGAGTTATTGTAATGTTAAATCTAATCAAGTTAATCTTATGAAATGTATGTATGATGATGACGGTTAAGTCAGCTATTTATGTAAAGATTGTAAAATCAGAGATAACCGTAGCGATACATATCACTTTCGGTAATCTGCAATGAGTTTTACGTAGCTTTGGTATTTAAAGGGGGGCTGGTACCAATGACTACTATTAGTAATGAAAAACATAGAACCCCATTACTTATATATTATGAAAAACAATAAGCTTTATTTGGTTTTTCTTTTCTTAAGTATTTTGTTCGCAAGTTGCAATGGCGAAGAAGTAATTGAGAAATGGCCTGAAATAGGCAACTATTATGATTCGAGCAAGCCTATTGAGTTAAAATCCATGTCACCCGACTGGGGAAGAATCAACGATTCTTTTATTATCAAAGGAAACTTTCCGGTTGACACGACCGGAAAAGTCAAAGTTTTCTTTGCCGACAAGGAAGCGGTTATAGTAAACAACAACGGAAATGAATTGTATGGGCTTATCCCCAAGCAGTTGCCCGGCTATAACGAGATAACATTGGAAGTGGAAGGTAAAAGGTACACCTCTGACAATGTGAAGTTTAAGTATTATCAAACTCAATCTGTGAAAACAATATTGGGAAAATTTGGTGAAGACGGATGGACATCGTCAGATGACAGTAAAATAGAAGAATTCCGAATGAATGAGTGTACAGGAATTGTAGCTGTTGCAGGACAAAAGAGTGATAATTTCATTTTCGTTGGAGGAGGATGGGGCGACCGTACCTATTTTGTGTCATTAGAGGATAATACGGTGATTCGTCTGATTAATATTGGTTATATGGGTGCTGTTGCAGTTGATAGTTCAAGAGAAAAAGTGAGCATCATGCCCCGTAGTGGAGGTGCTTTATACACAGCTACCCGTGCGGATGGATGGATTTTAAACTCTCTTGGTCTCACAATACCTTTCCAAGGCGATTGCCAGGGGGCATTGGCTTATGCCGAAGATGACCGCTATTTGTATGCAATGTCCGGTGATGGTCTTTATGAAATAGATTTGGAAGATAAAGGTTATACAAAGTTATTTGCTACATCAGATTACCCGGCTTTTGATGGAGTGAATACCAGCCAGTGGAGGCATTATCTGACTTATAGTAAATACGATAAGTGTTTTTTCGCTTCTTATCCTGAGAGTAATGGCATTGTGAAGATATGGAAAGATACTTCGGGCGCATGGCAAGTGGAACGCTATGCCGGCTTCCAACCGGGATGGTTGGCTACAGCTTTTGGAGATAGATTGACGGATGCCGTATTGAAAGAACCTTGCGGAATGGCGGTGAATAGTAGCGGTGAACTCTATGTATGTTGCAAAAATAGCCATTGCATTGTGAAAATCAAAGGAAGGCTTGTTTCTTTGGTAGCGGGAGCTCCCGATCGGTCAGGAAGACTTAACGGATTCCCTACGGATGCATTGTTTGATAATCCATTGTGTATTGCTTTGGATTCGGAAGAGAACTTCTTCATTGGTGAAGAATCTTCAAAGGCCATCCGGAAAATGACAATTGAATAAAAGTAGAAATCATATAAAATGAATCAAGATGAAGATTAAACATATATTACTGTTTCTTATGGCATGGGTAAGTTCTATGAATTTGGCCTATGCGCAACAGACTGTGGTAGCTTCTGGTTCGGTTATGGACGAGAAAGGCGAGCTCTTAATCGGAGTATCGATTTCTGTAAAGGAAGTTCCTTCTATGGGTGCCATTACGGATATTGACGGTCGTTTCAAGATAGGGGGTATCAAAGCCGGGCATACGTTGGTCATATCCTATGTGGGGTATGATCCTCAGGAGATAAAAATGAACAAGAGCAACGAGCGCATGCGCGTAGTGTTGAAGGAGAGTTCGAATGTAATGGACGAGGTTGTGATTACGGCATCGGGTAAGGTACAGAAGAAGATTAATGTGACAGGTGCCATTACTGGAGTTGAGGTGGCTACGTTGAAAACTCCTGCCACTTCCATAAGCAACATGTTGGGCGGACGCGTTCCGGGCATCATTTCCGTTACACGTAGTGGAGAGCCGGGTAAGGATTTCTCCGAGTTCTGGGTGCGTGGTATTAGTACCTTTGGTGCCGGACAGGGTGCCTTGGTATTGATTGACGGTATCGAAGGTAACTTGAATACGCTCGACCCCGAAGACATCGAAAGTTTCTCTATCTTGAAGGATGCCTCTTCTACGGCGGTTTACGGTGTACGTGGTGCCAACGGTGTGGTATTGGTAAGTACCAAGAAGGGTAAAGCCGGAAAACTGAATTTGCAGGTAAAGGCAAATGCCGGTATCTCTTATTCTCCTCGAATGCCCAAATATGTACGTGCTGCGGAATATGCGGCACTCGCCAACGAAGCTGCCGTGACACGTGGACGTATTCCTGTTTATACGGATGTGGATTTGGCACTGTTTAGAAATCACATGGATCCTGATTTTCATCCGGATGTGGATTGGCGGGATGTTATCTTGAAAGACTATACCTGGAACCAACAATACTTCCTGAGTGCATCGGGAGGTGGTGAAGTGGCTCGTTATTACATCAGTGCTGGTTTTACGACAAAAGATGCTATTTTTAAGCAAGACAAAGGGGTAAACAAATACAATACGAACGTAAATTACAACAAGTTTAATTTCCGTGCCAATGTGGATGTGAATGTCACTCCCACCACTACGCTCTCGCTGAATGAAGAGACTGTGATTGTTACTCAGAATTATCCGGGATATGGAAACGACAGTAAGGTATTGTGGCAGGCACAATCCAATCTGACTCCGGTGACAGTACCGTTGATGTACACCACAGGGCAGGCACCTGGATATGGCACTGATAAATCGAATATTAGTCCGTATGTATTGTTGAATATGACGGGTTATCGTAAGTTCTATTCCAATGACAATAAAATCACGATGCAGCTCAATCAGGATTTGAAGATGATAACTCCCGGACTGAGTATTGCAGGATTGGTCAACATTAATTCGATAGGTGCGAGAACCCAAGTTCGCGAAAAAATGCCGGCCATTTATTATGCTCATGGTTATAAACGTGATGGAACACTCGATTTGGAGAAAATATCTGATGCAGTGGAGCCCTATTATACAAATTGGAATGACACTGAGCGTAGAATTTATTGGGATTTCCGACTGAATTACGACCAGACATTTAATAAGGTACATAAGGTAGGTGCTTTGGTGAAGGCCGAATGGAGCGATTATGAAGCATCGAAATATAATCAATTGCTGACTGCTATCCCTAAACGTTATAATAGTTACTCAAGCCGTTTCTCTTATTCGTATGATGATACTTATATGGCCGAATTTAATATGGGTTACACCGGTTCGGAGGCTTTTGAGAAAGGTAAGAAATTTGGTTGGTTTCCCGCTGTTTCTATAGGTTGGGCTCCCACGCAATATCGCTTCTGGCGTAATAAGGACAATTTTATCAATTATTTCAAAATCAGGGCTTCGTATGGTATAGTAGGTAATGACCGTCTCACTTGGGATGACTCGGTACGTTTTCCCTATCTGACTTTGATTGGTCACACAGGTTCCGGCAGTTGGAATAACGGTTCCGGTTTGACCGAAACGCAAGTGGGTTCCAGCAACCTGCGCTGGGAAAAGGCCAAGAAAGCTGACATCGGTATTGATACACGTTTCTTCCACGAACGTTTTGAAATGACAGTCGATTTCTTCCAGGATATACGTTCCGGTATTTATCAGCAACGCCAGAGTGTACCGGAAGAGATGGGACTTCCGTCATTACCTTGGGCCAATGTAGGTGAAATGAAGAGCTGGGGTATGGATGGACATATCTCATATACGCAGCCTTTGGGTGACAATGACAAATACCTGATTATACGTGCCAACTACACACAGTCCATGAACAAAATCACCAATTTCGAGGAAGATCTTAAGAAATACGATTACCAATCAGCCGTAGGATATCAAAGTGGAATTAACCGAGGCTTGATAGCTTTGGGCCTGTTTAAAGACCAGGCAGATATAGATAATAGTCCTCGTCAGGATTTTGGCAATTACTTGCCTGGTGACATCAAGTATAAGGATGTCAATGGTGATGGCATTGTCAATTGGGATGATATTGTACCTTTGAAGTATTCTTATGTGCCTCAGATACAGTATGGATTTGCCACAGAGTTTAACTGGAAGAACTTTAATGTAAGTGTCCTGTTCGAGGGAGTAAGCCGCGTGACCTATTTTAAAGGTGGAAATATGTATCAGCCATTCTCGGGTAGTACAGCTGGTAATGTGATTACAGACTTTGCCAATCCGGCAAACCGATGGATTTCACGTGAAATCTCAGGCGACCCTGCCACCGAGAATCCGAACGCCAAGTACCCTCGTCTTTATTATGGAGGTAGCAGTAATAATAGTCAATCATCTTCTTTTTGGTTGTCTGATGGTAGTTACTTGCGTCTGAAGAATGTGCAAGTCTCTTATACACTCAAGAACCAATTCCTGAAAAAGTTTGGTCTTCAGAAAGCAGTAATTAGTGTGATTGGAGACAATTTGGCAGTTTGGTCTAAAGAGAAGATGCTGGATCCCGCACAAGCAGGAGACAATGGAACAGTCTATCCTGTCCAGCGAGTGTATACTTTACAGCTTAATCTTTCATTCTAATATAACCTGACAATTATGATAAAATTTGGAAATTATAAAAGAGAATTCGGTTTTCTCGGTAGAATAGCCGCAATAACCGTTATTTTGGTCTCAAGCATTATGTTCGGTTCGTGCGAAAAATACTTGGACATTGACAAATATGTGTACGATCAGACCACGCTGGACTCCATTTTCCTTTCCCGCTCCAGAACGGAAGAGTATATCAATGGAGCGGCTGCACTGCTTCCTGATGAATCAATACTTATGAATGGTTGGGGATGGTCTTCTACATTACCCAGTGGATTGGGCTCAGATGAAGCAATCGTTCCGTTTGTAACGAATGGAAATGCTATACTTTATGATGAAGTGAAAGAAACGAACTCATGGTTTAATCCGTGGCCCGATTGCTATAAAGGAATCCGTAAGGCCAACATCGTATTGGAGAATATATCCAAAAACCAGGAGCTTACCGAGATGGAAATGCGTGATTTCAAGGGAAGGGCTTATTTTCTGCGGGCTTACTTCTATTTCTATTTGGTAAGATTGTACGGGCCTGTGGTTGTACTTCCCGACCGTCCTTTCGATACGGACGAAGATGTAGCGTCAGTTTCATTCGAGCGTTCCACTTACGATGAGTGTGTAGAGAAAATCTGTGCCGACTTTGAAGAAGCAGCTAAATTGCTGCCTCCAAGTCGTATAGATGCATTGCAGTATATACCTACCAAGGGTGCTGCTTTGGCGTTCAAAGCTCGTATGCAGCTCTATGCTGCCAGCCCCCTTTTCAATGGTAACAGTTATTATTCCGATTGGAAAGACTCAGAGGGCAGGAATTTCATTGCCCAGACGGAAGACAAGGTTAAGTGGGGAAAAGCTGCCGCCACGTTCAAGCGGATTATTGATATGAATAAGTATGCCATTCATACTGTACCTAAAATAGTGAATGAAAAGGGTACAGGCACATTGCCTCTTCCCGAGACGGTATCTGATGCCGACTTCCCTGATGGAGCCGGAGGCATAGATCCCTATAAATCATACAAGACGCTGTTTGATGGCACTTACCAGCCTGAGTTGGTTAAAGAATACATCTATTTTTCAAAAAATAATGGAAACTATATTCTTGTGACACCTTCCAAATTGGGGGGAATATCTTCATTTAGTGTTACTTTAGATATGATTGATGAATACCGGATGGCTGACGGTAGACCGTTTAGTGAAGCTACTCAGGCGGAAAAATCATGGCAGGCAGTGGGACAAGATAAAACATTCTCGTCAGATTATCTTCTTTCCGGAAACAGAGCTCATCGTGATGATGGTCGTGAGCCGCGTTTTTATGCGACTATTGGTTTCAATGCTTGTATCTGGCCTACAACTTCCCACCGTGACGGTTTGTCAGCAGGTACCAGAAACTATGTTACCGACTATTATTACGGAGGTAGTGCATCTGATATGAATAATAATGATAACAGAACCAGGACCGGATATACCTGCCGGAAATATGTGCATCAGGATGATTGTATCTTTTGGAATGGAGTGGTAAAAGCGAAAACTTATCCGATATTCCGCTATGCCGAAGTATTGTTGGGGTATGTAGAAGCGATGAACGAAATGGAAGGTTCGTATACGGACGAAGATGGGCAGGTGACGGTTACTCGTGATGTGGATCAGATGGTGAAATATTTCAATCAGATTCGTTATCGTGCCGGTCAACCGGGAATCACAACTGCCGATGCAGCCGACCAAAGCAGGATGCGTGAACTGATTAAGCATGAAAGGTTGATTGAATTTGCTTTCGAAAGTCATCGTTATTGGGATTTGCGCCGTTGGAAAGATGCCTATGACGCTTACAACAAACCCATCAGAGGATTGGATGTAAGTGCTCGCGAATCACAACGCGAACAGTTCTATACAGAGAGAATTTGGAATACAGAAAAAACCATGAAACGTATGTTTTCCAACAAGATGTATCTGTGGCCGCTTGACAGAAATGTGCTGAGAAAGAACGGTAAATTGGTACAGAACCCGGGATGGAATTAAAATGAAAACACTAAAAGTTGATAATATGAAGAAAATAACATTTTTTTCGATAACCTTGCTGTTGGCATGTATGGCGGGTTGCGACAATAAAATACCTATGGAAGAGAATTTATGGCCCGAAACGGTTTATCTGGTTGGGGCAAAGGATAAGATTATAAATAGAGATTTGAATATAGGTTATGAAAAAGATACCATATATGCATCGGTTGCCATCAGCGGTTCGCTGCTTGCCAAGGAAGATGTAACTGTTACTGTTGAAGAATTTCCTTCTGGTATTGAAAGTTATAACCAGAAAGAACTCGGTTCGGATGATATAAAGTATCGTACGTTGACAAATGGTATCTATAGTTTTCCACAAGAAAATGTAGTTGTGAAAAAGGGTGAAACCTATGGCACGTATCCTGTTCACATTGACCCATCCACTTTGCATATAGATTCGCTCTATATGATGGCGTTTAAACTTAGTGGAACATCTCGTTTTGAATTGGCTAAAGAAGATACAGTGGTGCTAATCCGTCTGAATCTGATGAATGACTATTCAGGGCTTTATTATATGGATGGTGTGATTAAGCCTGCTGATAATCCGAAAGATTCCGTTATCTATAAGTCGCCTCGCACGTTGCAAGCTGTAGTTGATGGTAACACTGTACGTATGTATCATCAAAAGAATGAGTGGTCAAAAGGTGCTACAGACTACAGACCCGATTATTGCTTTAATATCACCATAAATTCAGATAATTCAGTAACCTTAAAGTCTTGGGATAAGTTTAACCTTGTCAGTGGTGGCGGTAAGTATTACCCCGAAATGGAAGTGTACGATTTGTGGTATACTTTCAGAGAGGATGGTATGTTGAAGAAAACGCGGGGATTTGTGTATAAAGAGCGTAAGAACGATGATGAAGTACGCAAGATAAACGACTGGATGGAAGAAAATAGAAAGTACGATTATTAGAAAGGTGTTTTTAAGGTAAAAAAACAGATTGTGACTTTTTTATTATCATTAGTTTAAGAATGGTGCTTCGTGAGAAACACCATTCTATAAGTAAATATTGTCAAATTTTTAAAGCTGAACCATTATGAAGCATTTATTTTATTGTTTGTTTCTGATGCTATTATGTATTGGATGTAAAGGAGAAGATGATCCGATCACAGAAGAAAAAAATGACCCTTCGTCTGCAACGACAAGGGGGCCGTCGGGTTCTCTTGATTTATCATTGTCAGGGAATGTTGTTTCTATTTCTTGGAATGAGCCATTTGGTAAGTATGTTGGCATCGAAGTAGGAGTATCTACTGGATCTGGTATGTCATTGGGTTCATTTTCAAGTAGTAACGACTCTGGAAGTGAGAAGTTTTTTTTGTCCTCTATTGCATCATACAGTGGACCTGTGACAGCGACAGTAAGAGGTCGTTCTTCTAATGGATATGTTGGTCAACCAATAACTATTTCACTCGGTATTATGAATGATCCTGCTAAGCCACCAAGATGTAGTCATGGATATAACCCACGATATCCAGTATTAAGTATAGGCGTAGACTTGGAGCATAATTTCTATTTTTCGAGAGGAGAGTTTCCTAAAAGAGGGTTATTGTTATATATCTTGCATGTTCAGAGCTTCGATCATTATGAATACCTTCCTTATTACCCTTATACCCCTACACCTGTATATGATGTTGAAGATATTACGAATTGGGTTGATCTCCCGGTTCTTACTTCATCTATGTCCGAGGTAATAAAAATTAGCCATCCACAATTAGATAGATTTTGGGATCGTCCGGATGCGACTTTTACTTTAGATATTCGTCTTTACGATGGAGGGTGTCCCAAATTATCTCCTGGTAATGGTTCATCATTACCAGCATGTACAAACTACTGTGTGTATAAAACAACTAATTTAGAGCCTTTGAGCCAAATAGTCCGTTCTGTAAAAATGAGTCAAGTTTTGGATGGAGTAGTTTATTATCCAGATTCTCCAATGCCTACTTACTAATAAGTACTTGTGAAATCTTTCCATTGCTTTCTTCCTTGTTTTCCAATGTAAAACAAGGAAGAAAGCAATCTGTTACTCTACAATGCTGATAATGAGAAAGTATTCGTGTTAATCTGTGTATTCTGTGGTGAATTAATAATTAAAAAGAAAAAATAATGAAGAACATTATTGGCAATATGATCGTTGAGGCCTGTGATATGGCATGCTGGGTATTTAAGCATAAATATGTCGATGGATTGACATTGGAACAGATGTTAGATAAAGATACGGGGGCAGAACAGTACATTATTGCTATGGATATCTTGTTTGACAAATATATGAATATGAAAGATGAGGATGATAAAAATGATATTGACCCTGTTGAACCATCATAAGTAAAAAAGTGCAAGAATGAGAATAAATATGATATACTGATATAGTC
>ERZ836760.2837-NODE-2837-length-12355-cov-5.580732_pt1 | contig 12355 bp, 11 predicted proteins | sample MGYA00519941_ERZ836760 | MGnify/ENA primary metagenome ERZ836760 (study PRJEB31850, sample SAMEA3708807) | human gut metagenome | biome: human gut; feature: human-associated habitat; material: faeces | place: China | collected 2014 ... | reverse complement strand
ATTATATGGTAAGGGTGAAAAGGCGAGGTAAGAGCTCACCAGCAGTATGGTGACATATTGTGTTTGTGTAAACCCCATCTGGAGCAACACCTAAAAAAGAAGATTAAGTCTGCTCGACACCTTCTTGAATTGCGTGGCTTGAAATATATAGTGATATATATTCTAGATAAATGACTATTTTTGATGACAGAACCCGGCTTACAGATTTACTCTATTTTTTTACACTTATTATCTTAATTGAATTATATCATATTAAAAATAAATTTAAAAAAATAGATAATTATAATATTATAGATGTAAAAATCAGCATAAATTCGAGCAAAGAAAATATTGCTGATTTTTATTTATTTTGTTATTTTTTTAATATCCTCAGCCAACGGACTAATAATTGTTAGTTCTTTTTTTGTTATAGGATGTATAAATGAAACTTTGTAGCTATGAAGAGCTTGTCTACTTATTAAAGCAGAAGGTAATCCATATAAAGTATCGCCAATTAATGGATGACCGATATGAGCAAAATGGACACGAATTTGGTGAGTACGACCAGTTTCTAAAATACATTTTACCAAAGAAAGATTTTTAAATTCCTTGATAACATAATATCTTGTTACTGAAGGTTTTCCATTAGAAGAAATGCATCTTTCAATAATGCTACCTTCTTTTCTGGCAATTGGAAAATCTAATATGCCTGATTTTTCTTCCAATAGTCCATTTATTACACATAAATATTCTTTTTTAAGTATATTATCTTGCATTTGCTTATTTAGTGTTTCTTGAATATATTCAGATTTTGCAAATAAGACAATACCAGAAGTGTTATAATCCAGCCTATTTATGGGTCTAATCTTCTTTTTTAAACATATGCTATCAAAATAATATTTTACACCATTTGACAAAGAATCATCATAATGCAATAAAGAAGGATGGACAGCTATGCCAGATGGTTTATTTAAAATTAAAAACCAATTATCTTCATAAAGAATATCAAGAGGAATGGAAGTAGGAACTATATTAGAATTGTCTTCTGGTAAATCTAAATTAACAATTATGACATCATTTATACTCACTTTTGTTCTAGTATCTATATTTTTTCCATTTAAGAAAACTTTATTTAAATTAATTAATTTTACAAATAATCTATTAGAAATGTTGAATTCTTCCTTTAGAATGTCGTTTATATTATTATACTTATTATTAGTTACAATATATTTCAGAATCATTTCATTGTTCATATATGATTTTATTTCCTTTCTTTTTTGTGCTTTATTAAAATATACATAAATTCAAGAGAAAAATCAACATATTGATAAAAAATATAATATATAGTATAATAATTAAGTAAACAAATTAAAAAATTAGGAGTGATAAGTTTGAGAATAAGATTTAAAAAATGGGCAAGACCAGAATTAGAAGCAAGTAAATTTTATATAGATAATCCAGAAGAATTAAAAGGAAAATGGAAAGAAAAATTCGAGAATAACAATCCAATTCATTTAGAATTAGGATGTGGAAAAGGTCAATTTATATCTAGATTAGCAGTAGAAAATCAAAATATAAACTACATAGCAATTGACTTAGTAGATGCAATGTTAGGACTAGCAAAAAGAAATGTAGAAAAGGGATATAATGAAAGAAATATAGAACCTAACAATATATTATTAACTAGATTTGATATTGAAAGAATAGGTTTAATATTAGATAAAAAAGATAATATAGAAAGAATATATATCAATTTCTGTAATCCATGGCCAAAGGGAAAACATAGAAAAAAGAGATTAACACATTCTAGACAATTGGAAAAATATAAAGAATTTTTAAAAGAGGGTGGAAAAATATTTTTTAAAACTGATGATGATGATTTATTTAATTCTAGTTTAATATATTTTGAAGAAAGCGGATTTGAAATTATGAAAAAGACTTATGATTTACATTCAGATGGAATATTTGAGAAAAATATAGAAACAGAACATGAGAAAATGTTTTCAGAACAAGGAATAAATATAAAAGCACTTATAGCAAAAAGAAAATAGAAGTAATAAATTTGCTTAGTAAGAAAGAAATATACTAAATAGTGAGATTGATAAATAAAACTAATATTGTAAAAGAAAATCTATAAAAACTATTCTTAAACAGTTGTAATTTAAAATTTTTAATGATAAAATAAAAAAGAAGATTAAAAAAAACCAATTTTGGGGATTTTTTAATCTTTTTTTAATATTATAGTGAAGTTTTACTTTAACATAATATTAAATATGTAATATATTAGCAAAATTTAATAAAGGAGAGATCATATGAATACAAAGTATATTTTTGTAACAGGTGGAGTAGTATCTGGCTTAGGAAAAGGAATAACAGCAGCCTCATTAGGTAGGTTATTAAAAAATAGGGGGTATAAAGTTACAATTCAAAAATTTGACCCATATATAAATGTAGACCCAGGTACAATGAATCCATATGAACATGGAGAAGTTTTTGTGACTGATGATGGAGCAGAAACAGATTTGGATTTAGGTCATTATGAAAGATTTATAGATGAAAATTTGACAAAAAATTCTAGCATTACAATGGGAAAAATATATCAAAGTGTATTAGAAAAAGAAAGAAGAGGAGAGTATTTAGGAAAAACTGTTCAGGTAATACCACATATTACTAATGAAATAAAAGATAAAATATATGGATTTGAAAATACTGACACAGATATTGTAATATCTGAAGTAGGGGGAACAGTAGGAGATATAGAGGGACTTTCAATTTTAGAAGCAATAAGACAAGTAGGATTAGAGAAAAACAAGGAAGATGTTTTGTATATACATGTAACGTTATTACCATATATATTCGGATCTAATGAAATAAAATCAAAGCCAACACAACATTCAGTAAAAGAACTGCAAAGCTTAGGAATAAAACCAGATATTTTAGTATGTAGAACTGAACAAGAAATACCAGAAAATATAAGAGAAAAATTATCTCTTTTCTGTAATGTAAGAAAGACAAGTGTAATTCAAAATAAAACAGCGGATTGCTTATATGCAGTTCCATTAATGTTAGAAGAAGAAGGACTAGCAAGAGAAGTTTGTAACCATTTAAGGCTAGACAAGTACATACCAGATAACTCTAAATGGGAGAGTATGATAGATAGTATTAGAAAAATTGATAAAAACAATAAAATAACCATAGGAATAGTAGGTAAATATGTAAAATTAGAAGATTCATATATATCTGTGATAGAAAGTTTATATCATGCTGGATTTGAAAATAAAGTTAAAGTAGAAATTAAATTAATAGATTCAGAAAAAATAACTAAGGATAATATTGAAGAAACATTAGAAGGAATTGATGGGGTTGTTGTACCAGGGGGATTTGGAAATAGAGGAATAGAAGGAATGATAGAAACTATAAAATATGTAAGAGAAAATAAGATTCCATTTTTAGGAATTTGCTTAGGAATGCAAATGACTGCTGTAGAATATGCTAGAAATGTATTAAATTTAAAAAATGCAAACTCAGAGGAATTTGATAAAAATAGTAATAATCAAGTTATACATATAATGGAAGAGCAAAAAGATGTAAGTAAAAAAGGTGGAACAATGAGATTAGGTACATATCCATGTATAATAAAAAAAGGTTCTTTAGCTGAAAAAATTTATGGAAAAACAGAAATATCAGAAAGACATAGACATCGATTTGAGTTTAACAATGAATATAAAGAAAGGTTAGAAAATGCAGGATTAAAAGTTTCAGGAACTTCACCAGATGGATTGCTAGTAGAAATGGTAGAATTAGAAAATCATCCATATTTTATAGCAGGACAATTTCATCCAGAACTGAAATCAAGACCTAATAAACCAGCACCATTATTTACAGGTTTAATAGCAGCAATAAAAGAGATTAGAAATTAAAACAAAAAAGAATAATTTTACACAAAATTTGAGAAATTATGTAAAATATGATATAATAGATATGGATATATCAAAAGTGATGTATTTTAAACTAGAAAAAAGGACCATTGGTCAAGTCCTAAAAGGGCGGAAAGGTTTACAAACATGAAGATGAATACTACAGGAGAGTACTTACAAGAAGAAGGGAGTGTATATGCAGAAGATAGAGAAACGGGAGAAAAAATTATATATTATGTTAGCAAAAAACAACGGATTACAATAAGATCTGTATTTGAAGAAGATGCATATAAGATTGCAAAACTTCAAAAAATGAATAATCGTGAGAAAAACTGGCTAGTTAAAGAATTTTCAAAAAAAGAATCTATAGAAAAATTTTTCTTAATAGAAGATTTAGAGAATTTTCAACAAGATGGAACTAGACGAATTCTAGGAACATTAAACATTTTAGCTAAGGGGAAAGGAGAAGCCTGCATTTATATAAAACATAATGTAGATCCTAGATTGGCTGAAATTTTGAGAAGTCGTGTCGCTATAGCTTTAGATGACTTTTGCTATGCACTTGGTCGAGAAATTATGATAAGTATTTATAGACCAGCAAAGTAAACCAAAAGAAATTAAGCTTCTAAAAGAATTTTAGGAGCTCAATTTCTTTTTTTATTTTATAGGAAAAATCTGCTTTTATCTTGACACTATATAAGATTTTTCCGTATACAACAAGTAAAAGTGACCTTTAAAAAGACCCACGATAGCTTTTCTTATGTAGTTTCGCTACTTTTCTTATAAGCTATTTACAAAAATAATGTATATATGCTATAATTAAAAAGTAAAATGATTATAAAGTACGAAAGCTAATATAAGAGGTGGATTAAAAATGGCTATACTTGCAGCAATATATGTACTAATACTTATAATATTTGCATTGGTGGCATATGCAGTAATGCAAATAAGATTATTTGGAATGAAAATAAAAGACTTTTGGGGATTTATAGAAGCAAACCAAATGTTAGATAAATTATATAAATTTGCTAAACAATATGAAAATATGTCTCCACAAGAACAAATTATTTATTTAACTGAAGCAGAAAAAATATTTAAAGCTTTTGATAAGGTTCCAAGTGAATTGTGGGAAGAAGAATATGCAAAATATAAAGAAGTACTTACAAAATATAACGATATTCGTATGTTTAGATGGACTTCGAACTAATACAATAAAAAATAGAAGAAAGGTATTTACTTTCTTCTATTTTTATTGCTACTTTTATAATTACTCAGATTTTTTAGATTTACTTTTTTTATCGTCAGTCATAACTTCTTTTATTGCACCTAAACTACTCAAAGCACTTGTAGCTTCAAAAGGAATAAACACTTTATTAGCTTCACCTTTTGCTACTTCTTCTAAGGCTTCTAAAGATTTTAATTGTACTAATTTATCTGTTGGGTCAGCTTGTTTCATTGCATCATATACCATTTGAATTTCTTTAGCTTTAGCATCTGCAACTTCTTTTATAGCTTGAGCTTCACCGACAGCTCTTCTTATTTTAGACTCTTTGTCAGCTTCAGCTTCTAAGATAGCTGCTTGTTTTTTACCTTCTGCAATAGTGATTGCTGATTGTCTTTGTGCTTCTGCTTCAAGGATTAAAGCCCTTTTATTTCTTTCAGCATTCATTTCTTTTTCCATTGCATCTCTAACATCTGCTGGTGGTGTAATATCTTTAATTTCAACTCTATCAATTTTACATCCCCATCTATCAGTTGCTTCGTCAAGAACAACTCTTAATTTTGTATTAATGCCATCTCTTGAACTAAAAGTTTCATCTAAATCCATTTTACCTATAATATCACGAATTGTAGTGATTGCTAAGTATTCAATACCTTTTTTCAAACTTTGAATTTCATAAACAGCTTTAGCAGGGTCTGTTATTTGATAGAATACAACAGTATCTATTGTTATTGTAACATTGTCTTTTGTAATAACTCCTTGAGGTGGAATATCCATTGTTTGTTGTTTTAAGCTTACAACACTTCTTATATGATCAAAAAATGGAATTATAATTGTAAGACCAGCATCAGCAATTTTATAGAATTTACCTAATCTTTCAATTATATATACCTCAGATTGTTTAACTATTTTTATTGATGTAAATGCTATAACTAATATTATAACAAGTAAAATTAATAAAAATATCATAATAATATCCTCCTATTATATATATTAAAAGTGAATATATGAATTAATAAATTATATATATTAACACTTTTTTAATAACCTTTAGTTTATAAAAAATTATTTTCACTACCATTAATATTATTGATAGATATGAGTTATTCGATATAAGAGTTATATTGGTTCAACAATAGCCTTAACTCCATCAATTTTAAGGATTTTTACCTCTGTACCTTTTTCTAAATTAGAAGCATTTGCTGATTCAGCAGACCATATTTCGCCATCTACTTTAATTTGACCTTTTCCATCAATATTATCGATGTCTTTTATAACTAAGGCCTTTTTTCCTATTATGGAAAATGCATTTGTTTCAGTTTTTTTGTTACTACCTAAAAATTTTTTTACAAAAGGTTTAGTTGCAAAAATTAAAATGACAGAACTTACTAAAAATACAACCATTTGAACTATAAGGTTATCAATAAAGAAACTTACACACATTGCAATAAGTGCACCAATCCCTAGCCAAAATACAAAAAAACCAGTTGTAATTATTTCAGCAATTAAAAATATTCCGGAAGCTATTAACCAATATTGCCACATAATGAATTCCTCCTTTAAATATCACTATTTACATTATACTATAAAATCCCTGAAAAATAAATAGTTTTATGCAAAAAAATAGGGTAAATATAACAATTATTTATATAATTAAAAAATAATATATAGTATAAAAATATGTTATAAAACTTGTAATTATATCAAAAAAATGATATATTGAAAAAGATAAAAGACAAAGGAGAAATAGATTATGAAAGAAAATAATAGAGGTGTAACATTAATTGCACTAGCAATTACAATAATAGTTTTATTAATTATTTCAGGAATTACTATAACAGCAGGTTCATATAATGCAGAAAAGGCAAAAGATAATAAACTTTTGTCAGAAGTTGTAATGGTTCAAAATGCTGTTTTACAAAGAAAAACAAAGGCAGAATTAATAAATGGACATTATCCAGGACAAAAATTAACTGAAATAGGAATTAATATAGATGAAGTTATATCAAAAGTTAATTCAGAAAAAGTGGATGAATATGAAATAATAGAAAAAAAGGATACCAATGAAAGTAATTATTATTTACTATCAAATGAAAATGGCGGAATTAAAGAATTGAACATAAAAAATACAAAAGATGAATATATTGTAAATTATGTAACAGGCGAAGTAATAAATTATACAAATTGTGTTACAGGAAAAGGTGAACCAGTATATGTATACAGTATAGAAAATAAAAATTAAGAATGGACATGTAAAAAATAAACAACATATATGTAAATATCAAATTACTTTATATATGTTATTTTTACTCCAAGTTTTATAACCATGAAAGGAAAAAACTAAAATATGAATATAAAAGAAATGTTAGAAAATATAGATTTAAAAATTGATAAATCTAAAATAAGTTATGATGAACCAATGTCTAAACATACTTCATTTAAAATAGGAGGAGTAGCAGAGTGCTACATAAAGATAGATAATATAGATGATTTAAGAGAAATGCTTAATATTGCTAAAAAAAATAATATACCAATAACAATATTAGGAAATGGAAGCAATGTACTTGTTTTAGATAGTGGAATAAAAGGATTCGTTCTTAATATAAGAATAAATAAAATAGAAATGATTAATTATAACAAAAAAGATATATATGCAACAATAGGAGCAGGTATTAAAATGTCAATGTTAGGTCATTTGTTATTAAGAAATGAAATTACAGGATTTGAAGAATTAGCAGGAATTCCTGGAACCATAGGAGGAGCAATCAGAATGAATGCAGGGGCTCATGGTAAAGAAATAAAAGACATAGTTAAATCAGTAAAATGTATGGACTATGAAGGAAACATTAAAGAATTTCAAAATGACGAAATGAGATTTGAATACAGAAGAAGTATGTTAAAAGAAGAAAAATATATTGTATTAGAAGCAATATTTGAATTGCAAAAAGGAATTGAAAGCGAAATTAAAGCTAAAATGGATGAATATGCTAATTTCAGAAAAGAAAGACAACCTATTGAATATGCAAGTGCAGGAAGCACATTTAAGAGAGGAAAAGATTTTATAACTGCACAGCTAATTGATCAAGCAGGATTAAAAGGACTTAAAGTTGGAGATGCCGAAGTTTCAACTAAACATGCAGGATTTATAATAAATAAAGGAAATGCAACAGCAAAAGATATATTAACTCTAATGGAAAAAGTAAAAGAAGAAGTACAAAAGAAGTTTGGAAAAGATATAGAATTAGAAGTTGAAATTATAGGAGAGAATTAGAATGAATGGATTTTTACATTGGTTTAAATCAAGTAATAAAATGAAAAGATGGATGTTTTTAATTTTAATAGGAATAATACTTTCATGTTATGGAATGGCAGAGATAATAGTATTAAAGGAAATATCTTTTCAAGAAGTAGGAAAGATAATAACGGTTTTTGTAGCTGGATTTGTTTCAATAGTTATAGGATTAATATTCTTAAATAAAAGGACCTTAGAAGTTTTAATAGAATCGACAGATGAAAGAATGGAAAATAAAAAGAATGTAAATATTAATTCCTTAATATTTAATAAAACAGTATATGATAAAGGACCTAATATTGTAGTAATAGGTGGAGGAACAGGATTAAATACAGTTTTAGCAGGTTTAAAAAATTACACTAGCAATTTAACTGCAATAGTAACAGTATCAGATTATGGAGAGGAAAAAACAAATTCAAGAAAAGAACTTCAAACTTTACCATTAGATGATATAAAAAATAGTATTATTTCTTTATCAAGAGAAGACGAGCAAGTAGAAAAATTATTTAATTATGAATTTAAACAAGGAAAATTAAAAGGTCTAGATTTTTCAGATATTTACTTTTTAGCAATGAAGGAAGTAAATGGAAACTTTGAAGATTCAATAATAAAAAGTAATCAAGTAGTAAATATGGTTGGAAAAGTAATACCAGTAACATTAGATGAAATGAAAATTATTGCAGAATTAGCAAATGGATATATTGTAGAAGAAAAGTCTAGAATACCTGAAGTAGTATCAGACAAAATAACAAAAATAAATAGAATAACAATAAGTCCATCAAATTGTAGACCAGCTCCTGGAGTTGTAGAAGCAATAAAAAATGCAGATTGTATAGTAATTGGTCCAGGAAGCTTATACACTAATGTTATTCCAAATTTATTAGTAAATGGTGTCACAAAAGCAATAAAAGAAAGCTCAGCTATAAAGGTATATATTAGTAATATAATGACTGAACCAGGTCAAACAGATAATTATAGTGTATCTGACCATCTAAATGCAATAATTGAACATTGTGGACAAGGTGTAGTAGATTATTGTATATATGATACAGGAGAAATTATACCAGAGTTCATAAAAAAATATAATTTAGAAGGACAAGACTTAGTAGAGCAAAATATTGATAAAGTAAAGGGAATTAAATTTCTACAAAGAAATTTATCAATGATATATGGAGAACATATAAGACATGATCCTAATTTAGTTGCTACATCAATTATAGAGTTAATATGTGATGATTTAAAATATCAAGATAAGCAAAATGATCCTCAATACTTAATGTTGAATACTAAATTGAGAGAAGAAAAAAGAATAAACAAAAAGAAAAAAGAAACAGCCAAAAGAGAATTACAAAAACAAAAAGGAAAAACTAAGCCAACAAAGAAAAAGAGCAAAAGCAAATTTAGCAATAAATATAGTGACAGGATAGCCTCTATTAAAGAAGCTGATGAAAAAGCAAAAATGAAAATGCAAAAAGAAGAGAGCAAAAAAAATAAGAAAAATGAAACTAAGAAAATAAAAGACATAAGCAAAAATAATAAAGGAGCACCTAGGAGAAAAAGAACACCTCAAGAAATAAGAGAAGAAATGCTAAAACGATTAGAAGAAAGTGAATTCAATAGAAAAGATTAATTATGGAGGATAACAAATGAAGTTTACGAAGGAAAAATTAAATTTAGAAGAGGGATTAACAAAAGAATGGCTAATAACAAATGGTATAGGAGGATTTAGCTCTTCAACAATTATTGGAGCAAATACTAGAAAATATCATGGGCTTTTAATTGCTCCATTATTACCACCAGCAAGTAGATATTTAATATTATCAAAAGTTGATGAGGCAATAGAAATAAGAGGAAAAAAATATGAATTATATACTAATGTATGTAGTTCATATATTTCTAAAGGATATAAATATCAAGAAACATTTGAGAAAGATTATTTACCTACATTTAAGTATAAAGTACAAGATGTAGAAATTGAAAAAACAATTTGCTTAGAATATGAAAAAAATACAGTAGGAATATATTATAAAATAAAAAATGGAAAATATAAATCAAAATTGTCATTAGCACCAATCATTAATTTTAGAGATTTTCATTCAATGAATACAAACCACTATTTTGAATTAAAACAATATATAACAGATAATAAATTAAAAATTATAGTAGATAATAATTCTAAGGTACCCGTTTATATGAATTTATCTGAGGGTAAATATATAGAGCATTATAATGATAATTTTAATAATATGTTTTATATAGAAGAAGAAAAAAGAGGATTTTATCCAGAAGAAAATCATAGTGTACCTGGTGTTTATGAAGTTGAATTAAAAGCAAATGAAGAAAAAGAATTATCTTTTGTATGTTCATTAGAAGAAAATATAGAAGAAATAGATGTTAAAGATTTAATAGAAAAAGAAATTAGCAGACAAGAGAAAGAGATTGAAAAAGCAGATTTAATAGATAAAAATTCTTCGAAAACTAAAGCACAGAAAAATAAAGATGAATTATTAAAAGAATTTTTAGTTGCAATAGATAATTTTATAGTATGCAGACCTAACTTTAAGTTACATACCATAATAGCTGGATATCCATGGTTTTTAGACTGGGGAAGAGATACTTTAATTTCATTTGAGGGATTATTATTAAAAACAAAAAAATTTGACATAGCAAGAGAAGTTTTATTAACCATGGTAAGAGATGTAAAATATGGTTTAGTACCAAATGGTTATTCTGGCTATGATAATAGACCATTATATAATAGTGTAGATGCTTCTTTATTATTATTTGAACAAGTACAAAAATATATAGAATATACAAAAGACTATAAATTTGTAAAAGAAAATATATATAAAAAATTAGAAAACATTATTGATAATTATATATCAGGTAATAATTTTGATAATAATAATATTTACTTAGACAAAGATGGATTGATAGCTTCAGGAACAGATGATACTCAAAATACATGGATGGATGCTAAATATAACAATATAGCAGTAACTCCTAGAAATGGCAAGGCAGTAGAAATAAATGCAATGTGGTATAATGCAAATATGATAATGGCAAATTTAACAATGAAAATGGGAGATTTGCTAAGAATAAAAAAATACAAGGAATTAGCCAAAAAGTGTAAAGCTTCATTTGAAGAAAAATTCTATAATCCAAAAACTAAATGCTTATATGATGTTTTAGGAGATGGAAAAATAAGACCAAATCAATTATTTGCATTAAGTTTAACATATCCAGTAATAAATCCAAATTCAGAAATTGCAAAAAATATGATAAACATAGTAGAAAAGAAATTACTAAATAATTATGGCTTAAAAACACTAGCAAAAGGAGAAGAAAAATATACAGAAGTATATGAAGGAGACCCATGTCATAGAGACACAAGTTATCATCAAGGAATAACATGGCCATGGTTATTAGGACTTTATTATAACTCTCTAAAAAATATTGAAAAAGAAGAAAAAGACAAAGAGATAAAAGCACAAACTTCTCAAAAAATAGAAAAATTTAAAAATAAAGTATATAGAACATTTAAAACAGAATTAGAAGAAAATGGCTGTATAGGTAGTGTTTCAGAATTATATGATTCAGCAAAGCCTCAACTACCAAAGGGAGCAATAGCTCAAGCTTGGAGTGTAGCAGAAATTTTCAGAATAATTTTTTAAAGCAAAATTAAAGCTGATTTTGGGGTCGGAGATAAAAATCAGGAATTAAAGATTGAAAATATAAGATGTATCCAATAGTTTAGAATTTAAAAAAATATTTTAGACTATTGGATATGTTTTTGTATACAATATTTATGAATTGATTAGTTAGAGATTTTTAAAATTGGTCGCTGGAAATAGGTAATAGTTATGATTTTTTGGAATTTTTGACTACTCATTCCATTCAGAAAGAATTGGTAAGGCTTTTTCATGAGCCTCTCTCACTCAGACC
>ERZ836760.2835-NODE-2835-length-12364-cov-2.977577_pt1 | contig 12364 bp, 8 predicted proteins | sample MGYA00519941_ERZ836760 | MGnify/ENA primary metagenome ERZ836760 (study PRJEB31850, sample SAMEA3708807) | human gut metagenome | biome: human gut; feature: human-associated habitat; material: faeces | place: China | collected 2014 ... | reverse complement strand
GTATTGGCACCGGGTATCGCCGCAGCCTTCCTCTTGGGGATCTGCTGGAAACGTACTTCTGCACAAGGTGGTATGTGGGGATTGATCGCCGGTATGGTAATCGGTTTGACACGTCTGGGAGCAAAAGTATATTACAGTAATGCAGGAGATGTAGCTGGCGGTACATTCAAATATCTTTTCTATGATATGAACTGGTTGTTCTTCTGCGGATGGATGTTCCTGTTCTGTATCATTGTAGTGATAGTAGTCAGTCTGGCAACGAAAGCACCGTCTGAAGAAAAGATACAAGGATTGGTATTCGGTACCTCTACCCCGGCACAATTGGCAGAGACACGCGCCAGCTGGAATCATTGGGATATTATCCATACGGTTATTATCCTGGGTATCACTGCCGCTTTCTATATCTATTTCTGGTAAAATAGTTACAAGCTACGGGCTACGAGTGCCATCCGGCATGATAGCGCAGCCCACTTGTAGCTTGTAGCTCGTAGTTCAAAGATATATGACAAACAACTATTATAGTTCAAATCCGACCTTTTACGTTGGTATCGACTGCATCATCTTCGGTTTCAACGAAGGAGAACTGAGCCTGTTATTGCTGAAACGAAACTTTCAGCCGGCAATGGGTGAATGGTCTCTGATGGGTGGATTCGTACAACAAGGTGAAAGTGTGGATGATGCTGCCAAACGTGTACTAGCGGAACTCACCGGTTTGGAAAATGTATATATGGAGCAAGTAGGGTCGTTCGGCGAAGTGGAACGTGATCCGGGAGAACGGGTTATCTCTGTTGCTTACTATGCATTGATCAATATCAACGAGTACGACCGCGAACTGGTGCACCAGCATAATGCCTACTGGGTAAACATCAATGAATTACCGCCTTTGATCTTCGACCATCCGCAAATGGTGAAACAGGCACGGGAATTGATGCAACAGAAAGCATCCACAGAGCCTATCGGCTTCAACCTGTTACCGAAGTTATTCACGCTGTCTCAACTGCAAAGCCTCTACGAAGCTATTTACGGTGAACAGATAGACAAGCGTAACTTCCGTAAACGGATAGCCGAAATGGACTACATTGAAAAAACAGATAAGATTGATAAAACAGGTTCCAAACGCGGAGCTGCCTTATACAAATTCAATGAAAAGGCATACCGCAAGGCACCGAATTTTAAATTATAAATTATGCTGGAAGAACTGAAAGAAAAGGTATTCCATGCCAACCTTGAACTGGTGAAGCATGGACTGGTTATCTTCACCTGGGGAAATGTATCGGCTATCGACCGTGAAACGGGGCTGGTAGTCATCAAACCCAGTGGTGTAAATTATGACGACATGAAGGCGGAAGATATGGTGGTGGTTGACCTCGATGGCAAAGTGGTAGAAGGACGATTGAAACCGTCTTCAGACACACCGACGCACGTGGTACTCTACAAGGCTTTCCCTGAAATCGGTGGTGTGGTACACACCCACTCTACTTACGCTACTGCCTGGGCGCAAGCCGGATGTGACATTCCGAATATCGGAACGACACACGCAGATTACTTCCACGATGCCATACCTTGCACGGCAGATATGACAAAGGAAGAAGTGGAAGGAGCGTATGAAATGGAAACCGGAAATGTAATCGTAAAGCGCTTTGAAGGGCTGAACCCTGTACACACACCGGGAGTACTGGTAAAGAATCACGGGCCTTTCTCTTGGGGAAAAGACGCGCACGATGCTGTACACAATGCAGTGGTAATGGAACAAGTGGCCAAGATGGCAAGCATTGCTTATGCCGTCAATCCGAAACTGACCATGAATCCGCTGTTGGTAGAAAAGCATTTCAACCGCAAGCATGGGCCTAACGCTTATTATGGGCAATGAACAACTGACAATTAAAAATTAACAATTAAAAATTAAAACATTATGAACGCATTTGATCAATATGAAGTATGGTTCGTAACCGGAGCACAGCTCCTGTACGGAGGTGACGCAGTTATCGCAGTAGACGCACACAGTAATGAAATGGTAGCCGGATTGAACGCCAGCGGCAAATTGCCGGTAAAGGTGGTGTATAAAGGTACGGTAAACTCTTCTAAAGAAGTTACTGAGGCTTTCAAAGCTGCTAACAATGATGAGAAATGTATCGGTGTTATCACTTGGATGCACACTTTCTCTCCTGCCAAGATGTGGATTCACGGTTTGCAGGAACTGAAGAAGCCGTTGCTGCACTTCCATACTCAGTTCAACAAAGAAATTCCTTGGGATACCATGGATATGGACTTTATGAACTTGAACCAGTCTGCTCACGGTGACCGTGAATTCGGCCACATTGTAACCCGTATGCGTAAAAACCGTAAGGTAGTGGTAGGACACTGGCAAGATGAAAAAGCACAGGGCCAGATTGCAACATGGATGCGTGTTTGCGCCGGATGGGCTGATGCACAAGATATGCTGATTATCCGTTTCGGTGACCAGATGAACAACGTTGCTGTTACTGATGGTGACAAGGTATCCGCTGAACAAGTTTTGGGTTACCACGTAGACTACTGTCCGGTAAACGACCTGATGAAGTACTACAATGCAGTGGAAGACAAAGATGTACAGGCAATGGTAGATACTTACTTCAAAGAATACGACCATGCTCCTGAACTGGAAAAAACCGGAACTGAAGCTTATACCAAAGTTTGGAACTCTGCAAAAGCAGAAATCGCTCTCCGTCGTATCCTGAAAGACACAGGTGCAAAAGCATTTACTACCAACTTCAACGACCTCGGTGACTTTGATCAGATTCCGGGATTGGCTTCTCAACGTCTGATGGAAGAAGGGTATGGTTTCGGTGCAGAAGGTGACTGGAAAACTGCCGCTTTGTATCGTACCACTTGGTTCATGAGCCAAGGTATGCCGAAAGGCTGCTCTTTCCTGGAAGATTACACACTGCACTTCGACGGTGAAAAGAGCGCTATCCTCCAGGCACACATGCTGGAAGTTTGCCCGCTGATTGCCGAAGCAAAACCGAAACTGGAAGTACACCGTCTTGCCATTGGTATCGATAGCGAAACAGCACGTCTTGTATTCACCAGCAAGCAAGGTGAAGGGGTAGCCGCTACTATCGTTGACTTGGGCAACCGTTTCCGCCTCATCGTGAACAAGGTGGAATGTATCAAGAGCAAACCGCTGCCCAAACTTCCTGTTGCCAGCGCATTGTGGATTCCGATGCCGAACCTTGAAGTAGGTGCTGCTGCATGGATTCTGGCAGGTGGTACTCACCACACCAGCTTCTCTTACGACTTGACAGTAGAATATTGGGAAGATTATGCAGAAATGGCAGGTATCGAAATGGTAGTTATCGATGAAAATACAACTATCAGCGAGTTCAAGAAAGAACTGCGCATGAATGAAGTATATTACATGTTGAACAAAGCGCTTTGTTAATTATGAAACCAGACGCAAAATCAACCATCGAAGCAGGTAAAGCCATTCTTGGCATAGAATTCGGCTCCACCCGAATCAAGGCTGTTTTGATTGACCAGGAAAACAAGCCTATCGCTCAAGGAAGTCACACCTGGGAGAACCAGTTGGTGGACGGACTTTGGACATATAGCGTTGAGGCCATCTGGTATGGACTGCAAGATTGTTACGCCGACCTTCGCTCAAACGTGAAGAAGCTCTATGACATAGAAATAGAAGCTTTGGCGGCAATTGGCGTCAGCGCCATGATGCATGGTTATATGGCATTCAATGATAAAGAAGAGATTCTCGTACCCTTCTGTACTTGGAGAAACACCAATACGGGTGCGGCTGCAGCTGCTTTATCAGAGCTGTTCGTTTATAATATTCCTCTGCGTTGGAGCATTTCTCACTTGTATCAGGCTATTCTGGACAACGAAGAACATGTGAAAGATATCGATTATCTGACAACACTTGCAGGTTTTATCCATTGGCAGATAACAGGTCAAAAAGTATTGGGCATCGGCGATGCATCGGGTATGCTCCCTATAGATCCGGTTACCAAGAACTACTCCGCTGAAATGGTGGCTAAGTTCGACGAGTTAATCGCTCCGAAGGGATATGACTGGAAATTGCTGGATATTCTTCCCAAGGCATTGCCGGCTGGTGAGAATGCAGGTTTCCTGACACCGGAAGGTGCTAAGATGCTCGACGTATCCGGTCATTTGAAAGCTGGAATACCGGTTTGCCCGCCCGAAGGAGATGCCGGTACCGGTATGGTGGCAACCAATGCCGTGAAGCAGCGTACAGGAAACGTATCGGCAGGTACCTCTTCGTTCTCCATGATTGTATTGGAGAAAGATCTGTCAAAGCCCTACGAAATGATCGATATGGTTACTACTCCCGATGGAAGTCCCGTAGCCATGGTACATTGCAACAACTGTACGTCCGACCTCAACGCATGGATCAACCTGTTCAAAGAATACCAGGAACTGCTGGGTATACCTGTAGATATGAACGAAGTATATGGAAAACTCTACAACCATGCCCTGACAGGCAATGCGGATTGTGGCGGTCTCATTTCATTCAATTACATTTCAGGCGAACCTGTAACAGGATTTGCAGATGGAAGACCGATGTTTGTACGTTCGGCCAATGACAAGTTCAGCCTTGCGAACTTCATGAGAACGCACTTGTATGCTTCTGTCGGTGTCCTCAAAATTGGTAATGACATTCTTTTCAAAGAAGAAAAGGTGAAAGTTGACAGAATCACAGGACACGGAGGTTTGTTCAAGACTAAAAATGTGGGCCAGAGAGTACTTGCAGCAGCACTGAACTCACCCATTTCCGTAATGGAAACGGCCGGTGAAGGTGGTGCATGGGGTATTGCGTTGCTGGGCTCATTCCTTGTGAACAACGAAAAGAAGCAACCTCTCGACGCTTTCCTGGACGAGCAGGTGTTTGGTGGGGATGCAGGTGTTGAGATAACGCCTACAGCCGAGGATGTAGCAGGTTTTAACGCATACATCGAAAACTACAAGGCAGCACTGCCCATCGAAGAAGCGGCAGTGAAATTCAAAAAGTAATTCCTACTTCAAGGAATAAACGAATGTAATAGTAGAGGGAGAAGCTTCGGCTGCCACGTGGGTGCTGTTGGCACCGGAGCAACTCCCTATACATTCGTTCTACAAGCTCGGACAATGCATTGAATCAGGCAAAGCACCGTTGCCCGTTCAGGCAAAACACCGTTGCCCGCTCAGGCAAGGCATCGTTGCCCGTCCTAACGAAGCATCGTCGTCAGCTCTGACGAAACACCTTCGTCAGTAAGCAAATAATCCCTATACCTCAAATATAATATAATATGAAATCGATCCTTATTACTTACCTGTTCCTTTTTTGTTTTCTCCTGACCGGGAAAGCTCAAACCCAACAAGAAGTTTCCTATTTCCCTTTGCAAGATGTTAAGCTGCTGGAAAGCCCCTTCCTGCAAGCTCAACAGACTGACCTGCATTACATCATGGCCATGGAACCCGACCGCCTGCTCGCCCCTTTCCTGCGCGAAGCCGGACTGACGCCCAAAGCGCCAAGTTATACCAACTGGGAAAACACCGGACTGGACGGACACATCGGCGGACATTACATTTCCGCACTCTCCATGATGTATGCCGCTACCGGAGACACAGCCATATACAATCGGCTGAACTATATGCTCGCCGAACTACATCGTGCACAGCAAGCCGTAGGCACCGGATTCATCGGAGGAACTCCCAGAAGCCTGCAACTTTGGAAAGAAATTAAAGCCGGGAATATCCGTGCCGGAGGTTTCGACCTAAACGGCAAATGGGTACCCCTATACAATATACACAAAACTTATGCCGGACTGCGCGACGCTTACCTTTACGCCGGAAGCAACCTTGCCCGTGAAATGCTAATTGCCCTCACCGACTGGATGATAGACATCACCGCCGAACTCACCGACCAGCAAATGCAAGACATGCTCCGCAGTGAACATGGCGGACTGAACGAAACTTTCGCTGATGTTGCCGAAATCACAGGTGACAAGAAATACCTGGAACTGGCACGCCGCTTCTCCCATAAATTGATTCTGGACCCTCTTGTGAAGGATGAAGACCGCCTGACAGGCATGCATGCCAACACACAGATACCGAAGGTTATCGGCTACAAACGTATCGCCGACCTTGCACAAGATGATAAAGACTGGAATCATGCTTCCGAATGGGATCATGCCGCCCGCTTCTTCTGGAACACTGTGGTAAACCACCGTTCCGTCTGCATCGGTGGCAACAGTGTACGTGAGCACTTTCATCCGGCAGACAACTTCACATCCATGCTGAATGATGTACAAGGCCCGGAAACCTGCAATACTTACAACATGCTTCGCCTGACGAAGATGCTTTACCAGACTTCTCCCGACATTCGTTTTGCCGATTATTACGAGCGTGCTTTATATAATCATATCCTTGCCTCACAACAGCCAACAAAGGGTGGATTTGTTTACTTCACCCCTATGCGTCCGGGACACTACCGCGTCTATTCGCAGCCGGAAACATCCATGTGGTGTTGCGTCGGTTCCGGATTGGAGAATCACACCAAATACGGAGAGTTTATTTACGCCCATGCAAAGGATACGCTGTATGTAAACCTCTTCATCCCCTCCCGTCTGACTTGGAAAGAGAAAAAGATAACCTTGGTACAGGAAACCCGTTTCCCCGACGAAGAGCAAATCCGCTTCCGCGTGGAAAAGAGCAGGAAGAAAGCATTCAGCCTCAAACTCCGTTACCCCTCCTGGGCTAAAGGAGCCAGCGTATCCGTCAATGGTAAAGTACAGGAAACGAATGCCCAACCGGGAGAGTACCTGACCATCCACCGTAAATGGAAAGCCGGAGATGAAATCACACTAAATATGCCCATGCAGATTGCCTTGGAACAAATACCGGATCGGGAGAATTTCTATGCATTCATGTATGGTCCCATCGTACTTGCCAGCCCCACAGGGACAGAGAATATGGACGGGCTTTATGCAGATGACAGCCGTGGCGGACACATTGCCCATGGCAAACAGATTTCCTTGCAAGAAATACCGATGCTGATAGGTTCCGCCGCATCTCTGCCTCAATCACTCCGCAGGATAAACGATGACCTGGTTGCATTTACTTATACCGGTAGTGTCTATCCGGCACAGAAAGAAGCGCTGAAATTGATTCCTTTCTTCCGTCTTCACGATTCCCGTTATGCAGTTTATTTCCATCAGGTAACCGAAGCTGAAGTAGAAAGTATCCGCAAAGAAGTGGCATTGAGCGAACGTAAAGCAATGGAACTTGCCAACCAGACTGTAGATCTCATTTTCCCCGGGGAACAACAGCCAGAATCGGATCATGGTATTCTATATGAACAGGCAGAAACTGGAATCAATAAAGACCGTCACTTCCGGCGTGCCAAAGGTTGGTTCAGTTATAACCTCAAAGTAAAAGAGGAAGCCAGCCAGCTCATGATCACTGTACGGAAAGAGGATTATACCAAGGTAGCCATCCTTCTTAACAATGAAAAACTGACCGTTAGTCCTACGATCAGCAAACCTGATAAAGAGGGTTTTATAACGCTCTGCTATTCTTTACCCCAAAAGTTAAGTGCAGGCAGCTATCCGATACGCTTCAGTCCCGACGGAACAGAGTGGACACCTGCTATTTATGAGGTCCGCTTACTCAAATAATAACATTACGAACATCATATAACTAATAACCATTATGAGAAACAAACTATTATTCAGCAGCGTTCTTTTAGCTGCATCTGTATCACTGTCCGCACAAAAGAGTGCAACGATCACGCTTCATGCCGACCAAGGCACACAAGTTATTCCCAAAGAAATCTACGGCCAGTTTGCCGAACACCTCGGTACTTGCATTTATGGTGGACTTTGGGTAGGAGAAAATTCGGATATTCCCAATATCAAAGGTTATCGTACCGACGTATTCAATGCATTGAAAGAACTCCAGGTTCCCGTACTTCGTTGGCCGGGTGGCTGTTTTGCCGATGAATATCACTGGATGGACGGTATCGGTCCGAAAGAGAACCGCCCCAAAATGGTAAACAATAACTGGGGAGGTACAATTGAAGACAACAGTTTCGGTACACATGAGTTCCTCAACCTCTGCGAAATGCTGGGTACTGAACCTTATATCAGCGGAAACGTAGGTAGTGGCACTGTAGAAGAACTGGCAAAATGGGTAGAATACATGACTTCCGAAGGAGACTCTCCGATGGCAAGACTTCGCCGCCAGAACGGTCGTGACAAAGCATGGAAAGTGAAATACCTCGGTGTAGGTAACGAAAGCTGGGGCTGCGGCGGAAGCATGCGTCCTGAATATTATGCTGATTTGTATCGCCGTTACTCCACTTACTGCCGCAACTACGACGGCAACCACCTGTTTAAGATTGCCAGTGGTGCCAGCGATTACGATTATAACTGGACTAAAGTCCTGATGGACCGCGTAGGTGGACGTATGAACGGACTCTCTCTCCATTATTACACCGTAACCGGCTGGAGCGGAAGTAAGGGAGCAGCCACTAAGTTCGACAAAGACGATTATTACTGGACAATGGGTAAATGCCGTGAGATAGAAGACGTTATCAAAAAGCACTGCGCCATCATGGACGAATATGATCCTAAAAAGCACGTAGCCCTCATGCTTGATGAGTGGGGTACCTGGTGGGATGAAGAACCCGGCACTATCCCAGGACACCTTTACCAGCAAAATACATTGCGTGACGCTTTCGTTGCCTCTCTTAGTTTCGACATCTTCCACAAATACACCGACCGTCTGAAAATGGCAAATATTGCCCAGATAGTAAATGTATTGCAATCCATGATCCTAACCAAAGGTAAAGATATGGTGCTGACTCCCACTTATTATGTATTCAAGATGTACAATGTACACCAGGATGCCACTTACCTCCCACTCGACCTGAACTGCGAAGTCATGGATGTACGCGATAACCGCAAAGTGCCTATGGTAAGTGCCACAGCTTCTAAAGACAAGGACGGCAAGATTCACATCTCAATGTCTAATATCGATGCCGACAATGCACAGGAAATTACTATCAACCTGCCGGATGTAAAGGCTAAGAAAGCCGTTGGTGAAATCTTAACTTCTGCCAACCTGACAGATTACAACTCTTTTGAGAACCCTAATAATATAAAATTAGCTCCGTTCAAAGAGGTAAAAATCAATAAAGGCGTACTGAAGATAAAACTACCAGCCAAGTCTATTGTTACTATAGAGTTACAGTAAATCAGTCGAAAAGACTTATTGTATTTTAAACAAGAAGCAGGTGGAAGTACCGCAAAAAAAGAGGCTCTTTCTATGTTGCGAATTACGCATAAAGAGTTATCTTTGTCGCTGTTAAAATTAACAAGTGACACTTCAACCTGCTTTATTATAGTATTCAAATCAAATAAATATCAATATGAACGACAACAAACTTATGAACCGTGCAGCGGATAATATCCGTATCCTCGCTGCCTCTATGGTTGAGAAAGCTAATTCTGGTCACCCGGGCGGTGCCATGGGTGGTGCCGATTTTGTGAACGTACTCTTCTCTGAGTTTCTGGTGTATGATCCCGAAAATCCTGCATGGGAAGGTCGTGACCGCTTCTTCCTGGACCCGGGTCACATGTCACCGATGCTCTACTCTCAGTTGGCATTGGCAGGTAAATTCACACTGGATGAACTGAAGGAATTCCGCCAATGGGACAGCCCCACTCCGGGACACCCTGAACGCGACATCATGCGTGGTATTGAAAATACTTCCGGCCCGCTCGGCCAAGGTCATACTTTCGCAGTGGGTGCAGCTATCGCAGCTAAATTCATGAAAGCCCGTTTCGAAGAAGTGATGCAGCAAACCATCTACGCTTATATTTCGGACGGTGGTGTACAGGAAGAAATTTCTCAGGGTGCAGGCCGTATCGCAGGTGCACTGGGACTGGATAACCTCATCATGTTCTATGATGCCAATGACATCCAGCTTTCTACTGAAACCAAAGACGTAACTATCGAAGATACTGCCAAGAAATACGAAGCTTGGGGCTGGAAGGTGATCAAGATCAACGGTAATGATCCCGACGCTATCCGTGGCGCTTTGAACGAAGCGAAAGCAGAAAACGAACGTCCGACCCTGATTATCGGTCATACCGTAATGGGTAAGGGTGCACGCAAGGCAGATGGTAGCAGCTACGAAGCTAACTGTGCGACTCACGGTGCTCCTCTGGGTGGTGACGCTTATGTAAATACCATCAAGAACCTGGGTGGTGATCCGACGAATCCATTCGTAATCTTCCCCGAAGTGAGGGAACTGTACGCAAAGCGTGCTGCCGAACTGAAGGAAATTATGGCTAAGAAATATGCTGCAAAATCAGAATGGGCAAAGGCTAATCCTGAAAAGGCTGCCAAACTCGACCTGTTCTTCTCTGGTAAAGCTCCTGAAGTAAACTGGGCAGCTATCGAGCAAAAAGCAGGTGCTGCTACACGTGCTGCATCAGCTACCGTATTGGGCGCTCTTGCTACTCAGGTAGAAAATATGATCGTTGCTTCCGCTGACCTTTCAAACTCTGATAAGACAGACGGCTTCCTGAAAAAGACGCATGCTTTCAAGAAAGGTGATTTCAGCGGTGCATTCTTCCAGGCTGGTGTTGCCGAACTGACTATGGCTTGCTGCTGTATCGGTATGGCACTGCATGGCGGTGTAATCCCAGCTTGCGGAACATTCTTCGTATTCTCTGACTATATGAAACCTGCCGTACGTATGGCTGCACTGATGGAAGTTCCCGTGAAGTTCATTTGGACACACGACGCATTCCGTGTAGGTGAAGACGGTCCTACTCATGAACCGGTAGAACAAGAAGCTCAGATCCGTCTGATGGAAAAACTGAAAAACCACAAAGGACACAACTCTATGTTGGTTCTCCGTCCGGCAGATGCAGAAGAAACAACAATTGCATGGAAACTGGCTATGGAGAATACTACCACTCCGACCGGTTTGATCTTCTCTCGCCAAGATATCGCTATGTTGCCCGCTGGAAACGACTACTCTCAGGCAGCCAAGGGTGCTTACATTGTAGCAGGTTCTGATGAAAACCCGGATGTGATATTGGTAGCTTCGGGCTCAGAAGTATCTACACTGGTGGCAGGAACCGAATTATTGCGCAAAGATGGCGTGAAAGTACGTATCGTATCTGCTCCTTCCGAAGGTTTGTTCCGCAGCCAGGCTCCGGGATATCAGGAAGGTGTTATCCCTGCTGACGCAAAAGTCTTCGGTCTGACAGCCGGTCTGCCTGTAAACCTGCAAGGTTTGGTAGGTGCTCACGGTAAAATTTGGGGATTGGAATCTTTCGGTTTCTCAGCTCCTTACAAAGTACTGGATCAGAAGTTAGGTTTTACTGCTGATAACGTTTATAAGCAAGTAAAAGCAATGTTATAAAAAGCCCTGGTGCATACCGGGCGAATGATTATTCGCCCCTACAGGTTGTAACAGGCTTGTAGGGGCGAAATATTTTTCACCTGATATCCCATTATAGAGCCTCTAAATCAATCATATTTAATCCTTTAGAAGCAATATTGCCTGCTGTAACTTGCATACCAAGTAAAATACTGTGCTTTTTAAGGAAATCTTCTAAATTATCTCTTTCTGGTACTTCCCAAAGTATCTTATTAAGCTGTTCATCTTCAAATTCAACTAAATATGCCTCCGAGGTCCCACCTTGCAGTACACCCCTTAATGCTCTGCCTACCATCTGTGTGACTGATATTTCTGTAGAACTGTCTCTGGCAATAAATACTGTCTGGGTCTTAGGTACGTCTACTCCTTCTTTGAACTTGTCTACACTAACAATAATTGGAAGTATGTTTTTTGCATATCTCTCCTCGTATATCTTTACTATCTGGTCTGAGGATAACGCTTTATCCTTCCTGTTTTTCATATTTTCTTTTATTCTTTCTATGTAGTCTTGAAGATTCTTATACTGCGTCAAGTCATTATTTCCATCTGTACTGATTGATATACCACAGTCTATATCTCTGGCAAGGAATTTACTCCAAAGAAGCCTGGCTACCTCCCTACTCTTTACGAATATCACTGTTTGACCAAAGGAATTGTTAGGATTTAATTCTTTAGGAACTTTTGTGTCCTCGTCCTGTGAGGACGGGGTCTCTAAAGCTAAAGCACATACCCCCTTTTCGTAAGTATCTATGATACGATTACACAATTCCTCATCAGATAGTTTCTCAGGACTTGAGTCCTTTTTCTTCGCAAGAAAAGGCTTGGCTAGATACCCTTCAGCTATCAACTGATTTATTGATACCTGTTGTGGTCAAGCATTTTTGTAACACTTATGGCTAATAAAATCGGTGGATT
>ERZ836760.2815-NODE-2815-length-12477-cov-3.054742_pt1 | contig 12477 bp, 10 predicted proteins | sample MGYA00519941_ERZ836760 | MGnify/ENA primary metagenome ERZ836760 (study PRJEB31850, sample SAMEA3708807) | human gut metagenome | biome: human gut; feature: human-associated habitat; material: faeces | place: China | collected 2014 ... | reverse complement strand
AAAATCTCAGGTTTTCCTCCGCAACTCCATCCAAAAGCTGAGCCTTATTATACCAATAGGCATAATCCGGTCCATTCAGGAATTTCGGAAAATCAGTATTCTGACTCAATGTAAGTGATCCGTTATACGTTACGGTAGGCTTTTGAACAGCACCACGCTTCGTCGTAATAAGAATCACACCAGCAGCAGCACGCACACCATAAACAGCTGCAGCAGTCGCATCTTTCAAAATAGTAATAGATTCTACTTCGTCAGGAGAAAATGATGGAAAGTAATCAGTAATAACGCCATCAATAACAATCAATGGACTGCCATCTCCGGCACCATTACCACGGATGTACAAGTTAGCCCCATCGGCTCCTGGCTGTCCGCTGCTCTGTTTGGAAATCAAACCAGGCAAACGGCCGGCCAGCATACCGGAAAGGCTTCCGCTCGGTGCCATCTTCAGTTCCTTATTGTCCACTTGTGCAATAGCACCGGTCACATTTATTTTCTTCTGTGTACCGTAGCCTACTACTACAACTTCATCTAACAAATTAGCATCTTCCTTCATTATCACTTTCAGAAGTTTTTTTCCTTTCAGTGGCAACTTCTGAGTGATATAGCCCACATAAGAGAAAGTCAAATGCGCATTAGCATTAGGTACCATAATCGAGAAATGACCGTTTACATCAGTTATAGCCCCCGTCTTTCCTCCTTCGGTTACAACGGATACGCCAATCAATGGAATGTCATTCTCATCAAACACATTACCCTCTACCTTAATTTGAGCATGTGCACTCATACTCAGCAAAGAGAATAATAAAAATAGCAAACAAAGATACTTGTTTTTCATATTACTAAAATTTAAAATTAGGAATTGTATTCTCGTTTCATACATTCTTAGTTATATCTTCTAATATTTGCCAGCATTGGTAAAGCCCTCTCGGAACATGAAAACAGCCTTTCCACTTTCCACCTTTTAGAGGCAATAACACCTCACCTCTTCTATTCAGATAACCATACCATTCCGGATATTCATTATCTTTGAAATGGCTCCATGTATATTCATGTACCTTTTCAAACCAATCAAGACATTGCTTATCTCCGGTCAGTTGATAACCTTTGAGCAATGAAATCAGAGTTTCAATATGAACCCACCACAATTTCTGATCCCATTCTAATTGTTGAGGTGGACATCCTTTACGATCCATGAAATAGTAGATACCGCCAAATTCTTTGTCCCAACCATAATCAAGCATCGTCAAAGTTATATTCTTCGCCTTTTCAATCAGATCCGGACGGTTCAGACGTTTCCCTAGATCCATAATAAACCACATTGCCTCAATATCATGGCCCGGAGTAACCTGGCGTCCTTCGAAAGAATCGGAAAGTTCTCCATTTGCCAGAACATTCTCTACAATAATGCCTCCAAGTTCCGGACGATAGAAAACTTCCATAACTTCATGGATGCATACTTCCATCGTCTTTTCCAGACAACCCTTATCCAGCAAATGCTCTATTTCCATAGCCAAATTACATAGGATCATCGGCAAAGCAAAATTCTTCAACTCACGTGTACCCGGATAAAGCTTATTCCATTTTCCCTTAGGATTGCCAGTCTTCGATAGTACAATATCGAAAGTCTTCATCGCTATATCCGCATACTCTTGATTTCCCGTAGCCAGGCTGAGCTGTCCAAATGCCATTACAGCAAAGGTATATGAGAATATGTTATAAGGTTCCACCAAAGGACGTCCTGTACGATCAAGAGAAAAATACCAGTTATAATTTCCATCATGACCATATTTTTTCAGGAACTCACCTCCCTGAATAGCACAGTCCAACCATTCCTGGCGTTTCTCTACCTTATTATAAAGCATCGAAAACAACCATACTTCCCGGCCCTGTAACCAAATAAATTTGTCTGTGTCAAAAACATTCCCTTTCCGGTCCAGACAGGTAAAATACCCACCATGCTCGTGATCCTGGGAGTGCTCTAACCAGAAAGGAAGAACATTACCCAACAGTTCATCCTTATACTGATCCGCTAATTTCTTCAAATCCATAATTCTATTATTTTTTTAAGATGAGAGACTGGAAACGTTTTTTATCCGGCATGCATATAAACCGGTCTCTCAATATATTTATACCTATTTATCTGTTGTATAAGTAATGACGTCTCTTACCCAAATATCTGCTCCTTTCACTGGATTAGTCCATTTACAAGTCACTTTATATTTTCCGTAAGGCTGCTCATAATTAAAAAAGAGCTCATGTTTGCGATGGTTATACTTCAACGGTAACTTGCAGACTTCTACCAATTTATCATTGAAATATACTTCTAACTCTGCAACATAATCTTCAGGAACATTATCGCCCTTGAGTTCTCCTTTAATAACAGCCCCTATACCGTCGAACTCCACAGTCGGAAAGTTAGCAATCCAATTATCCACAGTCACCTTCTTATCAAGTTTCAAACCTTCAAAGCTGATTTCCAATTTAGCAGGAACAGGCTTCTGAAAGTTAATTTTAACTTCATTCTCACCCACTTTTCCACCTTCTCTTTCTATCATCTGCAAAGCCTGTCCGTAACTCAACTCAGAACCTTTATTAAAGCTCACAGTATTATTGAAAGGCATATCTTCAACAATTGCCATTTCGGCCTTATATTTCTCCGGAAGGCGATTATAACCAAGCATGGTCCCCAAAATACCTCCAGAAGAAGCCGGATTACAGTCGGAATCTTGTCCCGCACGTGTAGAAATATCAATTGTTTTTTCAAAGTCGCCCTGACCGTAAAGCAATCCCAAAATGATATAGGCTCCGTTTACATAGGTTTCAATATTAAAAGGTACTTCAACACCATCTGGGCAGGCTATGTCATTAGTTCCCCATTTTTTCTCAATCTCTTCCCAGCACTTTTTCCAATCATCCGGATATTGTTTGTGCCAGTTTATAACATCAGTCATGCATGCATAGAAGCGACTTTGCTGAGGGATTGCTTTCAAACCTTCCGTAACGATGTATTCAATATCATCGCTTACATAAGCCAAAGAATACATGGCAGCTACGTATACTCCGCCATACCATCCATCACCGTAAGCCATGATATGTCCGATACGGTCACAAAAATCCACTGCACTATTCACCATACCCGGCGACATAATACCTGCAAAGTCAGCTTCAATCTGAAAATCCAAGCAATTGGCATGAGGATTGTTTTTCCAATATCCACTGGCATGGGGGGACAAACCTTGCAACAGGTTATAACGAGCCTGCTGGTTTGCATGACACAACGGATATTCTTTAGCTAAGAATGCTGCCGCAAAAGAATCGACAGGAGCATCCAATCCACATCTTTCAAAGGTCTCTACAAATGTCAGATCTACGTAAACATCATCATAAAGACCACCTCCACCATCAAACCATTTCTTGATTTCCCCATTTCCCCATGGTATAACCACAGAATCAGGAATCATGGTTGACAAATACTGAAACTCTGTTGGACCACCATAGGTACATCCCAAGATTTGTCCGGCCCAAGCCCCTTTTACCTTATCGAATAGCGTGTCTTTCGATAGGGTGAGGTTCAGGTTCTCCTTTTGAGAAGTACCGCACGAACACAATGCTGCTATAAGACAGCTACTCAATAAATAATTTCTAATCTTCATTATATATAATATTAAGGTCAATTTTTATTTTTCATCCAATAGCGTTCAATCTCTTCCAAAGACTTTCCTGTGGTCTCGGGAACAAGTTTCCAAACAATCAGCATATAGGGTACACACATGATTGCAAACAGAATGAATGTTCCGGCGGGGGTAAGATTCTGGAGCATCCAGGGGGTTAACTGTCCAATCAAGTATGTACCTATCCATAAAGCAAAGCCGGCAATGGACATGGCAAGCCCGCGTACCCGGGTCGGATACATTTCAGAAAGAAGCACAAATACCACAGCACATATAGACACGGCACAACAAAATACATAGAAGAGGAAAAAGATTAAAAGGAAAATGCTGGAGATACCCCAGGACTCACCATAAATAAAGTAAGTTGCAATCAGTATTAAAGAAATTACCATACCTGATACGCCATAATAAACCAACTTTTTACGTCCTATTTTATCAATAATAACAAGAGCCAATACAGTAGTCAATGTATTCACCAATCCCACTAAAACCTGATAGAACAAAGAATCACCTCCGGATAAACCTGCATTTTCAAAAATAGAAGGTCCATAATATAAAACGGCATTCACACCCATAAACTGTCCCAACATAGCAATACATACACCGATAATAACAGCTTTCCTTATACCAGGTTGCAACAAGAGCTTCCATTCAGATTTAGACTCGGATGATAGTACAGACTTAGTCTCTGTCAATTGAAATAAAGCTTCCTTAGAAGAGGTATAAATTCTCTCAAGAATATTTGTAGCTTTTTCTTCTTTCCCTTTCAGTATCAGCCAGCGAGGACTCTCAGGTATGAAAAAGATTATAATGAAAAACATGATTGCAGGCAATGTTTCCATACCTAACATACCTCTCCACACCTCCGATACAAATACTAGGTTCCACCATGCTGTACTAACATCCGGATTACTCATAGAATAGCCTAAAAGCTGGTAATTAACGAGATAAGCTCCTAAGAAACCGATTGTAACCGCCAATTGATACAGAGAAACCAAACGTCCGCGATATTGCGCTACAGCCACTTCTGAAATATAAAGTGGAGAAATGATAGAAACAACCCCTATCCCAACACCACCTATAATCCGATAGACAACCAATTGATTAAAATCCACAGATACAGCACAGCCAATGGCGGATGTGGAAAACAAAATAGCTGAAAGGATCATAGTAAATTTTCGTCCGAACTTATCGCTCAAAATGCCTGCAAAAAGTACTCCGATAATAGAACCAACCAGTGCACAGCCTACATACCATCCTTGTTGTAAGGCATCCAGTCGAAACTGTTCTGTTACTTGAGCAATAGTACCGGAGATAACAGCAGTGTCATATCCAAATAAGAAACCGCCCAAGGCCGCTACTACTGAAAGAAAAACTAAATAGCCTAAATTAATTGTCGACTTCATTTCTATTTTATATTAAAGTATTCTTTATATCTATCATACAAGTGTCCCGCCTGTAAGTAAGCTGATTGTGGACTCATAAAGTGAGAGAATTCAAAAGTTATGGCCTTATCATAGTCGGCCCGTTTTGCAGCTTCCAACTTCATTCGGAGTTTATCAAACTTTATCGGTAAGAAGTTGATTGGCATATCACGATCAAATGTTTCTACATTCGTCCAACATTTCATACCATATTTATCCGCCAGCTTTTTATTCACTGTAAAAAAAGCATTCAATTCATCATAGTCAATGTGCCCATCCTGAAAAACCATGGCGGCTCCAACTTGACGATTTCCATGAAGAACCACATGGGTATTGTCTGGGATCGCGGTTTCTTCCATTCCAACGACTTGCAACAATGTATTGCCGATATCTGTACAATGGATAAGAAAGCAGTGCTGAATGTAGTGGATGCCTATCGCATTTTGAAAACGAATGGCCCGCGCGGACGTTCTGCTTCGGATGTGGTATTAACCAAAGGATTATTTATTTCACAAGATATCGTGGCTGTAGATACAGCTGCCACCAAATTCTTTAACCAAGTTCGCGAAATGCCGCTTGAAAGCGTGGCTCACCTTGCTAACGGGCAGGCATTGAAAATTGGAACGATGGATTTGGATAAGTTGAATGTGAAGCGTATCAGGCTTTAATTCAAGCTATATAAAGTATACACACTTATGTTGAGAAAAGCACGTATTATACTGTCCGTTGTCATCTTCGGGCTGATAACTTTTTATTTTCTGGATTTTGCGGAAATATTGCCAAATAATTTCCACAGACTGGCGCATATACAGTTTGTACCGGCATTGATGTCACTCAGTTTTATCATCCTGGTAGTACTGGTACTGATTACCTTGTTATTGGGACGTATCTATTGCTCTACAATTTGCCCAATGGGTATCTTTCAGGACATAGTGACCTGGATTTCTAAAAAAACGGCAAAGAAAAAGAAACGTTTCCGCTATTCGCCTGCCAAGAATATGCTGCGTTGGGGAGTATTGGGTGTAACAGCAATAGCTTTTCTTTTTGGATTTACGGTCATTTTAGGTCTGCTCGATCCTTACAGCGCTTTCGGACGTATGACGGTCAATGTGTTTAAACCCGTGTATATGTTAGGAAACAATTTGCTGGAAAGTATATTTTCAAGTTTCAATAACTATACCTTCTATCAGGTGGATGCTTCTCTCCTGAGTATCTCGTCCTTTATTATCGGACTGTTGACGTTTTTGGTAATTGGTTTTCTGGCATGGAAATACGGGCGTACCTGGTGCAACACAATATGCCCGGTAGGCACGTTACTCGGCTTTCTGAGCCGCTACTCACTGTTTAAAGTACGTATCGATGCAGAAAAATGCAATCATTGCGGACTGTGTGCCACTAAATGCAAAGCCTCATGTATCAATAGCCCGGAACAAACCATTGACTACAGCCGTTGCATAGATTGCTTTGATTGTTTGGGTGAGTGTCGCCAGAATGCACTTAGCTATACCATTTCCTTTAAAACCAAGAAACAGGTGACTGACGCTTCCAAACGCCGCTTTTTGCTTGCCGGGCTGACAACTGCCGCCGCAACTCCCAAAGTAATGGCGCAAGCCCAGAATGTAGCTGCGGCTGCAGCCGGAATGAAAAGTGATAAACGCCAGACACCTATAACGCCGCCGGGATCTGTCAGTCAGGAACATTTTCAGGCACATTGCACTTCGTGCCACCTGTGTGTCAGTAAATGTCCCTCTCATGTATTGAAACCTGCTTTTATGGAGTATGGTTTAGGAGGAATGATGCAGCCGACCGTCTTCTTTGAAAAAGGTTTCTGCAATTTTGATTGTACTGTATGCGGGGATGTCTGTCCCAATGGAGCTATCCTGCCACTGACGAAAGAGCAGAAACACCTGACACAGATGGGTAAAGTTGTCTTCATCGAGGAGAACTGCATCGTCTACCGTGACGGAACCAGTTGTGGGGCTTGTTCAGAACATTGTCCTACGCAAGCTCTGTCTATGATTCCTTTCAAGGACGGATTGACAATTCCTCATATAGATACGGAAATTTGTGTAGGTTGTGGCGGTTGTGAATACGTCTGCCCTGCCCGCCCCTTCCGCGCCGTATACATCGAAGGAAATGCCGTACAGCAAGAAGCTAAACCCTTCACCGATAATCATCAGGAAGAAATTCAGGTAGATGATTTCGGCTTTTGATTGAATATTTTCCCGATTCCCACTGACGCCTGTCTTCGATTGTATAAATTGGGGGCAGGCGTTGCTTTTTCTCTATACTTAGCACATTTTTCTCCCTTTTTACTTTCAACCTACGATAAAATCACTAATTTCGTGGCGAACAAATATATGGTAGATTTTTTACATGGAGGCAACATCAAATAATTGGTTTACGAACAAATATCCTATAGGATATGCTTTGAGCGGTGGTTTTATCAAGGGTTTCGCGCATCTGGGCGTGATGCAGTCATTGTTGGAACATGACATCAAACCTAATATCCTTTCGGGAGTAAGCGCAGGGGCTTTGGCAGGTGTGTTTTATGCAGACGGTAACGAACCGCATAAAGTGCTGGATTACTTTTCCGGGCATAAGTTCCAGGACCTGACCAAATTAGTCATACCGAAAGTGGGATTGTTCGAGTTAGGCGAATTTATTGATTTCCTGAAAACCAATTTGAAAGCAAAGACGATGGAAGAATTGCAAATACCTCTCATCATCACTGCAACCGACCTCGATCACGGACGTGTGGTGCATTTTCACAAAGGGAATATTGCCGAACGTGTGGCGGCTTCCTGCTGTATGCCCGTCCTCTTCTCTCCTGTAAAAATAGAAGGAACGCATTATGTAGATGGTGGGGTATTTATGAACTTACCTGTATCTACCATCCGGCGTGTTTGCAGCAAAGTGGTGGCAGTAAATGTTAGTCCGCTACTGGCGCACAAATATAAGATGAATATTGTAAGTATTGCCATGCGTTCCTATCACTTCATGTTCCGTGCCAATACATTTCCAGAACGGGAAAAAGCGGATTTATTAATAGAACCGTATAACCTGGAGGGATACAGCAATACCGAACTGGAAAAAGCAGAAGAGATATTTATGCAGGGATACAATGCCGCTAACACTCTTCTGGATCAGTTGAAAGCGGATCAGGGAACCATCTGGAAAGATGAAAATAATTATCAAATCATAAAATAAAAATAGAATGGGGAAAGATGAAAAAATGATTATCTATCAAGTGTTTACGCGCTTGTTTGGTAACAATCATAATCACTGCATCAATAACGGGAACATAACGGAAAACGGATGCGGTAAAATGGCAGACTTTACAGCCAAGGCACTCAATGAAATAAAGAAGTTGGGAGCCACCCATATTTGGTATACCGGTATCATAGAGCATGCCACGCAAACGGATTATCGCCGTTACAATATACGTCCCGATCATCCGGCTATTGTTAAGGGAAAAGCAGGCTCTCCTTATGCCATCAAGGATTATTATGACGTGGATCCAGACTTGGCAAATGATGTACAGGAACGTATGAAGGAATTTGAAAATCTGGTACAACGTACTCATCGCAGCGGTCTGAAAGTCATTATCGATTTTGTTCCGAATCACGTTGCCCGCCAATATCATTCGGATGCACAACCTGACGGAACTTCACAGTTGGGTGCAAATGATGATCCTAATTACGCTTTCAGCCCATATAATAATTTTTACTATATCCCTCAATCCGAATTGCACGGTCAGTTCGATATGAAAGGATCAGCTACTGAACCTTATAAAGAATGTCCTGCCAAGGCTACGGGAAACAATCGTTTCGATGCTTATCCCAACATCACCGACTGGTACGAAACCGTGAAACTGAATTATGGAGTGGACTATCAGAATGGTGGAACCTGTCACTTCAATCCCACTCCGGACACCTGGACAAAGATGCTGGATATCCTTCTTTTCTGGGCAGACAAGAATATAGACGGTTTTCGTTGTGACATGGCGGAAATGGTTCCGGTTGAGTTCTGGGAATGGGTGATTCCGCAAGTGAAAGAGAAGCATCCTGATTTGTTATTCATTGCAGAGGTTTATAATCCGGCAGAATATCAGAATTACTTATTCCGCGGAAAATTTGATTATCTATATGATAAGGTAGGGCTTTATGATACGCTTCGCAATGTGATTTGCGGCTATGATTCGGCTATGGCCATTACCCGTTCCTGGCAAAGTCTGGGTGGCATCGAGAAACGGATGCTGAATTTCCTGGAGAACCATGACGAACAGCGCATTGCTTCTGATTTCTTCGCCGGAAATCCGCGTAAAGCCATTCCGGGATTGATTGTTTCAGCTTGTATGAATACCAATCCGATGATGATTTATTTCGGGCAAGAATTCGGTGAACTGGGCATGGATAGTGAAGGTTTCAGTGGCAGAGACGGGCGTACCACTATTTTTGATTATTGGAGCGTAGATACCATACGTCGTTGGCGGAATGGTGGGAAGTTCGATGGCAAGATGCTGACAGAAGACCAAAAACATATCTATAGTGTCTACCAACGCATCCTGACGCTTTGCAACAAAGAAAAAGCAATCACTGAAGGAGAATTCTTCGATCTGATGTATGCCAACACAAATGGCTGGCGCTTCAATGAGCATAAGCAATACACATTCTTGCGCAAAGCTGGAAAAGAATTGTTGTTCATTATCGTGAACTTTGACCACATTTCAGTAGATGTAGCTATCAATGTGCCTTCTCATGCCTTTGATTTCCTGCAAATACCGCAGATGGATATTTATCCGGCAGTAGATTTGTTAACCGGAAAGACGGAAAGTATTAGTTTGCTGCCTTATAAGGCTACGGAAATCTCAGTAGAGGGATACAGTGGAAAGATGTTGAAAATCAAGCTATAATAAGATTTCTACCACGGAGTTCTGTTCTACTCCGTGGTTCTTTCTCCTTCCAGTTTTTCCTTCAGTCTGTACAGACGCGTAATGGCTGGATTGTAAAACTCATCCGGATAATGCGCTTTGATATCGTTTATATTTGCCACTACGTATTGTCTAAGATTCACAATCTTTTCGGCCTCACTTAGTTGTAACTCTTTGGGTAACTGTGCGTTCTCAGCCCACTTCATCAGGGCATTCACGCTTTCCTCATCATACTTATATTCCATACGTTCGTATAATTTTTCTACAAAGATATAAACAAATGATAAAAACACACATACCCCTTCGAACTTTTTCTGTGGAGGTGTGTTATATAATTGTGTTTTTCATAGTATTAGATATAAGATTAATTAAAGGAGACTGTACCCGCTTGTGATAAGTAAGTACATCAAAAACAGAAGCGTCTGTTTGATTGATAAATGTGTAAGGAGCATCGGTTTACCAGAGCCGATGCTTTTTTTGTCCCTCTTTGTAGCATGTTAGGAAAATTATGCGTAATTTTGTCAGATAATAAGGAAAATACCAATATGAACATCCCTGTTATTTTTCAATTCTTGAAAGAAGTGTCCGCTAACAATAATCGCGAATGGTTCAATGCTCATAAGGACTTGTATGAAGAAGCCCGTGGGGAGTTTGAGAACTTGTTATCGGCTATAATTACCCGTATCTCGCTTTTCGATGAAAGTATTCGTGGCGTTCAAGTCAAAGACTGTACTTACCGGATTTATCGTGATACGCGCTTTTCGCAGGACAAGACCCCGTATAAAACTCATTTGGGCGGATACATCAACGCCCGCGGTAAGAAATCAGACCACTGCGGTTACTATGTTCACATTGAACCGGGCAACTGCCTGTTGGCAGGTGGTAGCTATTGTCTGCCTCCTAAGACGCTGAAAGCCGTGCGACAGGCAGTGTATGATAACATAGACGAATTTCGCGGTATAGTTGAAAATCCGGATTTCAAGCAATACTTCCCGGTGATAGGCGAAGACTTCCTGAAAACAGTTCCCAAAGGGTTTCCAAAGGATTTTGAATATGTACAATATCTGAAATGCAAGGAATACACCTGTTACTGCAATCAACCGGACAGCTTCTTTCTGGCATCTGATTGCGTGGATCGTACGGCGGAAATTTTCAAGCAAATGAAACCTTTTGCTGATTTCCTGAACTACACGATTGACGACTTTGAATAAAATTTGATCATAATATAACTAACTTAAAACATTAAAGCTATGGTAGTAGATAGATTAGAAAATTTAGAAAAATATGCATCGTTGAACCCCTTGTTCGCCCAAGCTATTGAATTCTTGCAATCACATGACTTGAACGCAATGGAAATTGGCAAAACCGAACTGAAAGGTAAAGACCTGGTTGTAAACGTAGCTCAAACTACCCCTAAAGCTAAAGAACAAGCCAAACTGGAAACACACAATGAATTTATAGATATTCAGATTCCTCTCTCCGGTGTGGAAGTAATGGGCTATACTGCAGGAAAAGATTGTGTACCGGCTAATGCTCCCTACAATGCAGAGAAAGATATTACTTTCTTCGAAGGACTGGCTGAAACTTATATCACTGTAAAACCTGGAATGTTTGCTATATTCTTCCCTCAAGACGGACATGCTCCCGGCATTTCTCCCGACGGTGTAAAGAAAGTCATTGTGAAAGTGAAAGCATAATAATCCAATCAAAAACTCATCCTTTATGGAAACATTGAACTTGATTAAGAACGACCCGTGGCTGGAACCTTTCGAAGATGCCATCAAAGGCCGTCATCAGCATGTATTAGACAAAGAGGCTGAACTGACGAACAAAGGGAAACAGACTTTGTCTGATTTTGCCTCGGGATATTTATATTTCGGACTTCACCGTACTGCTGACGGCTGGGTTTTCCGTGAATGGGCACCCAACGCCACAGAAATATTTATGGTGGGTACATTCAATGAATGGAAAGAACTAAAGAAATATAGTCTGAAACGTAAGGATTATGGTGTTTGGGAAATCAAACTTCCGGCAGATGCCATGAGACACGGAGACTTATACAAACTCATTGTACATTGGGAAGGCGGTTGTGGAGAACGTATTCCTGCCTGGGTAACACGGGTGGTACAAGATGAGCAAACCAAGATTTTCAGTGCGCAGGTCTGGGCACCGGAAAAGCCATATAAAGTAAAGAAGCGTACATTTAAACCTAATACGGATCCTTTGCTTATCTACGAATGCCATATCGGTATGGCACAACAGGAAGAAAAAGTAGGAACTTATAATGAGTTCCGTGAAAAAACTCTTCCACGCATTGCTAAAGCCGGATACAATTGCATTCAAATCATGGCTATTCAGGAACATCCCTACTACGGTAGTTTCGGTTACCATGTATCCAGTTTCTTTGCCGCTTCTTCCCGTTTTGGTACTCCGGAAGAACTGAAGGAGT
>ERZ836760.2812-NODE-2812-length-12497-cov-3.057145_pt1 | contig 12497 bp, 13 predicted proteins | sample MGYA00519941_ERZ836760 | MGnify/ENA primary metagenome ERZ836760 (study PRJEB31850, sample SAMEA3708807) | human gut metagenome | biome: human gut; feature: human-associated habitat; material: faeces | place: China | collected 2014 ... | reverse complement strand
GCGCGGCAGACACGCCATCGAACGGCTCCCCTACCTCACCAAGCGCGCGGGGCAGCTCACCGCAAAGGGGCGCGTGATGGGCGTGATGTACGAGGCGGCCTTTGACCCCGCAACGCGCGATGCGGCGGGCGAGGTGCTCTACTGGCAGCTCGCACGGCATGCGAACGCCTGCGCTGTCGAGCTCGCACGCGGCCTCGCAGACGCCGGTTATGAGCCGCTCCTTTCGACAACGGGCAACCAGCAGTTCTTCTGGTGGATCTTCCTCATCATCACGTTCCTGCTTCCGTACGGCATGGTGGTGGCCGAACTGGGAACCACGTACGATTCCGACGGCGGCTTGTACGACTGGATCCGCGAGGCGTTCGGCGATCGCTGGGGCAGCCGTGTGGCCTGGTACTATTGGATTAACTTCCCGCTGTGGATCGCGTCTTTGGCAACGCTGTTCCCCGATATTCTGGGCATGGTGTTCGGCGTTGAGTTCGAGCTGGGCCCGGTGCTTGCCATCGAGCTGGCATTCGTATGGATCGTCGTGTTCATGAGCTTTTCGAAGGTGTCCGATTCCGCGTGGATCCTCAACGGCGGCGCCATCCTCAAAGTGCTCATCGCGGTGTCGGTCGGCGGTCTGGGCATTTGGTACGCCATGAACAACGGCTTCGCCAGCGATATGTCCCCGGCTACGTTCGTTCCCGACCTCACCAACACCAACGCGCTTACGTACCTGTCCATCATCCTGTTCAACTTCATGGGCTTCGAGGTCATCTGCACCTTCGCCGACGCCATGAAGAACCCCTCGCGCGACATTCCCAAGGCCATCATCTTGGGCGGCCTGGCCATCGCTGCGATCTACCTGTTCTGCTCGTTCGGCATCGGCGCTGCCATTCCGGCCGATCAGATCGATCCCGACTTCGGCATGATCTACGCGGTCATGACCATGGTGGGCGAGGCTTCCCCCATCTTCATGCTGATCTGCGTGGTGTTCCTGGTCACGCTGTTCGCGAACATGGCTTCCTGGTCCTTCGGCGTGAACTTCGTGGCCGACTATGCGGCGAAGCACGGCAACATGCCCAAGCTGTTCGCCCATGAGAGCGCGAAGACCGGCATGCCTACGGGTGCGGCAATCATCAACGGCGTAGTGGCGTCCTTGGCCCTCATGCTGCAGTTGATCCCGATTCCGGCTATCTCCGAGGGCATCTTCTGGATGCTGTTCTCCATGAACGTCGTGTTCCTGCTGATCAGCTACATCCCCATGTTCACCGCGTTCCTGAAGCTGCGCAAGGTCGATCCGAACCGCCCGCGCGTGTTCACCTTCCCCTTCAAGGGCAAGCTCATGTACGTCATGCTGGCCGTCCCCGCCATCGAGCTGGTGCTGGCTATCATCGCCACCATCGTTCCGTTGAACGGTTCGGAAGAAGAGCTTTCGAAGATCCCGATGCTGGTTGGCGTGCTGGTGTTCGTCGTGCTGGGCGAGGTCGTGCGCATCTGGTCGAAGCGCGGCCGCACGGAGGAGTACAAGGGCCTGACGCCCGAACTGGCTGCTGAGCGCTTGGCCGAGGAAGCCGCCGAAGAGGCGCGCGAGGCTTCGCAGAGCGCTGCGGAGAAAGACTCCGAGGCTCAGCCAGTAGCGTAAACGCTGCGATTTCGATTGGACGGGCGGGGCGATTCGAACGTCCCGCCCGTGGGAGAATCTACGAAACAGGATTTGCAAACCAAACAGAAAGGTGTGCATCATGAAGACGATTACCGAATCCCAGTCCACCCCGAAGGCCGACGGCTACCGCATGCCCGGCGAGTTCGAGCCGCAGACCCGCATTTGGATGGCATGGCCGCACCGCACCGACACGTGGGCATGGGGCGCGAAGCCCGCTCAGAAGCAGTACGCGGCGGTTGCGCGCGCCATCGCCGAGTTCGAGCCCGTCACCATGTGCGTGAACCAGGTCGACTACGCCAACGCCAAGGCCGTGTTCGAGGACGATGAGAACATCACCGTCATCGAGATGACCACCGACGACGCATGGGTGCGCGACACCGGCGCCACCTGGGTGGTCAACGGCGAGGGCGACAAGCGCGCCGTGCATTGGCACTTCAACGCGTACGGCGGCTTCGAGAACGGCCTGTACTTCCCGTGGGACAAAGACGAGCAGATCGCGCTCAAGATGGCCGAGATGAGCGGGTGCCGTCGCTACCGTCCCGAAAGCCTCATCCTTGAGGGCGGCTCCATCCACGTGGACGGCGAGGGCACGGTCGTCACCACCGATATGTGCCTGCTCGATCCCGGCCGCAACGCATCCGTGACCGACTACGAGGCATGGTCCGAAGAGCTGCGCGCGTACATGGACGAGGGCCTGAAGAACTACCTGGGCGTCGAGAAGGTCATCTGGGTGAAGGACGGCATCGACCCCGAGGAGACGAACGGCCACATCGACGACGTGGCGTGCTTCGTGGCCCCCAGCAAGATGCTGTGCATCTGGTCCGACGATCCGGACTACCCGTTCTACAACGAGTGCCACGCCGCTTACGAGACGCTGTCCAACGCCGTGGATGCCAAGGGCCGCAAGCTTGAAGTGACGAAGCTCGTCATGCCGGTGAAGCCGCTGTACATGGACCAGGCTTCCTGCGACTCCATCGATATCGACGAAAACGCCGAGCCGCGCGTTGCCGATGAGCCGCTGATCGCGTCCTACATGAACTTCCTCATCGTCAACGGCGGCGTCATCGTGCCGCAGTACGGCGACGAGAACGACGCGCTGGCCGTCCAGCAGATCCAGGCCGCGTTCGACGAGGCTTGGGGCGAGGGCGCGTACAAGGCCGTGGGCGTGAAGACCGATCAGGTGGTCTTCGGCGGCGGCAACATCCACTGCATCACGCAGCAGGAGCCTGCCGGCAAGTAAGTTGATCGATTGCGGCGGCTTGCGCTTTGCTCAGGCTGCCGCAATGCAATTCCGCCTTTTCCGCGAAGCCGCTTGGTTCGATGCGAAAATCCGGTGCGCACCGGGCATCGAGCCGAGCGGCCAAAGAGCGACCCGTATCGTCGGGTCGCTCTTTTCAATGAAACAGGGGGACGGGCCATCGCCTCCGTCCCCCTGCTTCATTCGCATCTTCGCCTTGCCGGTTCGTTTTCCGTCGAACGCGATCGCTACGACTTCTTGGTGATCTCCGTCTTGCATTTCGGGCAGACCACGCGCAGGGTGCCTTTTCCGCGCGGAACCGAAAGGGCTTGGCCGCAGTTCTTGCAGGTGAAGTACAGCGTGGTTTTGCGGTTGACCCACTTCTTCTTGGCAAGGGCGTACGCGCGTTTCGGCTTGGCCATGACGCGCTCGTACACGGCGTTTTCTTTGCGTCGTTGGGCGAAGTTCTTGGAACAGGTGCGGAACAGGGCCAAGGCCATGCTTATCAGCGCGACCCATGAGAATGCTTCCAGGTAGGGAAGCACGGATAGCAGCATGGAGATGATGCCCAGCGCCATCAGGCCGTTCGACAATCCGTCAAGCCCGTAGCGCCCTTGCATCCATCGAGCGGTCTTCAATGCTATGCGCTGAAAAAAGTCCTTCACGTGTGCTGCCTTTCGCCGAGTAAGCTGTTGCGGTTTCATGGAGTGCCATTCTACCGCAGAGCGCCCTGCAGGCTCCGAGTTTTGAGCTGCTGCAGGGCGCGTTCCCACGATACGAGGTTTGCGAAATGCGCACGAGCGGGCTTCGCGCCTGTTGCCCAACGGTTTATTAGCCTTGCGACGGAAGAAGGCGTCGTCGTGGCTGAACGGCTGATGCCGCGTGCGCTCGGCTCGGTGGCTGCTACCCGCGTTGGCGGCGGGCATCCTGTTTTTGCACGATTCTTCCCCCAATGTTGCGTTCAAAGGGCCTACCAAGGGGATGTCTTCGATGCGATTGTGCGTTTTGCCTGGTCGTAAATGCTTGCCGTCGGTGCGCGGGCCTCGGTATGTGCTCGCACGCAACATTTCGGGAAGAATCGTGCATTTGGGCGCGCGAGCGTGGTCGTCGGCCCGCTCGCGCCGACCTTGGTTTGGGTAGGGGCGCGTGCGAAATGTGGGCGCAAATGAGGACCTGTGACACGATATCGGGAGCCAGAAACGCGCTTTCGCGTCTTGAGGGAGCGTCCTGTTTCTGCGCCTTGCAACATGTGTAAAGCTCCCGCACGTTTTCGGTTAGCGCGTCGTGACGTAGCAGAGGCGCGGGCGCGTGCCGCCTTGGAACGCGAGGCTCGCCAGCAAGCCGCCCTACTCCAGGGCGCGTAGGATCTCGTAGTGTAGAAGCTCCTTCTCGATGACGGGAGTCATGGCCTGCCGACCGTTCGCGCGCGAGCTGCGCGACGTAGGCGTTGAAGTCAATTTTGGGCATGCGGCTTTCCTTCGTCGACGAGGTCGAGGGTGCGGCGGGTCGAGCGCAGGTTATCGTAGGCGAGTCGCTTCGAGGCCAGCGACAGCGCATGGCCCTCGCGCTTGACGAGCTACGGCAGGATGCGCTCGACGGACTGCTTCGTATGGGTGAACTCGATGACGCCGTAGGGCGTCCGGTACTCGCCGCTGCGGCCGGTGATCATGAGAGCGAGCCGGTCGACGGGATCTGCGAGATCTCGCCGTAGAGCGAAAGGGCGCTCTCGAAGCTCTCGAACGTCTGGTCGAGTGTGCGACCCGATTCGTCCAGCACGATGGCAAGGTCGCGCTTGCGGAACACGTAGCGCCCGCGAGCGTCCCGATCCAGCAGTATATTGAGTGCATCTTGTAGCTTCATGCTGCCTGTGGTCAACGCAAATACGATGAAGGACGGGTATCTGCGTGCGTCGCCAACGCCCCGTTCGCGTCTGCGCTATCGAAGTTCGTTTTTATCCCGCCATTTATCCCGCCATTTATCCCGCCATTTATCTTCAGGTCCCTTTTGTCAGGCTTTGTGAAGGATTTATTCCGTCATCTGCACCGCTTAAAACCATCCAGCTGCCGGTTTTGTTCGAGCCTTTTCGGGTAATGAGCCCCGCGTCTCGAAGCTCTTTGAGCGAACGCTCGACTGTTCGGATCGACCTGTGTGTTTGCTCAGAAATTTGCGCCACGGTCAAATCGGATTCGGCTTTGACCGTACGGAAGACGTCTAGCGCTGCCCGGGAAAGCGTCCAGTCGGGTTTCGGGGCGGTTGTTGCCTGCGTTTCCCGTTCGGACATCGCCGCGAACGGATCATTGCGGTGGAAGACCACGGTGGTGCCGTTCATGTCCTTCTGGTACTCGAGTTCGATGCCCTCGGCATCGCAGAGTTTTTTAATGCGGGGGAGGCCCGTGCCGAAGGACTCGATCTCCTTGGATAGGAACAGCGCCTTGGCGATGAGCTTGTTCCTGCTGGTGGACGACTTGTCCTCGCCCGACAGGTGAGCTTCCGGGGTTTTGCCGTGCGGAAACCAGCCGGGGCTGAAGATCTCGACGCTGTCAGGGTAAACTTCCACTTGGATTGCCAGATCGGAGCGGTACGAGCGGTGTGCGAACGCGTTGAGGATGGCCTCGCGCACGGCGTCCATGGGAAGCTCCGGTATCTCGTCACGCTCGATCTTGCCGGTGAACACGGCTCTTCTCCTGATGCTGCTGAGCACGTAGAACTCGGCTTTGCGCGCCAGCTCGAACAAGGTGCTTTGCTCCTGCTGGATGTCCAGGATGTCGACTCTCTGGTGGTTGGCGAAGATGGCCATCTTGAGCATGGGGTAGAAGGATTCGCAGAACAGCACCTCGGCTGCGTTGGTGAGCCGTCCTTCCCGCATGAGCCCCAAACGCGTGAGCGTGCTCTCCACGCCTTCGTACGCGAAGCTGATGCGGCCGCACGCGTTGCCGCGCTCGATGTAGGCGCGCAGCTCTTTCTCGCTGGCGTCGGCGACGTTGCGCTGCGAAAGCCGCGAATCCCAAGGGTTGATCCGATCTTCGGCCTCGACCGCCATGCGGCGCACCTCTGCCGGTGCCATGAGTACGTCCTCGTCCGCGACGCGGATGCGGTAGGCGCCCTTGCAGGCGTAAGGAGCGTCGCTTCCGGAAAAGTCCACCCGCACGTAGCGGCGCCCCTCGTCGTCGTCGAGTGCTTCGACGACGGGATGCACGCGCGGGTCGATGGCGCAGCCGATCGCTTGGCTCACCTCCCGCAGCGTCGATTCCGCCACGTCTTGTCCGCACACCTCGCCGTTCGGCTTCACTCCGAAGTACAGCGTGCCGTTCCCGTGCTTGTTGAGGATCGCGGCCACCGAGACGGCCGCCTCTTTGAGCTCGGAAGTCGATTTCTTGAACTCGATCCGCTCGGTTTCATGCCCCAGGTTCATGCTGTCGACCCCTCCTTTTCTTGAGGAGAAGTATAGCACATTATAGCGAACATTTGTACTAATTTTACTGTCGAGCGGCATTGCTTTTCGCAAGCCGCTCCGTACGCGTGCTTGTCGCTCGGCTTTGCCGTGCTCGCGCTGTACCGCCTGCTCGTGGGCGAGGCGGTTGGCCGGCTGTTCATAACGCGCGAGGTGCCGCTGTGGATCGTGTGCTGCGCGGGCGTGTTCTTCAGCTTGTTCGCGCCCGACGACGGGACGCCCATCGCCGTGGAACTCGTGTTCGCGACGGTGCACGTCCACAACGTGTGCGCGAAGCTGGGCGTGGTGGGCAGGGGCGGGCTAACGGCGTTCCTCAAGCAGGAGCTGCGCGTGTCGTTGCGCCGGCGAGCGTGAGGTGCGCGGAAATCCGTGACTCAGGTCCAACCGGCTTCGCGCCTACGGCCCTACGACTTCCTCGTCGTCTCTTTCTTGCATTTGGGGCAGACGACGCGCAGCGTTCCCTTGCCGCGCGGGACGGAGAGCGCGGTACCGCATCCCTTGCATTTGAAGTAACGCGTCGTGCTGCGGTACGCCCAAGCCTTCTTCGCTATCGCGTAGGTGCGCTTCGGGCCCTTCATGACGCGCTCGTAGGCATCGTTCTCCTTGCGGCGCCGAGCGAAGTTCTTGGACAGGCTGCGGAAGATGGCGATGGCCAAGCAAGCGAACGAGAGCAGCGAGAGCGCGTCGAGCCCCGGGATGATTGACAGCAGGAGCGCAATGATGCCGAGTGCGACCAGCCCGTTCGACAGGCTGTCGTTGCCGTAGCGCCCTTGCATCCAGCGTGCCAGGTTCATCATCATGTCCTGCAGAAACGACTTCATGCGACAGTGCTTCCCGCTTGCCGGCCTTCGTTCGCGCCCTTCGGTTCGAGTTTCGCTCGAAGGGCACGTCCGTATACGATGCGGCGTTTCTCCCGCCGACGCCTCCCGGTTCCCCCGTCGTTACCGAATGGTCACGGGCCCATGCTCGCAAAACTTTCGGGTTGGTTCGATGGCACCGGACGCGTTTTCGGCGCCATGACCGCCCTGCAAACTGAAAAATATCATCGCTAGGCTTATATATTTGCTAGAATAGTCATGAATCGAAACCGGATAATCGCTGGTGGCATAAGGGGTTTCCTACGAGAAGGGCGGTGGCATGGGGGAGAGGGAAAACGTTTCGCGGGACGACATCCCCGGTGTGGAAACGATCAAGGAAGCGGCGCTAAAAGCTCTTTCGAGCGGCCGGCAGAGGTCGTTCGAGTCGCTCGAGCGCGAGGTGGCGAAGCTGCTCGGCCTTTCTCCGCAACAGGAGCGTTACTGCGTTTCCGGCAGCGCGACGCCGCTTTTCGCGAACCGGGTTGAGAAAGCCCGCGCCGAACTGCGCAAGGAGGGATTCGTCGAGTACCCCGACGCCGGCAAGGTCAGGCTCGCCGAGACCGGCAAGACGCGCATCGTGGGCGTCGCTTCCGGCCAGGTTCTGCCGCCGCAGCCTGAAGCGCAAGAGCCCGTGTCCGACGTGCCCCTCTACGAGCCGCCTTGCCGCGAGGCGCCCGACGGCAAGAAGGCGGCGGCACCGCTCGAAGGAGGCGTGGTGGTGTTCCCGGAGCCGGAGAAGGGGGCGAAGTCGCTCGACCTGCCGCTCGTCCTGGCCGTGGTCGGGCTCCTGCTGTGCTTCACCGGCGTCCTCGCGTTCGCCGGCGTGCTGTGCGGCGTCGCCTCGCTCGCGCTCGTCTACCGGGACAAGAAGCGCGCCGATGCCGCATCCTTGCCTCCGCGCCGCCCCACGGCGACGCTCACCGTGGCCGCGTGCGCGGTCGCGCTCGGCCTCGTCATGTCCGCCGGCGCCCTCGCGGGCGGCAGTCAGGCTCCGCCGCAGGAGGCCCCCGATCCTTCGGCTGTCCAGCAGCAGCCTGCCGCTCCCGCTCAGGAGGGCGAGCTGAGCTTCGTCGTCAACGGCAGTGGCGACGCGCTGCCCGCATCGGTGACCGTGCTCGTCACTGGCACGCAGGACGACGGCACGAAGGTCGACGACAAGCACGAGGCCGCGCTCGGTAAAAGCTACGTGCTTGCCTACCCGGCCGGAACGTACGTATTCAAGCTCGATCCTTCGTCTTTGAAAGTGGGCGAGAGCGTCTTCGCATCGGATCCGGTGAAGTGCTCCTTCGACGGCACGAGGGATCAGACGGCCCGCTTGTCCCTGAAGCTCGATTCCGAGAGCATGGCCAAGATCGAGGCTGAGAAGGAGGCCGAGCGCCAGAAGGCCGAGGAGGAGGCTGCCGCGGCGAAGGCGGCCGAGGAGAAGGCCGCAGCGGCGGCTGCCGAGCAGGAAGCAGCTGCCGCTGCGGCCGCAGTCTCGGGCGGGGGCGGCGGAGACGACGTCACGGTCTACATCACGAAGACGGGCGAGAAGTTTCACCGCGACAGATGCCAGTACCTGAAGAAAAGCCAAATTCCCATCTCGCGCTCAAACGCGATCGCGCAAGGCTACGGCGCTTGCTCAAAATGCAATCCGTAGAACGAGAAGAGGGGGCGTCTGGAAAAGGCCCCCTCTTTTTCTCCTCGCAGCATGCGGAATCGTCGTGCCGCCCCTACGCCGGGCGTATCACCAGCTCCTGGATTAGGCTGTCGTTCAGGTTGCAGGCGCCGTCGCTGCAGTTCTCGATCTGCGCAAGCGCATGGATGATGGCCCCGTTGTAGTCGGCGTAGAAGTTCACGGTGCGCTCGTTCGTCACGCGCGGGTCGCGCATGGCGAAGCCTCCGAAGACGAACTTGTTATGGAAGAACATCTCGATGGAATTGCGCCCGTACAAAAACGCGTTTTGCCGCTTCACCAGGGAAGGGCAGTAGTCGACCAGACGGCATTCCTCGGTGAAGCAGGCGGCCAGCGCCCGGTGGTCCTTCGCTTGCATCGCTGCGACGAAATCGTTGATGACCATGACTGCCTCCTAGTAGACTTTCTCGGAATTGAGTAGGGCGTCGGTGCCGCCGTCCACGAACAGGACCACGCCGTTGATGCCGCATGCTTCAGGGGAGGCGATGAACGCCATGGCGTTGGCGATCTCGATGGGCTCCATAAGGGGCTCTTCGCCGAAATGCGTGGGCACGGGAATGGCTTCCATGGCCGCGCGCTGCTCAGGCAGCATGTTGTCGGTCATCGCGGTGCGCACGTTGCCGGGCGCCACCGCGTTCAGGCGCACGCCCCGCGATCCCCACTCGGGGCTCATGCGCCGCACCCAGCGGGCAAGCGCGTACTTCGTGGACGCGTAGTACACGTGGCCGATGGCGGGATCCACGTCTTTGACCAGTTCGAGAATGCGGTCCTCGTCGGCATGGTTGTTCAGCATGCCGGCTACGTCCATGCGCGCTGCTCCTTGCGCGATGGAGTTCGACGACGTGACCGTGCAGCTTCCTCCGCGCTTTTCCAGCAGGTCGAACACGCCGCGAGCCATTTCGGTGGCGCCAAAATAGTTGAGCGATACGATAAGCGATATGGGAGCCTTGCCGCCCGAAACGCCCGCGTTGCAGATCATGGCGTCGATGCCTTCGGGGTAGCGTTCGTGCAGCTCGGCGATCGCGTGCGCGCGTCCGTCTTTGGTAGCCAGGTTCGCATTGATGTCGCCGCCGTGCAGGTCTATGTTGACCACCTCGTGGCCGCGTCCGCGTAGGATTTCGGCGGTTTTCGCGCCGATGCCGCTTGTGGCTCCGGTGATGACGTAGATGCCCATGCCCGTCCTTCCCCTTGCAAGGTGCTTGCTTCCTTGCTGACGATGGTTGTCGTTTCGCTTCGAATCGTAGCAAGTTCTTGCGCGTGAGGTTCGCCGCAGCAGGCCAGCGGTCGGTTGGTCTTCATGCGCGGGCTGCGCGATTCGGCGAGCGGCGCACGTGCATGAACGTGCGAGCCGTTGGCTTTTTGCTGTGCGCCTTTTTCGCAAACGCGTTCGCGTCCTCGTTTTCCGCTTCCTTTAGAAATCCTTGAGAAACGGCTCGTATCGTGGATTGCGAAGAAAGCGAAGGAAAGGAAGACAAGATGAGCTACCTGCTTGAAACCAGGAATCTCACCAAGCGATTCGGTCGCGGATCGGGCGCCCAAACGGCGGTCGACCGCGTGTCCTTGCATGTTCCCGAAGGTGCCGTGTACGGCCTTTTGGGTCCGAACGGGGCGGGGAAGTCCACAACGCTCAAGATGGTCGCAGGCATGCTGCGCCCTACCGAGGGCGATATCCTATTCGCAGGTCAACCGTGGTGTCGCAACGATCTGTACCGCATCGGGTCGCTTATCGAGAACCCGCCGGTGTACGCTAACCTCACGGCTCGCGAAAACCTGCGCGTGCGCACGACGTTGCTGGGAATCCCCGAGGCGCGCATCGACGAGGTGCTGCAAACGGTCGATCTGGCCGCAACCGGAAAGAAGCGCGCGGGGCAGTTCTCGATGGGCATGAAGCAGCGTCTGGGCATTGCGCTTGCGCTGCTCGATCGTCCGCGCTTGCTCATCTTGGACGAGCCGACCAACGGGCTTGACCCTATCGGCATCGAGGAACTGCGCGGCCTGATACGTTCGCTTCCCGCGCAGGGCGTGACGGTGGTGGTGTCGAGCCATATTCTGACCGAGGTGTCGCATACGGCTGACCATGTGGGCATCATCGCCGAGGGCTGCTTGGCGTACGAAGACGAGCTTGCGCCCGGCACCGATCTCGAGCGGCTGTTCATGGACGTGTGCCGTCGGGTGGCAGTGGAACGCAGGGCTGCTGGCGAGGACGGGGGCATGCGATGAGGGCGCGGCGATCAGATGAGTGCGCAGCGAATGCGGAGCAGTCCCGCGCTTGCGCCGCCCGTACCGGGCGCCCTTTCGCGTTTGCCGCCTATGCGGCAGCTTTCAGGGCCGAAGTGCTCAAGGGCAAGCGTGCCGCACCTCGCAAAATCGCATTGGTTGCTCCGTTGCCGTTCTGCGCGATGGGCATGGCGGCGGCCGGTGTGTTCAGCGGCGGCGCGATCGGGGCCTTTGCCACGTACGGCTGGAACTACTGGTACGCGCTCATGCTCCCTGTTGTCGTCGCGCTCATGACCGCATCGATCGCCAACATCGACGCGCGGCAGAAGCTGCGGCCCGTTCTTGGGTTGCCGCTGCCCCCGTCGAGCGCGTGGTGGGCCAAGACCGCGTACGCGCTGGTGCTTGCGCTGGCGGCGAACCTGGTGGTGCTGACGGCTGGCGTTGCGGTGAACCTTTTGGGTTGCGATGCGCCATCTGCGGCGGCGGGCCTGGTCGCAGCGGTGCTGTTGGTTGTCGGAAACGCCTGGATGGTTCCGGCGGGGCTTGTGCTTACCACGCGTTTCGGCACGCTTGCGGGCATTGCGATTCCCGTCGCGCTGCAGCTGGGAGCGGGCATCGCGTTCTGGACGAGCTCCGCATGGTTCCTCTTTCCTCCGGCAACCGCCCTGCGCGCGGTGTCGCCGTTCATGGGCGTCGCGCCTTCAGGCGTGCCGCTTGAGGCGGGCGATCCGTTGCTGTCGTTCGGGTGGGAGGCGATGCTGGGGCTTGGCATCGCCGTTGCGATCTTCGTCGCGCTGGCCGTGTTCGGTGCGCGATGGTATGGAAGGAGGGAGGCGAAATGACGGTTCGGATGACGTTTGGGCGTGCGGTTCGCTCGGAGATCGTGCGCGTGCGCCGCTCGCCGCTTGCGGCGATGCACCTGGTGATCGCGCTGGCCCTGGGGGCGGCCGCCGGTGCGTATTTCGCGAGCTCCGCTTGGGACAGCCTGCTGGGCGCCGATGCGTTCTTCCAGCTGCTGGGCGCTGGTGCGCCCCTGATCGTGGGCTTGTCGTGCGGCCTTTCCGTGGATGCGGAACGCGAGGCCGGCGATTGCGCGAACCTGCTGGGCGTGCCGTCGCGCAGGATCGCGTTCGCGGCGAAGGGCGCGGTGCTGCTGGCGCTCGGCTTCGCGGCTGCGCTTGTTGCGGCGGTGCTGTTCTGGGGGATCGTCGTCGCGGCGGGGCGGGACGCTCCTTCGCTGGCGGCGTGCCTTGCGGGTGCGTGCGGCATCGCGGCGGGCAGCGCGGCGCTGTACGCCCTTTCGCTGTGGGTTGCGCTGCGCTTCGGAAGAAACGCAGCCATCGGGTTGGGCGCAATCGGACTCGGCGTGGCGCTCGCCTCGATGGGCGGTTTGGCAAACGGGCTGGTCACCG
>ERZ836760.2806-NODE-2806-length-12552-cov-2.437305_pt1 | contig 12552 bp, 13 predicted proteins | sample MGYA00519941_ERZ836760 | MGnify/ENA primary metagenome ERZ836760 (study PRJEB31850, sample SAMEA3708807) | human gut metagenome | biome: human gut; feature: human-associated habitat; material: faeces | place: China | collected 2014 ... | reverse complement strand
TATTGGTTCCGCGTCGCTCGATCACTCGATCGAAGTCGTACGTCATGGCAGCCTCCTACACGAACAGGGAAAAGCCGCTTGCGAACAACGCCGCCGCGTAAAACGCGCCCAACGCGATGTTCAAGCTGCATACCTGCGCCATGGCGCCTATGCGCGACGCAGGCGCGAGCGGGTTGGCTATGAGCGCTTTCACCAGCGGATACGACGCAAGCAGCATGAACGGAACCACGATGACGCCGCTCGTGAAGAACAGGGCCACCAGCGCTGCGATCGAGATCATCCAAGCCGCCACCACGCTGTGGTACAGCCTGCGCGCGCGGTCGCGTCCCAGCAGCACCGACAGAGTGCGACGTCCCGATTCGACGTCCTTTTCGATATCGCACGTGTTGTTCGTGAACATGATCAGCCCAACGCCCAGCACGGTGGGCACCGCCCACAGCAGCGCGCGCAGGTCGAACGCTCCGGTCAATGCTTGGTAGCAGGCAAGGGGAATGAGCCCGCCCATGACGAACCCGCTGACAAGCTCGCCAATGGGCAGGTAGGAGATGGGCGTTTTCCCCGCGGAATACAAAACCACGATGATCGCGCCGACGACGCCCAGAGCCAACGGAATCCATCCGGCCTGCCAGATAACGTAAACGCCCAGTCCGAACGCCGCCACCAGAAACCCGACGGCAAGCCCGAGCGCTGCGCGCGGATTCACGTTGTTGTACACCAGTACGGCATCGGTCGGATCCACGTTGTCGTCGGCCGAGTCTGCGCCTTTCACGTAATCGTAGTAGTCGTTGAACGTGTTGACCGAGGCTTGCATCAGCACGCAGATGACCAGCAGCACGCATGCCATCACGGCGGAAACGGCTCCCGTTGTGGCAGCGGCCGCTGCGGTTGCCACCAGTACGGGCAGAATGGCCGCCGGCCACGTATGAGGAGCCGCTAGCTGCACCGCCATGCGCAGCGTAAACCTTCCGTATGCGCGCTTCGTTTCCGCGTCCCTTTCGTCAGCCGTCCTTGCGGGCGCTTCTGCGCTCATGCTTCGCTTCCTTCCTCGTCTTCATTGTTGCGTACGCTTCGCGACGACGCGGTAGCCACATGGGCGGCGACGACTTGAAGCGCTTGATGGCTTCTTCCTTCAGCACGCTGCCCAATCCTCCCAGCGTCTTCCAGATGAAACTCTTGGTTTCCGCGTCCAGCTTGGATCCCGATCCCAAAAGCTGCCGGGTGTTCGCGAACGGGTTTTCCTGGAACTCGGCCCAAGTGTTCGCCTCGGTCGAGGCGAACAAGTCGTAGATCGAATCGATGAACCGCTCGCGCTCGGACGCGTTCCTGCTGCGCAGCCATGCGTCGAGCGTTTCGTCGAAGAACACGGCCGATGCGTTGAGCTCGTCCTGGTACAGGAAGTCCGATCCTTCGGTCTGCCAGGTGAACGGCTCATGCTGAAACACCGAAAGCGCTGATGATCTTACCACGCGGTAGTCGGCGCGCCGTTCCAATATCATGCCGAACGCGGAAGATTCGGGGACGCTCTTGTGCAGAAGCGAGCAGAACGTCGGATCGTCGATGCGCGGGGAGGGATCGTCCAAAAACGACGGGCCGTCGTGGTTGAACACGCCTTCAAGGCGCGAGAACGTGCCGTCGTCTGCAACCAGAGCCGCGTACTCGGCAAGGTTTCCGCCCTTCGAGTGGCCGCCAACCAGAAGCGGGCACGCGCAGGCCGACGCCACGCCCGAAAGATAGGCAGCCGCCGTGCACTGCGACGGGATGACGTCTTTGAAGCACAGGTTGAAGTCTTCTTTCCAACCGGCGAAGCTGCCGTCCGTGCCTCGAAACGCCAGGTAAGCACGCTCTCCCTCAATGGCGGGGAAGAACAAGGTTACGGCGCTGAACTGCTTCTCAACCACCTCGGATCGTTCGTTGGCGTAGAAGGATACCCGCACGTCGCGCAAACGACGGCTCGCCATTGCCACGTGCAAAAAAGCCACGGTGTCCCGCGCATCCTCCATCCAGCTGTGCGCGGTAAGGGCCTCCCAGTCCGACAAGGCCAAAACGTCGTGCAAGTGCACGCGCCGGGGGCCGCTTGCGTCGAGCAGCGCCTCCCAGGGGGCGGCGATCGAGCCGTCCGAGCGCAAGGCGTCAGCCTGGTCGCGTCCGGCTTCTTCGTAGTTGAGGTAAGCCAGGGTCGAGAATACGAGGGAGTCCACCGGGTTGAACGGTAATTCGGAGAAAGTCCGCTGCTCTTCTGCTATATACGATACGATATTGCGCATACTCACATTGTAGCCGATTGCGAAAGGCAGGGCCGCCACCCATGCGCGTCTGCACGCCAATAACCATACGCTATGCTGAAACCGACATGATGGGCATCGTCTATCATGCAAACTACCTGCTGTACTTCGAAGATGCGCGCACCTCGTTTCTGGAGGCGATCGGATTTCCGTACGCGCGCATCGAAGAGGCAGGCTACCTTTCTCCCGTCACGCATTTCGAATGCGACTACGGCATGCCCTTGCGCTACGGGGACACGGCCATCGTGCGCACGCGCGTCGTGCTGTCGCGGCCGACGAAGACCGTGTACGCCTACGAGGTGTTCAGGGAAGGGCAGGACATGGAAACGGAGAAGCCGTGCTGCACGGGGCGCAGCACCCATTGCCTGGTCGATGCGACTACGTTCAAGCCCGTTAGCATCAAGCGCGTCATGCCCGACCTGCTTGCCTGCTACGAAGAAGTGCTCGAGCCCGAGGAGGCCGCTCGATGAGTGCGCCGTACCGCATCCTATTCGTGTGCCATGGCAACATCTGTCGCTCTACCATGGCGGAGTTCGTCATGAAGGACCTGGTTGCCAAGCGCGGTTTGGCCGATGCGTTCGTCATCGAGTCGGCGGCCACCCACGATGACGAGATAGGAAGCCCCGTGCATTCGGGAACGCGCGCCGTGCTCGCGGCGCAAGGGATCGACTGCGCTGGCAAGAGGGCGCGACGCCTCAAGCGGGCAGACGCGGGGGAGTGGGACCTGTTTGTGGGCATGGACGAGGCGAATATGCGCGACATGCGTCGTCAACTGGGTCGGGAGGCCGAAGGCCGCTGCATTAAGCTGCTCGAATTTGCAGACACGGATCGCGATGTGGCCGACCCGTGGTACACGGGCGACTTCGAAACCACGTACGACGACGTGCTGGCCGGTTGCACGGGCCTGCTGGCCTGGCTGAACACCGGAGGAAGGCGAGGGTAGCTTCGGAAGCGCTCGTCGTGCATTGACGAAGGCGCCCTCCTGTCGCTTTTTGCGCAGGAGGGCGCCTTCATTTCGTTGCGAGGCGAAGTTCGGTATATTCCGTGGTGATATTGCGGTCGTGCGCACGTGCGCGAAAATTAATCGGTGAACGGTAGGTGCGATAATCCTGCATGAAATAAGAGCAACGCACCCGTTTTTTGCATGCCAGCTTTCAGCCTTCCAGATTTTGCGGCGAACGGTCGGACGGGCCCGGTAGGGCTGCGGGGAAATCTGCCGAAAAGGGATTTGTGCACCTGCACAAATAGGTATAATGCAGCCCTCCCAAAAAGACTAGGAGCGTCCTTCGGGCGGTCCGCCTCGGGAACAGGGCCCATGCGGTCCGATCGCAAGCATCGTAAGCGAGACACTCTAAAAGGAGGGTACTAATGAGCGGCGATAACGTAGTACTGGCAAGGAACACGGAAGATGCCCCGGTGAGCGATCTGTACTCGCAGACCGTGGCTTTCTCGCACTACAACAACCTTTCGGCTCAGCTGCCGATCGATCCCGCCACCGGCGAGTTGGTGCCCGGCGGCATCACGGAGCAGGCCGTGCAGTGCTTCGAGAACATCGAGACGATTATCGACAGCATCGATCACGTCATGAACGATGTCATCCGCATCACCATCTTCGTCAAGGACATCCAGGACATGGACGCCGTCGACGAGGTGCAGAAGGTGTTCTTCCCGACCTACGTGCCCACCCGCACGGTCGTCGCCGTTGACGCTCTGCCCATGGACGCCCTGATCCAGGTCGAGGCCTTGATCTCCAACGGCGAAGGCACCATCCCCAACGCTCCGCAGGCCGGCGACATCCTGAAGTACACGAACAACACGCACAACGCTCCGCTGGACGTCATGTCCACGCAGTCCGTGGCTTTCTCGCACTACAACAACATCTCCGCCCAGCTGCCCATCGACCCCAAGTCGAACCAGATCGTGGTCGGCGGCGTGCGCGAGCAGACCGCGCAGTGCCTGAAGAACATCAAGGCCGTGCTCGAGAGCATCGACGTGCCCTTCGACGACATCGTCAAGGTGAACGTGTTCCTCAAGGACCTCGCCGACACGGATGCCATGAACGAGGCGTACACGCGCTTCTTCCCGGATTCGGGCATCGCTCGCGCGGTCGCCTACATGCCGGCTCGCACGGTGGTCGAGGTTGCCGGCCTTCCCATGCATGCGCTCGTGCAGATCGAAGCCGTGGTTTCCCATGGCGACGGCACGCCCCCGCAGCTGGTTGAGGACCGTCACGGGCTCATCCTCGAGGCTAACAACACGGACGCCGCGCCGAAGTGCAAGCTCTCCACGCAGACCGTTGCCTTCTCGCACTACAACAACATCTCTGCTCAGCTGGGTATCGACCCCGCCACGGGCGCCATGGTTGCTGGCGGCGTCAAGGAGCAGGCCGAGCAGTGCTTCAAGAACATCAAGGCCATCATCGAGTGCGTCGACCATGTGATGGAGGACGCCGTCAAGGTGAACATCTTCCTGAAGAACATCGACGACCTTGATGCGGTGAACGAAGTGTACGCGACGTTCTTCCCGGGCGGCACCCCTGCTCGCCGCGTCGTGGGCGCCTCCGCTCTGCCCATGGACGCCCTGGTGCAGATCGACGCGATCTTCGGCAACGCCGAGGGCACCCCTCCGGTGGCGTAAGCTTCCAGCAGGAGTCGATCAACCTGATATAGAAGGAGCTGTTGAAGCTCCTTGGCAAGAAAGCGAGGCCGACGCGGTCTCGCTTTCGCGGTTTCGGGGCCGTATGCCGGGATTCCGATGCTCGATCGACGTCGGTACGGCTTAGACGGAGGTTTCGCTTGTTGAATCTCGTATGTTCAATGGGCCGCAGCGGCTGTGCGGGTCGCGCGCCGGCAGCCGTTCGCCGATTGGGCGTATTCCGAACGCCCTGCGGATCGGGTGTCCGTTTTCGCATAATCGAAAGTGTTTTACTAGGTTATATGCATGTTCTCGTTGCTCCTTTCCGGAAACGATGGCTCGCGACGTAAACGATGCGTTTGCCGCTTATCGGAAAAGGAAGGGCAAGCATCAAGACACCGAACCTCGTTCGCTATACTGCGTGCTTTCCCCCAAGACGAGGAGGATCCATGCAACGATCGAAGACTCAAAGCAGAGCGAACGTCGTCCTGATAGCAGGGGTTTTGTTCAACCTCTCCATCAGCTTGTTGTATTCGTGGAGCGTTATCAAATCAGGGCTGACCGCCGCGCCTGACGCAGGCGGGTTCGGCTGGTCGAGCGCGCAGGCGGGACTGCCGTACACCATCGCCATCGTGTTCTTCGCGCTTGGATTGCTGGGCGGCGGCATCGTGCAGGACAGGATAGGACCTCGTAAGGTCATCACGGCGGGCGGCTTGCTGGCCGGCATGGGCATGGTGCTTTCTTCGTTCGCGGGGCAAAGCGTGCTCGGAGTGTGCCTCACGTACGGAGTTCTTACTGGAACGGGAATCGGATTGGGCTACGGCTGCGTTACGCCGTGCGCTTTGAAGTGGTTCGATCCCTTCAAGAAGGGGCTTGTCGCAGGACTCGTCGTCGGCGGTTTCGGGCTAGCGGCGGTTTATCTTGCACCGGCTACGCAGATATTGATCGAGGGCTTCGGCATTTCGCAGACGTTCCTGATCCTGGGCATTGTCACGATCGTCGTAAGCGTGCCCATCGCCCAGCTTATCAAGAACCCCGAAACCGACTACGTTCCCGCTTCATCCTCCGTTCGTAAAGCGGGGAAGGCATCCGTCGAGCGGACCCCGGATCGTACGTGGCGTCAAATGGTTCGAACCAAGGAGTTCTACCTGCTGTTTGCGTTGTTCGCGCTGTCGTCTTCGGTGGGTCTCATGATCATCGGCAACCTTTCGAAGATCGCGACCATCCAGGATCCTGCGAGCGCCGCAGGCTACGCAGCCTTGCTCGTTTCCCTTCTGGCCCTGTTCAATACGGGCGGTCGTGTTGTGGGCGGCATCCTGTCGGACAAGATCGGGCGCATCAACACCCTTGTTCTAGTGTTCGCCATCCAGTGCCTCAACATGTGCTTGTTCGCGCTGTACGGAAACTTCGCGCTGCTGACGCTGGGGGCGCTGTTCGTTGGATTCTCGTACGGAACGCTCTTGAGCGTGTTTCCCTCGATGACGGCGGATCTGTACGGTTTGAGGAACTACGGGACGAACTACGGCATTCTTTATCTTGCCTGGGGGCTTTCGGGCGTGCTGGCGCCGGTCATGGCCGATGTGGTGTTCGACGTCACGGGCACGTTCGATGCAGCCTATCTGATATGCGCCGCAATCCTGGCGCTGTGCATCCTGCTCGGCGTGGTCTTGAAGCGCCAGCTTAACGCTGCGAGCGGGAAAGCGGCGAATCTTGATCGCGGGGAATCGCCTGCAAGCTAGCTTTTGCTCGTTCCGGATGTCGTACGAGCGAGATGCGACATCCGGAACGATTCCGCTTTTAAAACAACTCGTCGCGACTGCGGACGTCGAAGCGGATCCGTGCCCCCTGTTGGCATGCTATAGCTTAGAGTTACTCTAAGCTATAGCCGATAGTCGCTTCGGCAATGCAAAAAGCGGGCTGCTTTCGCAACCCGCTTTCCTTGATCGAGCTTTTTCCGTTATGCAAGGCGCCGAACGAGTGAAGCGCACATTACGGCCCCCATAAAGCACAACAGGCTTATGACGTATCCCATTGCATCCTCCTTGCGTGCCCGCTAAAGCCCTAGGCGCAGAATACGCTTAAGGCATGGCCGTCTGCAACGTGAAACGCGTTCGGTTGCCAAGCGGTAGCCGAACCGTAGCGTGCATCGAGTGGCCTCAACTTGCGTTTAGTTGCCGAAAAGCGCGTTTGAAACAGCCTGCTCGGCATTGGAATCAGGCATCCAGGTGTCATCTTTGAGTTCGTATCCGATGGTGATGGGCGCCGTTTCGGCTGGCTGAAGAGCCCCGAGCGTATCCATGATGATTTGTCCGATCTTCGAGGTGATCTCGGCTTCGGTCATGTTGGCAACGGTCTCATCGGAAGCGAGCGCCTGGGTCGCTTCCGCGAATCCCTTCTCGAATTCCTTGAGGTTCTTGCAGGTGAGAACCACGCTGGCCTGGGCTTTGTCGCCATCCACTGTTATGCCGTCAACGCGATAGTCGAAACCCGCCAGATACGATGTGACGAACTCCTTCGGATCTATCCCGTATGCGGCCATTTCCGTCGTGCCTGCGCCCGTGGCAAGTTCATCGAGCAAAGCGGGATCGAGCGTTTTGATGGCTTCGAGCTGCTCGGTGACCCCCTCGCGAATGATCTCCTCGTCGCTGGGTCCGCATCCCGTGAGCGCAACCGCCCCAAACGCCATGAGCATTGCAGCCGCACACGCGACAAACACGTTCCTGATCTTCATGCTACCCCTCCTTCATAGGCCGCCCTTTTCGGCCTCTATCAGGAAGGATACCTTGTTTCAGCAGATCAGTCCAGACCAGCGGACCGCTCAGACGAACCATTCAGCCAGGTGGCGGACCGCGCGAAGCTACGCGTTTGACCGGTGATTCCCCGTTCATGGAACGCTAGGATGATACCAGGGCTTTCATGAAAGGGGCGTCATGATCACCGAAGCAAGAATCAACGAGAACCGGAAGTCGCGGTACTATCGCGAGGGGCTGTGGACTGAAAAGACCATCCTAGATGTATGGGAAGCGCAGGCGGCAGCTTGCTGGTCTGATACGTACGTTACCGACAGCAAGGGTTCCAGTTTTACGTACGGCGAAGTGGACGAATCCGCTTCGAAGCTTGCCTTTTGGCTGATCGATCAGGGGATAGAGCCCGGTGACGTCGTTTCGTTCCAGATGCCCACCTGGGCAGAGTTTTGCATCGTCTACGTTGCCTGCCTGAAAGCGGGCGTGGTTATGCATCCGCTTTCCATTGATCGCCGGAGACGCAGCGTCGTTCAGAACATGAACCAAGTTGCGTCGAGGGCTTACATAGGCCCCACGTTGTTCGAATCCACTGATTTCGAGTCGTTGGCGCTCGATGCCCGGCACGAGGTTCCTTCGCTGCGTTGCTTGCTGTTCGTCGATCGTCTTGCTCCTGTGCAACGGGGCACGGCTTTGTCCGCCGTTCTTCAAGACGTCGGACGGACTCCTGGTCGGCCTGAGGTATCTTCTGACGACGTGGCCTGCATTCTCTCAACGTCCGGCTCTACGGGAAAACCGAAGGCGGCCATGCTCACGCACAACAACATCCTGTTTTCCGAAACCTCGTTCATTGCGGGTGCCGGAAGGACGAAGCGAGATGTGATGTACATGCCGTCGCCGCTCAATCATGCTACGGGGTTCTTCCACGGACTGCTTTCTCCGATGATCCTTGGCGGACGTGCCGTGCTGCAGGAGCGATTTGATGTCGAAGAAGCCGTTGACTTGGTCAATGCGGAGCGGTGCACGTGGTCTATGGGGGCGACGCCCTTCATATTCGACCTGCTGAACGAGCTTGACCGGACCGGCAAAAAACTCGAATCTCTTGAGATGTTCCTTTGCGGCGGTGCCCCGGTTCCCGGTTCTCTTGTCCAACGCGCATGGAAGCACGGGGTGCTGCTCTGCGAGGTGTACGGTTCGACCGAGAGCTGCCCGCACGTATACGTCCCACCTGCGGATTGTCTTGCTTGGAATGGAAGCTGGTCGGGAATTCCGTATCCGGGGATCGAGGTGCGCGTGGTGGACGAGCATCGCAACGAGGTTCCGCGGGGAACGCAGGGGGAAGAGGCTTCGCGCGGACCGCATCAGTTCGTCGGCTATCTGGGAGATCCCGAACGCACTGACAAGGCGCTTGACGATGAGGGGTGGTTCTACAGCGGCGACCTGTGTTACCAGGATGAACAGGGTCGAATACGCATCAACGGACGGAAAAAGGAAATTATCATCCGCGGCGGCGAGAACATCAGCGCAGTCGAGGTGGACCATCTTGTCGACGGTTGTCCCGGCATCGGCGATCATGCGGCGATCGGAATGCCAGACGAACGTCCGGGCGAAGTGGTATGCCTCTTCGCGGTCTCGGAGAAAGGCAGGTGCGCAACGCTTGCGGAAGTGCGGGACTACATGCGCGCTCAAGAGGCGCACGAGCACCTGCTTCCCGTGCGCTTGGAGTTCGTGGACGAGATTCCTCATACTGCAACGGGAAAAACGCGACGGTTTCTGCTAGTCGAAGAGTTGAAGCGTCGAATGGAGGAAGAGGTTCGGGGCTAGAAGGGTAGGGCTTGCGGCGCATCGCCTCCCCGGGGAGCTCCTTTCCGGCAAGTTTCCTCTCCTGACGATCATTGCGTGTTTGAAGAGGGTCTATACTGATGAAAGACAGTGTTTTGATCAGGGGTAGCGTACTTTAGCGGGTGCGCTCGACGACGAGTGGGGGAGTGCGGCCATGGGCTTTATGGACAACTTCAATGACGAAGCAGGAAAGACCAACTTCAACGGAGGGCAATACCGTGTTATGCAGGTGGTGCTGAGGGAGAAGTTCGTCGGCAAAGGATCGAAGAACTTTACGGAAATCGAGGAGATTTGTAATCAGCAATATGCGCAAGGATATCGCCTGCATACCTTCGCCCAGTCCACGGCGGCTTCTGCTGGATTCGGCGGCGGCGACAGAACGGTATGCAACCTGGTTTTCGAGAGGATGATGTAGCGTAAGCGCTTGACGGCGCTGCGTTCCCGCAGCGGCAAGGAACCCGCCGGTCGGCTGCCCTTGCCGCTGCGGGCTGTATGGCATCATGCGAAGCGTAGCAGTCCTGGCAGGGGGCCGGGATAAACGTAGGGGGATTCGCGCCGTCAATTGACAATGGAACGGGTTTATCGGGGTAGTTATCACCCCGAATTTTTTATGAGTGTTACTTTACATAAGACATGTTATCAATAAATTAGAAAGCGTATGAAGGGGAGTGATAAAGGGGCTGATGGAAAGCATGGTTCGTAAACCCATTAGCTACTTTAAAGAAAACATGCCGACGGTTTCGTGATGCTTTATGCATACGATTGCCGTCGGCATGCAAAACAGACTGGTTGCAAATACGCGACTTTAGCCCCACGTCGTGCTAGGACCAGCAGCTCCGCTTCCGACATCGGCTGCAAGCCCAGTGTAATCGCCGCTTTCGACCAATTGCATGACTTCAGGAAGCAGGAAGTATAGAGAAACCGCATTGAGGACGAGTGCGATGCCGCAGATAACCATGCCTACGACGCTCGACCGTCTTAAGCGAGATGCAACGGCAGCAACTTCGGTCTGCTTCTTTGCAAGCGCGCTCAATTTTCTGTAACCGATTATTCCGCATATAAGCCCCGTGCCGCTCAATAAGACACCGCCGATGAACAACGAAACGGGTCCGGCGATATTTGCGACCATGATCAGCGTCTGGGAAGATTTCAGTTCTCGATAATCCTGCATGTTCGGCTGAAACGGCGGAGGCGCAATCGATATCCGCGGACCAGTCGGAGGCTGATACTTTTCTTCTCGGTTGCTTTTCGGCGCTGGAGGCGCTTCAGGAGCTTTGTTTTCTTCATCTGCCATAAGTACCCTCTATTTCATGCCTCTGACCAGGCTTTTTGTAAACGACGCTCTGAGAGCCGTTCTAAGGCCCTATATTGCCCTTTCGCGACTCCTAGGTCATCGGAAATCGCAATGATTTTCGATGACCTGTTATCAAACTATACCATGGTGCGCTATTGGCTCGAATCGCTTGCCGACAACTCCATACTCGCTGCATGCAAGCGCTTCAAGCTTTCCTTCAATTCGCTGATCTGGTACTCGAGGACAGTTTCCTGGTCTTTGACGATTTCCAAGCGTTCAGCCTGCGTCGCAACGCCGCGTTTCTGCAGCTTCACGAAGTACTGAATACCCTCGATTGAAAGCCCGCTTTTTCTCAATGCATCCACAAACAGCAATTGCGTGATGTCAGCGTGTGAAAACGAACGCACACCACGATGATCACGCGCGAGATCTGGAAAGAAGCCGCACTTATCGTAATAGCGAATCGTAAATGCAGAAATACCCGTCGTGTCGACAACGTCGCTTATGCTGTAACATGGCACGCCGCTCACGTCGGATCCCTTTCGTTCGTGTCCTAGTCTATTCAGTCGAGAATTCGAGTACTTAGAGTAACTCTAAGTTGATCGCATTGTCTTACGAACGCACTCCGCTGCTGCCGAAACCACCCGCGCCCCTGCTGCTCTCAGGAAGCTCATCGGCCGACTCGAAAGCGATGTCCGGAACCTTCATGACAACCAACTGAGCAATACGATCGCCGCGCTTGATTTCAAACGGCGTTTGGGGATCGAGATTCACGAGAACCGCCTTTATCTCCCCTCTATAGTTGCTGTCGATCAAACCGGGTGCATTCACCAGGGAAATGCCGTGCTTAATGGCCAGCCCGCTTCGCGGAAGGACGAAGCCCGCGTAGCCTTGCGGTATTGCCATCGCAAGGCCGCAGGGAACAAGCTTTCGTTCAAAAGGTTGCAGCACATCATCGCAGGTTGCGCGCAAATCAACTCCCGCATCGCCTGCGTAGGCATACGCGGGTACGGGTAAACTGGGATCGAGCTGTTTTACTGGTATTGTAAGGTCAGTCATGGTATCGCAACCCTTCAAGTGCAGCCGAGAATTCTTCGACGTTCTGAAAGTCCTTGTACACGCTCGCAAAGCGAACGTAAGCCACATCGTCAAGCTTAGCTAGACGGACAAGCGCCATATCGCCTAGTTCTTTCGATTTAATCTCGCTCTTGGAGGCGTTGCGGAGCTCGCTCTCTATACTGTCGATAAGCGATCCGATTTGTTCAGGCGATATAGGCCTTTTCGCGCATGCCATAAGCAAGCCGCGCATGAGCTTTTGACGGTCGTACGCTTCGGACGATCCGTCCGTTTTGATTATGAGCAAGGGGTTGTCGCCTAGTCGTTCGTACGTGGTGAATCGTCGGCCGCAATCAAGACATTCGCGACGGCGCCGTATAGCCGTGCCGTCTTCGGAAGGTCGGGAATCGACAACCTTCGATTCAGGATTTCCACAGGCTGGGCAACGCATAGGCTGGACTCCTTCTCTCGAATTTACCCTAGCCTAACATACTACATATAGTGGTTCAATCGCGTTCTTTGATCACTGCAAGAAAACCAACGCCTCCACTGTGCAATCACATGCGCCGCTTGAAAACCGTCTCAGTTACAAGCTCAAGAGCACGCCGGCAAAAGAACAAGCCGTAAGAACAATTCCACCCGCAACAGCCTGTCCCGTATTAAAGCGATCATAAGCCCGTCCGCGACAATTGCCCTGCCGTAA
>ERZ836760.2802-NODE-2802-length-12571-cov-7.144056_pt1 | contig 12571 bp, 8 predicted proteins | sample MGYA00519941_ERZ836760 | MGnify/ENA primary metagenome ERZ836760 (study PRJEB31850, sample SAMEA3708807) | human gut metagenome | biome: human gut; feature: human-associated habitat; material: faeces | place: China | collected 2014 ... | reverse complement strand
TTCATGTAAGAAATTATATTTATAAAAAAACACCTATAAATATTGTTACATATATATTACAGAACTATTAAAAATCTGTTATTTTATACTTTTTTACTCAAAAATATTACAAATTTTGAGTTTTTTTGTTATAATTAAATATAAGTAATAATGTAAATATGTTGAAAGGAGAAGCTATATGGGAACATATAATTTACCAAGAAATGTAAAAGGAGAGGGAAGAATATTATTTATATTTTCTTCAAAAGCATTAATTTATACATTTATAGGTGTATGTATAGGTTTAGTATTTTACTTGATATTTAGTTTAATAGATTTATCGGTAGTTGGATTAGTTATTGCTGGTTTTTTAGGTTTATTAGGTTTTATGATCGGAACTTTTAAAATGCCAGATTCTACAGCTTTTGAAATTACTAAAAAGACAGGAGGAGAAAATATAGATGATGTAATATTGAGATTTATAAAATTCAAGTTACAGAAAAACAAGATCTATGTATATCAAGAGATAAAGAAAGATTTAGAGGAGGAAACAAAAGATGAATAATATGGATGAAAATATGCTTTCACAGATTTTAATGATAGCTTTAGGAACTTTAATAATTCTTTTAATAATATTGTCAATAATATTTGTTACTTTAAAGTTAAAAGAAAAGAATAATAAAAAAGAAAAGAAAAAAGAACGAGTAGTTGATGAGAGTAATGTAGAAAAAAAATTAAATGCACCAATATATAATAAACAATCAATATATGATTTTATGGAATTTGATAAAATAGAAGACAATATGATTATTCAAAAAAATGGTAAGAGATTTTTGATGGTAGTTGAATGTCAAGGTGTTAACTATGATTTAATGTCAAAAATGGAAAAAATAGGAGTTGAAGAAGGCTTTCAACAATTTTTAAATACACTAAGACATCCTATACAAATTTATATACAAACAAGAACTGTTAACTTAAATGAAAGTATATCTAAATATAAATTAAAAGTAAAAGAAGTTGAAGATAAATATAATCAAATGTTATTTAGATATAATAGCTTAAAAAATTCAGATGTATATAATCAACAAGAATTAGAATCTTATTGGTTTGAATTAACGAAACAAAGAAATTTATTAGAATATGGAAGAGATATAGTTTCAAATACAGAAAAGATGAGTTTAAATAAAAGTATATTAAATAAAAAATATTATATAGTTATTCCATATTTTGCAGAAGAAAATAATGGGGAAAAATATGATAAAGAAGAAATTAGAAGTATGGCCTTTTCAGAGTTATATACAAAGTCACAATCTATAATAAGAACATTATCATCATGTTCAATAAATGGAAGAATTTTAACATCAATAGAATTGGTTGATTTATTATATGTTGCATATAATAGAGATGAATCTGAAGTATTTGGTATAGATAAGGCTATAAGAGCAGGATATGAAGAATTATATTCTACAGCTCCAGATGTGTATGAAAAGAAAATAAGAATATTAGATGAGACAATAAGAAATAGAGCTATTGACTTAGCAAATGAAAAAATAGAAAAAGTCAAATCAAGACCTCAAAAAGCAGCACAAGATAGGGAAGATAATTTGGAAGAATTAATTAGAAAAATGGCAACAATGGTTATTGAAGAAAATAGAAGATATGTTGGAGAAGATATTGCTGAAGAAGCAATAAAAGAAATAAATAGTGATGAAGAAGGAGGAAATTCAAATGAAGAAATCAAGAAAAAAACTACAAGAGGAAGAAAGAAAAAGACAGTTAATTAAAGAAGAAGAGCAACCAGGAATATTAAAAAAGAAAACAATAAAAGAACTGATTGCTCCATCAGGAATTGATGCATCAAAAATAGATCATTTGGAAATTGTTTCTAATGTTACTAGATATGCCAGAAGTTTTTTTGTTTCAACATTACCACGTATGTGTACATTTCCAGAATTATTTAGGGATTTATACTTCTTTGGAGATGTTAATACTTCAATATATATTACTCCTATAGCTGAATCTAGATCTCAAAACGAATTAAATAAAGTTATAAATGAGTTAGAAACAGAAAGAATTGTTGCAGCAGATAGAGGAAATATAAATAGAGAAAGTACATTAACTCAAAAAAGACTTGAAGCAGAGCAATTAAGAGATGAAATATCAGCAGGGTTTAATAAAATGTATGATGCTTCAGTTGTTGCTACATTGTTTTCATATAATATGGAAGATTTAGATAGATTAACAAAATTATTAGCAACTGAAATGTCAAAGTCTTTAGTAGGAATAAAAAGTGCATGGGCAATTCAAGAAGATGCATTTAAGTCAAATTTACCATTAATGAGTGATAAAATAAAAAAAATACACTCTTTTGATAGTAGATCTATGGGAACAGTTTTTCCTTTTACAACATCAGAAGTAGGGCATCCAACAGGTATACCCCTAGGTTTTAATAAACAAACAGGAACACCTATACTATTTGATAATTTCCACCCATCATTAACTAACTATAATATGGTTATATTTGCTAAATCTGGAGCAGGAAAATCTGTAACTATGAAAACTTTAATTTCTAGATCATCAGTATTGATGGGTATAGAAAGTTTAGCACTTGATGCAGAAGGTGAATATAAAATTGTTGCTGAAAGTTTAGGTGGAATTAATGTAGTTTTAAGCCCAAACTCAAAAACAGTTATAAATTTATTTGATATAGAACCAGAAAATATAAAAGATGAGATAACAGGTAGGGAAAGAACAGTTTTAAATGTTGAAAATAAAGTAGAAGACGTTACACAAGCTCTATTAACAATGGCAAGAGGAAGTACAAGAAGCCAAGAGGTAAATGAGTTAACTAAACAAGTAATTGCAGAATCTGTAGCAGAAGAATATGCAAGTTTAGGGATTACAAATAATCCTTTAAGTATATATAAATCAGGTGAAACTTTTCAAAAAGGAGATAGATTATATAGAGATAAAAAAGATATGCCAACAATAGGAAGTTGGTATAAAAGAATAGAAGAAAAAGCAAGACAAAATAAAAACTCAGATTATCAATATCATTATAGTTATTTATTAAAAGTTATGAAACAATATATAAGAGAATATAATGGGCAAATGGCATATTTTGATGGACAATCTACATTTGAATTGTTAGATGGAGCACCATTTATTAACTTGGATATTTCTCAACTAGAAGAAAGATTTGCAAGACCATTAGCACAACAAATTTTATTATCTTGGATTTGGGAAAAATATGTTAAGAAAAATAGTGAAGATAGAACAAAGGCAAGAAAGAAAAGGGTTCTAGTGGATGAAGCATGGATGTTATTACCATATCCAGAAGCAGTAGATTTCTTAAATACAATGGCAAGACGTGCAAGAAAAAGAAATGTTTCTTTAGCTATAATTTCACAAAGATTCCAAGACTTTTATGAAAAACCAGAAGCACAAGCAGTTTTGACTTCATCAGATACAAAATTGTTTTTAGCTCAAGATAAATCAGAAATAGAATATTTGAAGCAAGTATTTAAATTAAGTGAAGGAGAGTCAAACTTTTTAATAACTTGTTTAAAAGGAGAAGGCCTTTTAAAGGTAGGGGGAGATACAGCAATAATACAAATTACACCTACTGCAAAGGAGTTTGAATTTGTTGAAACTAACTTAAACAAATTAGCACAAATGAGAAAAAGGTCAGGATAAGTATTATAGGAGGATGAAATGAAAAATAATACAAAGAAAAGTATATTACAAAAGATAATATTTGCTTTACTGCTTATTATTTTAGTTTTTAATTTTATATCACCACAAATTGTTTTAGCAAAAGATGATGATGCTGATAATGGAATTTTACGGTTCTTTATTAAAGGAAATAGTACAATTATTTGCATCATTGGGTGATGTAATAATGGGAGCTTTAAATAAGTTTATGCTGGGTTCTGATGAATTTTTTTCAGCTATGTTAAGTCAAGGAGATATCAATTTACATCCGGAGCAAGGTGGTGAGGGATCATGGCTTACTCAAAATATTAATGGGGAACCAGACGAGCGAATAGATGAAGATTATATGGACGAAAAAACATGGCTTATAGATGCTTCTGATTATCAAATACCTAACATGTTATATTCACCAGAAAGTATATTTGCAAATAATATAGCAATGTTAGATATAAACTTCTTAAAACCTAATACATATACACCAATAATTGATGATGATCCAAATGCAGAGGATATGGCGCAATCAGCAGCAGGAGGAACTTTGCAAGTAGAAATAGCAAATTGGTACAAATCTTTTAGAAACATTGCAATTGTTTCTTTGCTATCAATGTTAGTATACTTGGGAATTAGAATATTAATTAGTTCGACAGCGGCAGATAAAGCTAAGTATAAAGAATCTTTAAAAAATTGGCTTGTTGCACTATGTTTAGTATTTGTTATACACTTTATTATGTCTGGAATATTAATGCTTACTGAAAATTTCAATGCATTATTTGCTAAAAACATAAATGAAGGAATCCTAGTTGAAGCTACACCTAGTGATGAATCATCAGCTAATTCAGGTGGTAAAATTAAATTTAGAACAAATTTAATAGGATTAGCAAGATTTAAAGCACAAGCAGATGCTTGGCAAGATGCAACAGCATATGCAATAATTTATATGGCTTTAGTAATATATACATGTATATTTACATTTATATATTTTAAAAGATTTTTATATATGGCATTTTTTACAATGATAGCACCATTAGTTGCTTTAACCTATCCAATAGATAAAGCTGGAGACGGAAAAGCACAAGCATTTAATATTTGGTTTAAAGAATATACAATGAATGCAATTATACAACCAGTTCACTTAATCTTATATACAGTATTTGTTACATCTGCAACAGATTTAGCAGTAAATAATCCTATTTATGCAGTAGTAGCAATAGCATTCTTAATACCAGCAGAGAAATTCATAAAGAAAATGTTCGGATTAGATAAAGCTGAAAGTGCAGGAGGTTTTGCATCTTTTGCAGGTGGAGCAATGGCAATGAAAGGTTTACAGACTTTAGCTAATCTTGGAGGAAAAAAATCTGGGAAATCTTCATCAGGAAATGGAAAAGATAGTTTAGAAGATAACGGAAAGATTAGATTTAACAATACAAATTCTTCAGTTAAAAACTTAGGGATATTTAATCAAAGAAGTAGTAGTAACAATCCCGAAAATGCTAGAATAGCTGATAGTAGTGCTAGTAATCATCAAGACATGGGAGGACAAAATGAAATAAATAATCAACAAGAAGCAACAGCAAGACAAAGTAGCTTACAGGATACTAGAGACAAATGGGAAAGGATAGCAAACGATGAAAATGCTTCAGACTTGGATAGAGAAGAAGCTAGACAACAGCTAGAAATGATGGATGAAGATTTAGGAATAAAACAAGGAGATTCAATAATTGATACAAGTTTAGGACAGCCAGAAATGCCAGAAATGCCAGAAAATCCAGATAATTCAGAGAATCCAGATAAATGGGCCAAATTGAAAACTGTTGGAAGAGCAGGATTGAGTGGTGGTAAAATTATAGGGGCAAAAGCTTGGAAAGGTTTAAAATTTACAGGAAAAGCACTAACAAAAGCAACTGGAGCAGTAGGAGGAGCTACACTTGGTTTAGCAGCAGGATTAACAACTGGAGATATGTCAAAAGCAATTTCATTTGCTACAACAGGTGCAGCAGCTGGAGGAATGATAGGTAGTAATCTAGCTAATATGCCAGGAGCAATGTATTCTGGTACAAAGAAAGGAATAGATAAAGCTAGAAATTCTATGGATTCTATGAGAGATAAGTTTAATACAGATGTATATGGATATGAATATGCAAGAGATAAAAGAAATATAAGACAGAATAATAGAAGTTTGAATCAATTATATAAGAATAAAGAAGAGTTAGAAAAGGCAAGAGACTTAGCAGGACAATTACATGGATTTAAAGGAAATGAAAAAGATATACTAAAAGCAAAAGCCGATTATTATGCTGCTGGTATAACAGATGAAAAATTAATAAATAATGCAATTAAGGCATCATATAAAGAAGGTGAACCATTATCTGGACAAAGACATCAAGAGTATATAAGCTTGGCAGCACATATAGATAAAGGAGGATACACTTCAAAAGATATTAGAGACGAAAAAAGTATGATGCAAATGGAAGAAAAAGTTCAGGCAAATGTTAAAGATCCATATGTACAAAAAGAAGTTATGACAAAAATGTCGGATTTATTAGGAGAAAAGAACTTATATGAAAACCGCTTAAAAGAGGGAAAAACTAGAATACATACACCACCAGTAACTAGAAATGTTAATAAACAAAATAGGGAAAATCAGTAATTTATGATGGAGGAAGCAAAATGCATAAATTAATAAGATTTTATTATCAAAATAGATTAAAAGTATGGGCAATAATTTTAGCAATTATATTTGTAATTTCAATAATACAAGTTATGAATAATTTTGCTTCAAAAAAATTAGAAGAACAAAATGAAGAATATAGTCAAGAAACAACATCTAAAAATGTTGTTTCTTATGATAAGGAAAGTGAAGCGATTATATCTGGAGATAAAGTGCCAAGTCAATATAGGAAAGACTTTGGAGAGTTAATAGATCAGTTTTTTACTTATTGTATAGAACATCAACCTCAATTAGCATATAATTTACTTTCAAAAGAAACAAAAGAAGTTTTGTATCCTACGGAACAGTTATTTGAAGAGTTATATTATTCAGAAAAATTTGAAGGCGATAAGCAATTTTCTTTTAATTCTTGGTTAATTAGAGGTAGACTATATATATATCAAGTTAAGATATTTGATAACATGCTAACAACAGGAAAGAGTGACGACACATATTATCAAGATTTTGTAACAATTTGTCCAGAAGAAGGAGAATATAAGTTAAATATAAATAGTTTAATTGGAATAAAAAATATAAATCAAGAGTATAATAATGATTTTTTGAGTATAAAGGTTATAAAGTCGAATGTATTTATGGATTATGAAAATTATACATTTGATATAAAAAATAAATCAGAAAAAACTTTAAAATTAGATTCAGGAAAGGATACAGATAATGTATATTTAGTTGATAAAGGGGGAATTAGATATAGTGCATTATTATATGAGAATGCAGAAGAAGATTTAATAATTAATCCTAATGAGACTAAAAGAATAAATATAAAGTTTAGTGATGCTTATCAAGAAGGGATAGTTATAAAGAAAATTGTATTTGAAGATATTGTAACAAATTATGAAGAATATAAAGATGGAGAAGAAAGTAAAACAGAAAAATTTGAAATGAAGTTCTAAAAAGAAAAGAGGTGAGCAGATGGGAGGTTTTACACAAAAGTTAAAAAATAAAGCAAAAGATAAAGTAAAGAATAAAGTAAAAAAGAAAATAACAGGTAAGTTAGCTACATTTGGATTAGCTTTGACAGTAAAGATTATACCTACATTGTTAATAGCTGTTACGGCTGCATCTATAGTTGATTTTGTTGTAGAAATATTTACAGCAGATAATACACCAAAAGAAATTTATGAACAATTAGAAATAGAAGATGTTGCAGAATTAATTCAAATAAAAGGAAATCAAGAAGATGGTTATTACTTAGATTTTATTGATGATATTGATAAAAAATTAGATAGTTTAATAGAAACTTTAAATACTAGTAGTGAATATCATAATGTTCCTAAGGATAAAAAGTTTTTGAAAAAGCTATTGAAAGCAGAAGCTGTTACTAAATTTCCGAATTTAGGAGGAAAAATTCCAGAAGGATCAGATGGATTTCAAGGTGCTATTAATATAAAAAGAGTTACACCAAATAAAGAAGTAGGAGCTATGGTTAATACAGGTAAAGATGATACAAATATTTTAGAGAAAGAACCATCATATAATGATTCTCAAATGACTCCAAGAGAAGAACAAATAAAAAAATGGGAAGAAGGAAAAGAAATTGTATTAATTAATGATGCAGTAGTTTATGAAAAGGTTAAAAATAAATGGGGAGAAGTAAAATATGAGGATTCAAAGAAAGTAGTTAAAATAAAGAAATCGAGTAAAGTAAAATATACTGGAAAATATGAAGTAAGTCAAGATAAATTAAATGATTCAACAGTTATTTATGTAGAAGTAAAAGGAAAAAATACTAGAGATGAGGATATAACGGGATATATTAGGTCTTCTCAAATAAATCTTAGATCTACTGAAGAAGGAATTTCAAAAGAAGATAAAGAAGATAAAGAAGATAAAGAAGATAAAGAAGATAAAGAAGATAAAAAGGACAAAAAAGAAACAACATCCAGAGCAACGGAAAAAGATAAGAAGAAGAAAGAAAAAATTACTGTAGGAGGAGATAAGAAAGAGTATGTAGTAGCAATAGCTGCAGGTCATAATAATACTGATGATATAGGGGCAGAATCACCAGATAAAGAATTACATGAGGAAGAACTAACAATTAAAGTAGCTGAGAAAGTAGAAGAATTAGTAAAAGAGAGATATTCAAATGTAAAAGTTGTTCAAACAGGAAGCACGAGTGCTAATCCTGGAGGAATTAAAATGGAAGAAAGAACAAAATTAGCAAGAGATACAAAACCAGACTTATGTATACAAATTCATTTTGATATTTCAGAAGATCCGGAAGCTACTGGTGTACAAGCTATATATAAAGAACAAGATGAAATTTCTCAGCAATTAGCAGAAATATTATCGAGAAATATATCTCAAGAAATGGGATTATATAATAGAGGTGCAGGTACTGATGTAGAAAGAACTCAAGTTAAAAATTTAGGTATAATTGAAAGTGCAGCAATTACTAATTTTCCATCAGTTGTTACAGAAGGAGGATTTTTAAGTAATAGTAATGACAAGAGTATTATAAAAGATGGAGGAACAGATAAATATGCAGAAGGAATTGTAAAAGGAATTAAAGAATATTTAGAAGCTGACCATAGTGGACGTACTGCACATTCACCAGGAGAAACAACAGAAACACCTAGTATAGAATCGAAAATTAGAAAGATGAAATATGTACCATTAGAAGAATTTGAAAAACTAAAAGAATCATCTGTTGAAGAAGCTATAAAATATTTTAGCTTAAATGAAGATAATAAATTAGTAACATTATCATGGAATATGAAGAAAGATGGTACTATAGAAATAAAAGAGAACTCTCCTATGGATTTTAGAACAGCATTACAAAAATATCATATGCCATACGAATATTTATTATATTATTACATTGATACAGATTATAAAGCTTTTTCAGAAAAACTTGCTGATATAGTATTAGATAGTGAAATAGTAATTGCATTACAAGATAATGTAAGTACAGTAGAAACATCTGTACAAAAACAAAAACTAGTAACAGTAAGTGGAGAAAATCCTCCAATAGATAAAGCAACAAATGGTTGGCAAAATGTTGGAACAGTAGAAAACTCAAAAACAGAATCAGTTAGAACAAAAATAGATATTACATATATTGAAACATGGTGTGTTAAAGTATATCAGGCAAATAGTTATAGTAAAAATATTTTAAACATGGGCGATGAAGAAGAAATAATCGTAAATGCTCCAGGAAAAGTAACAGAAACTAAAGGAGACAAGACATTAGAAGAAAAAGTTGTAGATGGTAAAGCAATGGGAGATTATAGTTATATAGAATATGAAAGAACGTTATCAACTACTCATACTATTTCTAATTCATATGATTCAGGTGGAGATATGAAAGTAGATGGAATAACAAATAAGTATGTAGATTTGTATATAGAAAAACAAATGAATAAAAGAATTAAAGAGGATTGGCTATTTTTAATATTAGAAAACAATGAAAGAATAAAACAAGCAAATTTGGTTGATCTAACTAAATATTTAATGTTCTTAGCTTCAAATACGGATTATGGAGTTACGGAATTTGATTTTGATATATTTAAATTAGAAACATTTAAAAATACCACATCAGGTGGACAACTTTCATTAACAACACCAGTTTTATCAAGAGAAAAATTTATAGAAGCAATGGAAGCCTATGGGGATAAATCTGGTAATAGTGGTTTTATTACAAATTTTATGCCTTTTGCAGGTGAAATTTATGATGTTTCTATGGAAAGTAATGTTAATCCAGAATTAGTAGTAGTGACTGCTAAAACGGAACAAAATTTTGTAGCAGGAGGAGGAGCTAATAATTATTGGGGAATAGCTGTTGAAAATGGTTCTCAGTCAGGATCATCTTTTCCAACATTATTTGATGGTATTAGAGCATATGCTGAAGTAATACATAGTTTTTGCGAAGGAGGTTCTAAAGAGGCTATGGTTATGGAAAGATATGAAGCGAGAAAAGATACAGGATGTGATCCATTAGGATATGGTTTACCAGGTACATTTAGTGGGATGCAATCATGTTATTCATTTTTAGGTTATCATGTGTATGGTGATCCTGGTACAGGAGGATTTTATTATATGGATCCAGCAAGAGAAGGAGTTACAGCAATATACAAAACACATGAAGAATTTTTAGAAAAGTGTTATAATGCAGGTGGAGAACATGCATTAGGAGCAGTTACAACTCCATGGGAACAAGGACAGTATAGTGCATGGCAATGTAAAGGAAAAATTGAAGTATGGAATGATATATTTGGAGATTATGGATCTTTAGGAGGAGCAGGAGGACAAGCTATACCAGCAGATGGAGATGGTTATTTTCAAACATATACATCTTCAACAGGTAGAACATATAGAGAATATAAGCAATGGACAGGTTCTTATGCAAATATGGTTTTTGAATATTATTCACCAGAAACAATAGCTCAATCAGGATGTAGTATAACATCAATAGCGACAGTTACATCAGGATATAATAATAATCAAAGTCCTGCAACACTAGCATCTAGAGTACCTTCATTAGCAAGTTTAATGACAGAGGGTGGAGCTGAATGTAGTGGATATGAACCAGCAGATGCAAGTAAATTGACATCGGGAAATCCAGCAATTGTAAGTATCTCAGGAACATTAGTTACAGAGAGAGGATCTAAATATTATGGAGGACATTATATTGCAATACTAGATGGAAGAAATGGCAATGAAGTATATGTATCAGACGTTGGAGCAAATGATGCCTTTTGTGGTGGATGGACAGATGTACAGAATATTATTAATATAGTTGATCAAGGTGTTTTATATGTAAATAATAGATAAAAGGAATGATATTTTTGAAGAATTTGAAAAAAATTATTTTAGTAATAATATTATTAATAATTATTATAGTTGGCTCTATAATTTATATAAAGAAAAGTAAAAAAGAAATCAATGAAAATGATATCATAAATAATAAAATATCTATGGGAATAGGAGAATTTTCTGAGGAATTTTTAGAACAAGTTAATATAAATGAGGTTATGCAAATTAAATCTTGCATGGATAAATTTTTACAAAGTACTAACATCAAAAGTTCAGCTTACTTTGGAAAAAATGAACATGGAGAATTAGTGCAACTAGTAAGTGATGATTTTATAAAAAATAAAGTAATTAGTTTTTTTAGTGAAAATTTTATATCAGATAATAATGTAACTATAGAGAATATTGATAAATATGTAAAATTTTCAAGTTCAGTACAAAATTTAAATATTTTAGATATAAAAAGAATAAAGAATGAACACACAGATTTAAAACAATATTTTATAATTGGTGATATTATTATAGATAGTAAATTAAATAGAAATTGTAAATATATTATTACATTAGATAATAAACAAAGAATTTTTTCTGTATATCCATTAAAATTAGATATGGATAGTATAGAAGAAGAGAAAGTAATAGATAAAAAAATAGTAAAAAATAATTATAATGCTATACCAGTGGTTTCAATGACGCAAGAAGAATTATCAAAATTTTATTTTGAAAATATGAAATATATGTTGTTATATAATAAAAATCAAGCTTATGAACATTTAAATGAATCTTATAGACAAGAAAGATTCGGAAGTATAGAAGAATTTAACAATTATATAGAAAATAATTTAGAAGAAATTGAAACAATGGAGTTAATAAAATATAAAGTTAATGCAAATAATAATGATATAGAGTATCTCTTAGTAGATAAATATCAGAATATATATATTTTAAATACTAGTAATGAGGCACTTAAATATAAAATTCAGCTAGATACCTATACATTAGATTTAGAAGAATTTAATAAAGCATATAATGATGCAACTGAAAAAGATAGAGTTAAATTAAACATTGATAAATGGGTGAAAATGCTAAATTGTAGAGATTATAAAACAGCATATAACTGTTTAGATGAAACATTCAGAAACAATAATTTTGCATCAGAAGAAGAATTTGAGAAATATATGAGAGAGAAATTTCCACTACATTATAAATTAAGTGTGGGATCAACAGAAGAAGTAAACGGCTTATATAAACAGAGAATAATCTTAGAAGATATAACAGGATTATCAGATGAAAAAATAGAGAATACAATTATTATGCAATTAAAAGACAATTACGAATTTGTTATGTCATTTGGAATTGAATAATTAAAAAAATATAGAAGAAATTATTATTAATTATCTT
>ERZ836760.2791-NODE-2791-length-12619-cov-5.971347_pt1 | contig 12619 bp, 12 predicted proteins | sample MGYA00519941_ERZ836760 | MGnify/ENA primary metagenome ERZ836760 (study PRJEB31850, sample SAMEA3708807) | human gut metagenome | biome: human gut; feature: human-associated habitat; material: faeces | place: China | collected 2014 ... | reverse complement strand
AACCATTATCATCATCACTATTTTCATTGGAACTTTTTTACTATATGCTTTTAATGGAGGCCATTTTTATGGAAAAGATACAATGGTCAATCTTTACTATTCACTAGATGAATACAAATCAGTTGAACATATCGACTTCTATGATTTTTACGATCCATTAGAATACATTGTAAATGACAAAAAAATTCATATATCTGAATATCAAGATTTATTGATCAGTACGCCAATTAGATTTAGGGATTTTTACTGTACTTTTCATATCGTTCATGAAGAAAATGAAAACAATCCTACTGCACAGTTCACAAGAAAAGGAACATCATTATCAGAAGTATCAAAAAATAAGGAAAAGAAAATAATAGAAAACATCACCGTATATTATAGTGATAATCAACGTGAAGATGAAATACCAGCTTATTATTTTATATTCCAATTAGATGGCATCGTATATAGTATCATTGTTAGAGATGGAAATCATATGTTTAGCAGGGAAAAAATGTTTCATAAAATGTTTGATTATTTTGAGATGCAGTTCAAAGAAGTATAAAATAAGCACCTATGAATGGAATCGTATCTGAACGATACTTACACCAGTGATAGGTGCTTTTTTATATAGTATATCATTTAAAATTTATATTAGATAAAGTTGCCAAAGTATCCCCTAATTGAGTAAAAAACAAAGCTAGTAACTCAACTTCTTCTTGAGCTTTATTTTGAGAAATACTGTAAGCAAGAGTAGAGATAAAAGTAATAAATTCATAAGAACCCATAAAATCCTCCAAATATTATAATAAAGTTAGATAATATAAATAATACTAATATGTAAATGTAGAGATAATACATTATATGATAGTATAAGAAATGTGATATACTATATATAGTAAGGAGGTAAAAATGCCAGTTTTATCGAGATTTTATGGAATTATAATAAGAATGTATTTTCAACAAAGTGAGCATAATCCACCACATATACATGCAATTTATGGTGAGAATGTTGCTGCAATAGATTTTCAAGAGAAGAAAATAATAGAAAAAAGCTTTAGAATTAGTAACAGAATGGATTTCAATTCATGAAGAAGAGTTAAAAGAAATATGGAATACTCAAAACTTTAAAAAAATAAAACCATTAGAATAAGGGGGGATACTTATGTTTCATAAAATAAAAAATGTAACGGCTTATCCTGATTATAAAATATTAGTTCAATTTTCCGAAGGAATTACTAAAATATATAATGTAAAACAATTAATAGAAAATAATTCAATGTTTAAAATATTAAAAAATGAAGAATTATTTTATAGTGTTCAAGTAGATATTGGAGGTTATGGAATAATATGGAGTGATGATATAGATATTTCTTGTGATGAGTTATTTGAAAATGGTAAAATTATAGAAACACCATTTGATGGATTAATGGCTTTTAGTGATGCAACATTGATTTGGGGGTTAAACGAAAGTACACTTAGAAAAGCAATATCATATGGAAAATTAATAGATGGAATAGATGTATGCAAATATGGAAAACAATGGGGAGTTTCAATTGATGCTATGGAGAGAGAATATGGTATTCCTAAAAATAGTTCTTTAAAATATGATAGTGAGAATAAAAAAGAAAAAAATGTAAAATTCTATTGACAAAAATGAAAAGTTAATATATTATAAATACGAAATTAGGAATGATTCCTAATTTGAAGGAGAGATTTATGAATAACTATTCCAAGCAAAGAGAAATAATACTAGAAGTTATAAAAGAAAATCGTATACATCCAACAGCTGAGGAAATATACAATATAGTAATAAAAAAAGAACCTCAGATAAGTAAAAGCACAGTATACAGAAATATAAATATTCTAGTAGAACAAGGAAAAATAAAACAACTAAAAATGGCAATTGGACCAGATAGATATGACTATTTACATGAAAAGCATTACCATGCAATATGTGATAAATGTGGCAAAGTTTTTGATTTTAAATATCATTTTAATGATAAAGAAATATCAAAAGAACTACAAAAACAAATAGGTATGGAAATGGAAGTACATAGCATAACTATATATGGAATATGTGAAGATTGTAAATCAGAAAAATAAATTTAAGGAGGAATTTATAATGGATTTAAAAGGAACAAAAACAGAAAAAAATTTAATGGAGGCATTTGCAGGAGAATCACAAGCAAGAAATAAATATACATATTTTGCAGCAAAAGCAAAAAAAGAAGGGTATGAGCAAATAGCAGCAATATTCCAAGAAACAGCTGATAATGAAAAAGAACATGCAAAAATGTGGTTTAAATTATTACAAGGTGGAGAAATAAAATCAACAGTAGAAAACCTACAAGCAGCTGCTGAAGGAGAAAATTATGAATGGACAGATATGTATGATAGAATGGCAAAAGAAGCAAAAGAAGAAGGATTTGACCATATTGCATATTTATTCTCAGAAGTTGCAAAAATAGAAAAAGAACATGAAGAAAGATATAAAAAATTAATAGAAAATGTAGAAGGTGGATTAGTATTCAGCCGTGATGGTGATAGAATATGGAAATGTAGAAATTGTGGACATATAGTAATTGGAAAATCAGCACCAGAAATATGCCCAGTATGTAGCCATCCAAAAGCATTTTTTGAAATAAAAGCAGAAAATTATTAATAATCTTATTAGTAAATAAAGATTTTAAATTGGTATAAAATTAATTAAGAACTATACTAGAAAGTTTTTAGATTTTAGCATAGTTCTTTTTATTAAATATTTTCAAAGTGAAAAAAATAGTTGTTTTGATTTGGTAATTTTGATATAATACTTCAAGAAAGCAAAAAGCTTTTGTGTATTTTAGCAAGAAAATTGCTAAAAGAGAACTGTAAATATAGTTTTTTTAGGAGGTATGTTAAATGAAAGAGACTATTAAAGTAGAACGGAAAGAAAATGGGAAGATAGTTTTTCAAGGAAAAATACTAAGGGAATCTCAAGCTGAACTAATGAATTTCATTAAAGATTTTTATAAAAATGATAATGAAGTTTCTACAAAACTTAGCCAATATTTACCACAGACAGTAAAAATTCAACTTGATGTTACAAGAAACAATTCGAAAGATATACCAAGTATTCAATGCTACTTAGAAAATGGTAATCTGGAAGATATACCTGTAAGGCGTACTCATACTATTATGTGGGCAATTATAAATAAATGGTTTGGGTGTTAGCTAGATAATTAAAGAAATAAAAAGGTAACGAAAGTTACCTTTTTATTTCTTTAACTAGTAGATTATATAAAAAATAAATGATATAATAACGAAAAAATAAAGATTTGGGAGGAAAAACTAATGTCAGATTTCGTGCATTTACATATACATAGTGAGTTTAGTTTATTAGATGGAGCAAATAGAATAAAAGATTTACCAATAAGAGCAAAAGAGCTAGGAATGAAAGCAATTGCTCTTACAGACCATGGAGTAATGTATGGTGCAATAGATTTTTATAAAGCTTGTAAAAAAGAAGGAATAAAACCAATAATAGGATGTGAAGTATATGTTGCACCACGTTCGAGATTTGACAAAGAACCTAATATTGACAATAGATATAATCACCTTATATTATTAGCAAAAAATAATCAAGGATATAAAAACCTAAGTAAATTAGTATCATTAGGATTTGTAGATGGATATTATTATAAACCTAGAATAGATTTAGAAATTTTAGAAAAATATAGTGAAGGACTAATCTGCTTAAGTGCATGTCTAGCAGGAGCAGTAAACCAAGCATTACTTAATGGACAAGAAGAAAAAGCAGAGGAAATAGCATTATGGCATAAAAAAGTATTTGGAGAAGATTATTATATTGAAATCCAAAATAATGGTATAAAAGAGCAAGTATTGGCAAACCAAAAATTAATAAAACTAGCTAGAAAATTAGATATTCCATTAGTTGCCACAAATGATGCACATTATTTAAAAAGAGAATATGCATATAATCATGAGGTATTATTGTGTATTCAAACAGGAAAAAGAATGAGTGACCCTGATAGAATGAAATTTGAAACAGATGAGTTATATGTAAAATCTCGAGAAGAAATGATAGAATATTTTGCGAATTTTCCTGATGCGATTGAAAATACAGTAAAAATTGCAGAGAAATGTAATGTGGAATTTGAATTTGGTCATACTATATTACCTAATTATGATGTACCAGAAGAATTTGAAACACACTACGATTACTTGAAGAAACTATGTGATGATGGTCTTATTGAAAGATATGGAGAAAATCCATCTAAAGAAATTTTAGATAGAGCAGAATATGAATTAGGTGTAATAAAAAAGATGGGATATGTAGACTACTATCTTATTGTATGGGATTTTATTCATTATGCTAAATCAGTAGGAATCCCAGTAGGACCAGGGCGTGGTTCTGGCGCAGGTTCTATTTTAGCATATTCAATAGGAATTACAGATATAGATCCAATAAAATATGGACTTATCTTTGAAAGATTTTTAAATCCTGAAAGAGTAAGTATGCCAGATTTTGATGTTGATTTTTGTTATGAAAGAAGACAAGAGGTTATTGATTATGTATCAAGAAAATATGGACATGATCATGTTTCACAGATAATAACTTTTGGAACTATGTCAGCAAGGATGGTAATAAGAGATGTTTCAAGAGTTTTAGATATTCCATATGCACAAGCAGATAGCCTTGCAAAAATGATACCAAATGAATTGCATATAACAATAAAAAAGGCTCTAGAACAAAACAAAGAATTAAAAGAGCAATATGAAAATGATGCACAAGTAAAAAATATTTTAGATATAGCAATGGGCTTAGAAGGAATGCCAAGACAGGCTTCAACACATGCATGTGGTATAGTAATTACAAAAGACCCAGTAGATACATATGTACCTTTATATGTTAGAGATAACCAGATATCAACACAATATATTATGACCACATTAGAAGAACTTGGATTATTAAAAATGGACTTTTTGGGACTAAGAACTTTAACTGTAATTCAAGATACAATAAATTTAGTAAAACAAAATAGGGGTATAGATGTAGAATTTGATAAGGAAATGGCAGACCCTAAGGTATATAAACTATGGCAAGAAGGTAAATCATGTGGAATATTCCAGTTCGAGTCACAAGGTATGACAAACTTTATGAAAGAGTTAAAACCAGACTGCTTAGAAGATATAATAGCTGGAGTATCTTTATATAGACCAGGACCAATGGACCAAATTCCAAGATATATAAGAGGAAAACAAAATCCAGGACATAATGAATATACTCATCCAAGCTTAGAACCAATTTTAAATGTAACATATGGATGTATGGTATATCAAGAACAAGTTATGCAAATAGTTAGAGATTTAGCTGGTTACTCTTTAGGAAGAGCTGATCTAGTTAGAAGAGCTATGGGAAAAAAGAAACTAGATGTAATGGCAAAAGAAAGAGAAGTTTTTATACGTGGACAAGAAGATGAAAATGGAAATGTAGTAGTACCAGGATGTGTTAGAAATGGAATAGACGAAAAATCAGCAGATAAAATTTTTGATGAGATGGCAGAGTTTGCTAAATATGCATTTAATAAATCTCATGCAGCTTGTTATGCTGTTGTAGCATATAGAACAGCATATTTAAAAGCATATTATCCAGCAGAATTTATGGCAGCCACTTTAAACAGCTTTTTAGGGAATTTAGATAAAATCCCACAATATATAGATGAATGTAAAGCCTTAGGAATAGAAATATTAAAACCAGATATAAACAAAAGTAGCACAAAATTTACTGTTGAAGATGGGAAAATTAGATTTGGTTTAGGAAGTATTAAAAATGTAGGAACTGTACCAGTTGATAATATTGTAAGAGAAAGAAAAGAAAATGGTGAATATAAAAGTTTTACAGATTTTTGTGAAAGAATAGCAGATGAAGCTGTTAATAAAAAATGTGTAGAAAGTCTTATAAAAGCAGGAGTATTTGATAATTTTGAGCAAACCAGAAGTACATTATTAGCATCATTTGAAAATATTATAGATGTAATACAATCTAGTAAGAAAAAAGGCTTTGCAGGACAAGTATCAATGTTTGATTTAGGCTCTAGTGAAGACAAAGAAGAAATGGAAGAAATAAAGTACAAATTTGAAGAGCACGAGGAATTATCAAATAAAGAGTTATTATCTATTGAAAAAGAAATGCTAGGAATATATATATCAGGACATCCATTGGAAAAAATAAGACATCAAATAGAAATGCAGACAAATATAAATACAATAGAGATGAAAAAAATTGATGAACAAAATTCGTCACAATTTGATACGGAAAATACGACTAGAGAAAAAAGTAAATATGTAGATGGTCAAAAAGTAAAATATGCTGGAATAATAACATCAGTAAAGAAAAAATATACAAAAAATAATAAAATTATGGCATTTGTTACAATAGAAGATTTATATGGACAGGCAGAGGTAATTGTGTTTGAAAATGCATATATAAATTCTGGTAGTAGTTTGGTAGAAGAAAACATTGTTATTGTAGAAGGAAGGTTGAGTATCAGAGAAGATGAAGAAACAAAAATTGTAGCTAATGAAATAAAAGAATTTGGAGATCAAAAGCAAAAAGTATTAATGCTTGATATAACAGAAACTCCAGAAGAGGAAAAAGCAAAATTACGAGGAGCTATAAAATATTTCAAGGGAGATAGAAATAATATAAATGTATTTGTAAAAGTAGGAGAAGATAATGCATCATGTGGGGCAATATATTGTAATGATGAGATTTTAAAAGTTTTTGAAGACATAATTGGTAAAACAAATGTAAGGGTAGAAGAAAAAGTTTTTTAAAATTTTAAGAAATATCTAAAATTTATTTATGAAAGTTAAAAAACAAATTAATATATAAAATTAAGACAAAAAAAGATTTTATAGTTAATGATTGAGTTAATATATAAAAATGAAATTAATAAAAAAATAGTAATAAAATTTTTAAAATAGCATATACATATATATAGGAGAAGTTGGGACAAGGAGAAAAATATATGTTTAATGTAGCTGTTTTAAAAATGAAAGATATTATCAAGTACATAATGTGCATATTCGTATTAATTTTAGTAGTATTTGTAACAACTAAATATGTTGCAAGTACAAAAGAAAATGTAAAAAAAATAGAACAAAATGTTCAAAACACAGCAAGTAGTTTTTTTAGTAAAAATCTACTTGCTTGTTTAGATACTTCTATACCAGTAATGGCACAAGTTAATGAAGAATATAAAAAAGTATCGAGTGAGGATGATATAAAAGAAAATGACAATAAAAATATTTTGCACAGTATAATAGGAACTCAAATAAGTTTAATAAATGGATTAGAAAAAGAAGAAAACAATAAAATTAATGATAAAGAAAAAGAGAAAGATGATAAACAAGATAGTAAAGATAATAAGCAAGAAAATATGGAGAAACAAGAAGAAAACAAAAATAATCAAGAAGAGAAAAAAGAAGAAAATGTTGAAGTAGCTCGGAACAGGACTAAAAACTGAAATTATTACTAATAATCCTATAAAAGAAAGTTATAATGTAGAATATGGAAAAGTAAAAATAAAAAATCAAACAGACTATAAATTAACACAAGAAATGTTAACGCCAGATATTACAATAGAAAATAAAAATATAATGTTATTTCATACACATAGTTGTGAAAGTTATACTCCAAGTCCAAATTATCAATATACTCAAACAGGAAATTTTAGAACAACAGACTTAAATTTCACAGTAACAAGAGTAGGTACAGAACTTACAAATCAGTTGCAACAATATGGCTATAATGTAATTCATGATACAAGTTATAATGATTATCCTTCATATAATGGTTCATATACTAAATCATTAAAAACAGTAGAAAGCTTATTAAAGACAAATCCATCAGACATAATAATAGACTTACATAGAGATGCAATAGGCAGTAGAAGTGATTATGCACCGATAGTAAAAATAGGGGAAAATGATGTAGCAGCACAAATAATGTTTGTAATAGGTACTAATAACGGGGGATTATGGCATCCTAATTGGAATCAAAATTTAAAATTTGCAATAAAGATACAAGAAAAAGCAGAAGAGATGTATCCTGGACTTTTTAAACCTATAATGCTTACAACTTCTAGATATAATCAGCATGCTGGGAAATATGCAAGTATAATAGAAGTTGGGGCGACAGGAAATACAATGGAGCAGTGTTTGACTAGTATGAAATATTTGGCAAAAGTCATAGATGAAGTTATTGTGAGTAAATAAGGGGGCTTTGCAAGTTAGCCACTGGAAATAGTTGATAATTATAATTTTTTTGGAATTTTGACTACTTATTTCATTCAGAAAGAATTGGTAAGGCTTCTTGATGAGCCTCTCTCACTCAGACCCTTTCATACTTCAAGTACCGTGAGCATTCCTCATTAGAAAGCCTAACCAATTCTAATCTTTATTCCATGCGAACGTCAAAATTCCAAAAAAATTATAATTATCAACTATTTCCAGCTACTCTATAACGAACAACATTAACTTGTTAAATAAAATCAAAAATTCTATTGAAATAAATTATCTAGTTGTATATAATAACTTAGAATAAAGTAGAAAAGAGGTATGCAAAGGATGAATATTAAATTAAATTTGAAAGAAACAGGTATTAGTCAAAAAAGTATTTTAGAGTATAAAGCACAAGTTGAAAATATACATAAAGATTTACATAGAAGAGCAAATGATGAAAATGATTTTGTGGGATGGCTTGAATTACCAACTAATTATGATAAAAAAGAATTTGATAGAATAAAAAAAGCAGCAAAGAAGATAAAAAAAGAATCAGATATATTGGTAGTAATAGGAATAGGGGGGTCTTATTTAGGAGCTAGAGCAGTTATTGAGGCTTTAACAAGTTCTTTTTATAATATGTTACCAAACAAGCAAAGAAAATATCCTCAAGTATTATATGTGGGAAATAATTTAAGTTCTAATTATATAAACGAATTGATAGAATATATTGGAGATAAAGATTTTTCAGTAAATGTAATTTCAAAATCGGGAACAACAACAGAGCCAGCAGTTGCTTTTAGAATTTTTAGAGAAATATTAGAAAATAAATATGGAATAGAAGAAGCTAGAAGCAGAATATATGCAACGACAGATAAACAAAAAGGAGCATTAAAGACATTAGCTGATAATGAAGGATATGAACAATTTGTTGTTCCAGATAATATAGGGGGAAGATATTCAGTATTAACAGCAGTAGGATTATTACCAATAGCAACAGCAGGGATAGATATAGATAAATTAATGGAAGGTGCACGAATAGCACAAGAAAGATATAATGACTCAAACTTGAAATATAATGAATGTTATCAATATGCAGTTGCAAGGAATATTTTAAATAAACTATATAAAAATATAGAAATATTAGTAAATTATGAACCTAAAATGCACTATTTTACAGAATGGTGGAAACAATTATATGGCGAAAGTGAAGGAAAAGAGCAAAAAGGAATATTCCCAGCAGGAGTTGATTTTACAACAGATTTACATTCAATGGGACAATATATACAAGAAGGTAGAAGAAATTTATTTGAAACAGTTATATCAATAAAAAATCCAAATTCAGATATAACAATAAATGTAGATGAAGATAATCTAGATGGATTAAATTATTTAGCTGGAAAAGGATTAGATTATGTAAATAAAAAAGCTATGGAAGGTACTATAAAAGCACATGTATCAGGAGATGTACCTAATATAGTTATAGAATTAGAAAAATTAGATGAAGAAAATATAGGAGAATTAATATATTTCTTTGAGAAAGCATGTAGTGTATCAGGAATGATACTTGGAGTAAATCCATTTAATCAACCAGGAGTAGAAAAATATAAAAAGAACATGTTTAAGTTATTAAAGAAGCCAGGATATTAATTATTATTGCATGAAAATAGGATGTTTTAAATTTTATAATATAAAAATAAGAATTATTAAATGTTATTAAAAAATAAAGTTACTTATAAATAAATAAAAATATATGCAATTTTCTTGCAAAGAATTATCTTAATTTATAGGAAAAATGTAATAGAAAAAGAGGCACAATATAAAATGATATATAAAGAAAAATTTAAAATAGGATTAAAAGATGTTTGGAAAGGTGAAGAGATAAGTAATATTGCAATACTAGAATATCTAGAAAACATTGCAGCATATCACTCTGATAGTGTAGGCTATGGTGTAAATACTACAAAACAAACAAATTTGAATTGGTTATTACTAGATTGGAAAGTAAAAGTTTTAAAAAGACCTAAATATGGACAAGAATTGGAAATACATACATGGTCAAGGAAAATAGAAAAATTTTATGCATATCGTGATTTTGAAATATATGATGAGCAAATGAATTTATGTGCAATAGCAACATCAAAATGGTTATTAGTAAATAGTAAAACAGGAAAAATTTTTAGGGTGGATTCTGAAATGGCCGAGAAGTACCAATCTGAAATAGATAAGATGGTTTTTGAAAATGAAGAAATTACAAAAATGAATATTCCAGAAAACTTTGAAAATGAAATAATATATCAAGTTCAAAGAAGAGATATAGATGTAATAGGTCATATGCATAATTTATATTATTTAGATATTGCATATGAAGCTCTTCCTAAAGATATTTACGAAGAAAGACCTTTTGATAATGTTAGGATAATGTATAAAAAAGAAACTAAATTAGGTGAAAAAGTTGTGGGAAAATATTCTAATGTTGAAGGTAAAAATGTAGTAGTAATTCAAAGTGAGGATGGAAAAGTTTTACATTCAATAATCGAATTGTATTAATAGGTTAATCAAAATAAGAAAAGTAGCGAAGCTACACTAGTAAAGCTATCGCGGGTCTTTTTAAAGGTCACGTTTGCTTGTTAGATACGGAAAAAATCTTATATAATGTCAAGATAAAAGTTGATTTTTCCTATACAATAAAATAAAGATTACTTGATAATATAAAAAGCTTTATATTAAAAAGTAGTCTTTTTATATTATTATACAGCATTTAATATATTTGACTAGTTTTTTAATTTTTAGTTAAAACCGGAAATAAATACAAAATTTGAAAAAAATATTGAATTATAGTAGTATTTTGTGATATAATAAAAACCGGTTTTGAAAGGGAGGAATAAAAATGAAAGAAGTTTTAAGAAAAACAAACATAATAGGAACAATAGGACCAGCAAGTGAAAGTGAAGAAATGTTTACAAAATTAGTAGAAGCAGGCCTAAATGTAGCAAGAATCAACTTTTCACATGGTGGATATGAAGAAAACGCTGAAAAAATAGCAACAATAAAAAGAGTAAGAGAAAAATTAAATAAACCAGTTGCTTTATTATTAGACACAAAAGGTCCAGAAATAAGAACTGGAAAATTAGAAAGTGGAGATGAAAAAGTAACAATAGAAGAAGGACAAGAATTCACATTTATACATGATGATATAATTGGGAATAATACAAAAACAACAGTTACATATAAAGACTTATATAAAGATGTAAAACCAGGAGCTAAAATATTAGTTGATGATGGAGCAATAGAATTTGAAGTTGTTTCAGTAGAAGGAAAAGACATAAAATGTAAAGCTTTAAATACAGCTAAATTAGGAAGCAGAAAAACAATGAATGTTCCAGGTTTAAAATTAAACTTACCAGCATTAGCACCAAAAGATATAGAAGATATAACAAATGGAGTAAAAGCAGGATTTGATTTCATAGCTGCATCATTTGTAAGAAGAGCATCAGATGTTGAAGCTATAAGAGAATTATTAAATAAAAACGGTGGAGAACACATAAAAATAATATCAAAAATAGAAAGCCAAGAAGGTATAGATAATTTTGAAGAAATATTAGAATTATCTGATGGAATAATGGTAGCTCGTGGAGATATGGGTGTTGAAATACCAATGGAACAAGTTCCAATTGTTCAAAAACATTTTATTAAAAGATGTAATCAAGTTGGTAAACCAGTTGTAACAGCAACACAAATGTTAGAATCAATGACATCAAGTCCAAGACCAACAAGAGCAGAAGTAAGTGACGTTGCAAATGCAGTATATGATGTAACAAGTTGTATAATGCTTTCAGGAGAATGTGCAATGGGAAAATATCCAGTAGAATGTGTTAAAACAATGGTAAAAATATCTAAAGCAATCGAAGGAACAGTAAGCTACTGGAAGAGATTTAACAAAAAAGACTTCAAAAAAATAGATTCAGAAGATTTAGAAAGAAATATAGCATATACAACATGTGTAACAGCAGAGCAAGTAAATGCAGATGCAATAGTTGCATATACACATAAGGGAGATTCAGTTAGATATATTGCTGGTATGGGACCTGGATGTCCAATATTTGCAATAACAGATAATGAATCAACTTTCTATCAATTATCAGTTGCATGGAATGTAACTCCAATCTTAGTTAAAGATGGAAAAACAATAGAAGATACAATTCAAAAAGGAATTGCTGAATTAGAAAAAACTTCTATGTTAGAAAAAGGAGATAAAATAGTTCTAGCAGGAGGTTCTAAAATATTACCAGATGCAGCAGAAAACAAAGTTATTGGTGGAGTTGCAAGAGTATAATTTTTAATAAAT
>ERZ836760.2785-NODE-2785-length-12661-cov-3.343805_pt1 | contig 12661 bp, 11 predicted proteins | sample MGYA00519941_ERZ836760 | MGnify/ENA primary metagenome ERZ836760 (study PRJEB31850, sample SAMEA3708807) | human gut metagenome | biome: human gut; feature: human-associated habitat; material: faeces | place: China | collected 2014 ... | reverse complement strand
GTCGCCGACCCGACCCTGGTCCGTCCGGAGATGTGGAACGACTAGTCGCTTAACCTGACCAACCCTTGCTGAAGCAAGAGTAGTCTCGTACAACAGAAAGGGGATCTGGTTCCGAATAAGAGTCAGGTCCCCTTTTTGGTTCCAACCTACAACTACCGCATGTGTGATTCGGCCATATAAGGTCGAATAGGGCTGTCGCATCCCTAATTCGGTCTCGCATGGCACGAGTTGCGGAGGGGTAGAGGGGATTATTTTGTTGCTACTGGTTTAAGGAGGACCAATGGCAGACAACGCTAACAAGGAAATCAAGACCGCAACGGCCGATGACGGCTCGACCGGCTACGAGATGAAGATCGGCCTTGGCACCATTGCCATGCTGATCTCGGCGACGGGCATGGGCTTGGTGCCCCTGTTCAGCCGCTGGGCAACTCGTACGGACATGTTCGACGGAGCGATGGGCCTGAACGCCGGTGACTCCATCGGCGCTTTGATGGCCGTGGGCCGCATGAGCATGGGCGTGCTGTTCTTCGTCGTCATCATGTTCGCCACGGGCAAGGTTGAGACGTTCAAGAAGCTCAAGCTGACCCCGGCAATCGCGCTGGGCGGTTTGATGATCGGCATGTCGCTGGCGTGCTACGTAACGTCCACGCTGCTGACTACCATCTCGAACGCCGTTCTGTTCATCTACATCGGCCCTGTCGTCTGCGTAGTGCTCGCTCGCATCTTCCGCAAGGAACCCATGTCTGCATTGCAGTGGGTGTGCCTGGTGGCAGTGTTCATCGGTATGTTGTTCGGCAACAACCTGATGGGCTTCAACGAGTCCGGCTTCTTCGTAGACTTCAACCTGGTTCCGTCCACGCCTGAGTTCCCGCAGAAGGGCCTCGGCGACGCATTCGGTTTGGCTTCCGGCTTCTTCTATGGCGCTTCGATGTTCTTCAACGGCTACCGCAAGGACGCCGACACCACGGCTCGTGGCGTGTGGAACTTCATCTTCGCCGTGCTCGGTGCCGGTGCCATCACCGTTGTGCTGAACGCCCTGGGTGCAAACCCCGGCATGGAGAACTGGGCTCTCAACATTCACTTCACCGCATTCAACTGGATCGGCGCCCTGCTTCTTTGGGTCATCTGCGGTCCTCTGGCTCTGGGCTTCCTGTTGGTGGCTGGCCGCAACCTGCCGGCTGCTGACTACGGCACCATCGCGTACTGGGAAGTTCCCGTGGCCATCTTCGTGGGCCTGGTTGTGTTCGGCGAAGCCTTGACCATCAACACGATTCTTGGCGGTATCCTCATCATCGGCGGCGGCGCTATCCCCTCCATCAAGGGCATGCTCACCGCTCGCAAGCAGAGGAAAGAGGAAGAGATTCGCGAGAATCTTGCCGCTCGCTTGGACGAGGAAGAAGCCAAGGAGCACCTGCAGTAGGTTTGGCGGCATGCACCCGATTTCCGGGTGCATGCCTTTCCGCTATCAAGCGGTAACCCATAACCGGAAAGGAAGGTGTGGTTTATGAAGATCACGAGCAACCTGACTCACATCGCCACCGAGATGGAGTTCGAGGCGCCGCTGAACGAAGAGGAGCTGCGCGCCGCGTTCGAGGGCAACGGCTTCCAGGGATTCGCCGCCGAGCTCGACATCGCCGAGCGCACCGAGGACCACGTGCAGATGATGTCGCTTGCCGATCTGCTCGGGTTCGCGAAGGCCTCCGGCCTGTCCGCGGTGACCTACGACGTGACGTACTTCCCGCATGCCGACGCCGCCGAGGTGGACTACCAGCTCAACCAGCTGGCCCACGACCTGGAGATCAGCGCCGAGGTCATCCGCGACCTGTGCGCCGACGAGATCCAGGAGTACCTGGCGCTCGACGCCAAGCGCGACGCGAGCCTGCCCGTCCACAGCATCGTGGAGGCGTACACGGGCGGCACGGCGTTCGCCTGGTACGGCATGCGCGACTACCCGCGCCTGAAGAGGGTCATCCTGGCCAAGCTGGCCCAGGGCGGCCAGAAGGCCAAGAAGTCCTTTATCTTCCGCGCCAGCAAGGCGCAAGCGGATCTGCTTGACGAGTACTGATAGTCTATTTGTGCAAAGGACCCGCTTATGCTGCAATAAGCGGGTCCCCCTTTTCCCGATGCCGAAATGGGGCTGGCATCGGCGCCCCTCGCTCCCAATTCGCGATACGTTAAGTAACGACTTGCATTGAAGCGGAGGCACTTGGGGTATTATAACCTCAGTAAAGGCGTTTTCCCGACTGTTAGGGGGCTTCAATGGAGCAACTTATACGCCGGCGGTCTGCGTTTCTTTCTGACGTGGCCGTTCATTTCTTAGGGGATTACCATGAAAGCTAATTCTGACACACAAGGCACGCTTAAAAAGGTAGCCGTATCGTCCTTTCTTGGCAACTTCATCGAATGGTTCGATTACGCTACGTACTCGTACTTCGCGATTGTGATCGCAAACGTGTTCTTCCCGAACGACGACCCGGCACTTGCGCTTATGCAAACGTTCGCCGTGTTCGCACTGTCGTTCCTTCTGCGCCCGATCGGCGCTATCTTCTGGGGCAGCATGGGCGACAAGAAGGGTCGCAAGTGGGCGCTGTCCACTTCGATCTTCTTGATGACGGGCGCCACGTTCTGCATTGGCTTGCTGCCCGGCTACCTGACCATCGGCTTGGCGGCTCCCATCATGCTGCTGTTGCTCCGCATGGTTCAGGGCTTCTCGGCTTCTGGCGAATACGCAGGTGCTGCAACGTTTTTGGCCGAGTACGCGCCGAAGGACAAGCGCGGCGTGTACTGCTCGCTCGTACCGGCGTCGACGGCGGTCGGCTTGCTGGTCGGCTCGACGTTCGCCACCATCATGTACTCGGTGCTTCCTACCGAGGCCGTGAACGATTGGGGCTGGCGCATTCCGTTTTTGCTGGCCGGTCCGCTTGGCTTGATTGCGCACTACATTCGTACCAAGCTTGAGGATTCTCCGACGTATCAGGAGATGCAGAAGGCCATCGACAAAACCGACGACTCGAACCATCCCATTCGCGACCTGTTCCGCCATCACTCCAAGGAGCTTTTCATCTCCTTCGGCGCCTGCGTGCTGAACGCAGTGGGCTTCTACGTGGTGCTTACGTACCTGCCCGTGTATCTGGAGACGGCCGTGGGCATGGATCCGAGCCAGTCGTCGCTGATCACTACTATCAGCTTGATCGTGTACGTGGCGTTCATTTTCGGAAGCGGCCATTTGTCCGACAAGTTCGGCCGCAAGAAGATGCTGATCATTGCGTGCGTGTCGTTCATCGTTTTGACGGTGCCGGCGTTCATGCTGCTCAACACGGCCGACTTCTTCATCGTTTTGGCTGTTGAGCTGGTGCTTTGCTTGGCGCTGACCATCAACGACGGTACGCTGTCCAGCTATCTGACCGAGACGTTCCCCACGGCTGTGCGCTACACCGGTTTCGCGCTGTCCTTCAATATGGCCAATGCGATCTTCGGCGGATCGGCTTCGTTTATCTCTACGGCGCTGATCGCCGCCACCGGATCCAACCTGGCTCCGGCGTGGTACATGGTGGGCGTGTCCTGCCTGGCGCTTGTTGCAATGATTCTGTCGCACGAGCACACGGGCAAGGATCTGGCCGACGTATAGGCTCTTTGAGCTGCTGTTTTAAGGGTTGTGCTTGCTGCACAACAAGGCATGAAAGAAGCGGCGCCGTTCGAGCTTGCTGGCTCGAACGGCGTCCGTGCACAAGGCGGCGCGAAGGCGTGCCGCCGAGGTGATGGAGGGCCTATGAGCGAGACAACGCAAACGCCTAAATCGTTGAAGGCGCAAATCACGCGCACATCGTTGGTTCTTGCGGCCGCGGCGCTTTTGCGCGAGCAGGGACCGAAGGCGGTCACGTACCGCAAGGTGGCGAAATGGGCAGGGGCCGCATCGTCCTCGGTGGGCTACTACTTCGATTCCGTGACACAGCTTCTTCATGAGGCGGGCCGTTACAACATACAGCTTTGGGCGGAGCGTGCGGAGAAGGCTGCGTCGGCGGCGGAGGGCATGGAGGTTGAAGAGTGCCGCAAGCATGTGGTTGACCTGCTGATTCGCGCGTGCTTGCCGGATGACAGCGTTGTTCCTTCGGCTCACTACGCTCAGCTGATCGCCGCTGCCGAATCCGAGGTGGTTACCGAAGCGTACCAGAAGGGCCGCGTTTCGTTGGACGCCGCTATTGGTCGCATTCTCTCGCACGCGCAGATCGACATGCCGCCGCGTATGGTGGGCACCATCGTGGACGGCGCTGCCGTAGCCGCCATTTCCGAAGGCTACGACGTGTCTTCGTTCGCATCCGAGCTGCTTGCTTCGGCGATCGAGGTGTACGGGCGCGCCGCCCGGTAGCAAGCAATCTACAGCCAACGTTTCAGCGACGGGAAGGTTAACGCCTTCCCGTCGCTGCTTTTGCGACTCCCTCCTTTGATACAACGGTTGCAGGCACGCGCGACCGTGCGCTCGCGTGCTGATTTGCGGCAATCCGTAGAAGCGCGCGCAGGTGCAAAGGAAGGAGTGAAGCAGTATGAGCGAACCTCGTCGACAAGCGGCAGCTGCCGCAGCCGATCCGGGTCCCGTAGGCAAAGCGAGCAGGCCCTCGTTTACGCGATCCCTGACGTTCTTCGGGTTCTTCGCTATCACCGCATCCATGGTGATGACGGTGTACGAGTACCCCTCGTTCGCCTCGTCAGGTTTTCAGCTGGTGTTCTTTTTGATCATCGGCGGAATTCTGTGGTTTCTGCCCGTTGCGATGTGCGCGGCGGAGATGGCCACGGTCAAGGGGTGGGAATCGGGCGGCATTTTTGCCTGGGTCGGCAACACGCTAGGGAGGCGTTGGGGCTTTGCGGCCTTGTTCTTCCAATGGTTCCAAATTACCGTAGGGTTCGTGACCATGGCGTTTTTCATCTTGGCGGCATTGGCGTACGTGGTCAAATGGGACGCGCTGTACGACAACCCGTTGGTGATGTTCTTCGGCGTGGCGGCCATCGTATGGATTCTTACGTTGACGCAGCTGGGCGGCACGAAGTTCACGGCGCGCATTTCGAAGGTCGGCTTCATCGGCGGCATTCTGGTGCCGGTCTTGGTGCTGCTCGTAGGGTTGATCTACTACTTCGCCACGGGCGGCGTATCTCAGATCACCATGGACGCTGCCACGTTCGTTCCCGATTTCACGAAGGTTGACACGCTGGTTATTTTTGCGTCGTTCATCTTGGCGTACATGGGCGTCGAGGCATCGGCTTCGCACGTGAACGAGCTGCAGAACCCGAACCGAAACTACCCGTTGGCCATGATCGTTCTAGCGGTGCTGACCATCGCGTTGGACGCGCTAGGCGGGCTGGCCGTTGCCACCACGTTGCCGGCATCCGTTCTGGACGGCAACCTATCGTTCGGCGTGATCGAGGCGTTCCGCGCTATCTTCGTGACGCATATCGGCCCTTCTATGGAATGGGTCGTGTTCGTGGTTGCCCTGTTGCTGGCGTTGGGCGTTTTGGCGGAGATTTCCGCATGGATCGTGGGCCCGTCGCGCGCGCTTCTGGATACCGCGCACGACGGCATTCTTCTGCCGTCGTTCAAAAAGGTGAACAAGCATGGCGTGAGCGTGAAGACGGTCGTGATTCAGGCGATCATCGTAACCGTGTGGGACGCGGTGCTGTGCGGCTCCATCGCGCTTTCCGGCGGCTCGAGCTCGTCGGTGGGGTACCTGACGGCTATCGGCTTGACGGTGGTCATTTACCTGGTGGGATACGTGCTGTTCTTCCTGGGGTACTTCGTCCTTATTTTCAAGAAGAAGAACCTGCAGCGGTCGTTCCAGCTTCCCGGAGGCACGCCGTTCAAGGCTGTTGTGGCGGGGGCGGGGCTGTTCATGACGGTGGCAACGCTGATCATATCGTTCTTCCCGTCGTCGAACCTTTCGGATCAGGCGAACCTCGTGTACCAAACAACGCTGGTGGTGGCGTTCGCGGTCTCGGTGGCTATTCCGTTTGCGATTTACGCGCTGCGGCACCGGTGGGCGCCGGAAGAGGCTGCTTCCGACGGCCCTGCGGGGCCGGGAGCAGCGGCGGGCACGGGCGTGTCCGGCGGTGCGGGCGTTGCGGCTGCTGCCGCGAATGCGCGCTCCCAGGACTTGGCGCGCGGCAATGACAAGCACCATACAACAAAGGATGCATAGGAGGCTCATCATGGACAAGCAATCTACTACGAGCAAGATTTTGGAGAACATGGACGAGGGAACGCGCTACTTGACGCCTATCTTCGGGTCCGAGGCAAGCGATGCGCAGATGCCGCTCATGAAGATGAACGACAAGCCGGTCGAGCCGCGCATCGCTTACGAGATGATCAAGGAATACCTGTCCATCGAAGGCAACGCAACGCAGAACCTTACCACGTTCTGCCAGACGTACATGGAGCCCATGGCCACGAAGATCATGGCCGAGACCATGGAGAAAAACGCCATTGACAAGGACGAATACCCCATGACGGCCGACCTGGAGAACCGTTGCGTGGCCATGATCGGCGACCTGTGGCATGCCGATCCGAACGAGCAGCCCATGGGCACGTCGACCGTCGGGTCGTCCGAGGCATGCATGCTGGGCGGCTTGGGCATGCTATTCCGGTGGAAGAAGCTGGCTGCGGCAGCCGGGGTGGACATCTATTCCGCCACGCGTCCGAACCTGGTCATTTCGTCGGGTTATCAGGTGTGTTGGGAAAAATTCTGTCGCTACTGGGATATCGAGATGCGCCTGGTTCCGCTTGAGAAGGACCATCTGTCGCTCAACATGGACACGGTCATGAGCTATGTGGACGACTACACCATTGGCATCACGGCAATTCTGGGCATTACGTACACCGGCAAATTCGACGACGTGAAGAAGCTGGACGAACTGGTGGAGGCGTACAACCAGGAGCATCCGAAGCTGCCGATTCGCATCCATGTGGACGGTGCGTCGGGCGGTATGTTCGCGCCGTTCGTGGAGCCTGACCTGGAGTGGGATTTCCGCCTGAAGAACGTGTGGTCCATCAACTGCTCCGGGCATAAGTACGGCCTGGTTTATCCGGGCATCGGCTGGGTCGTCTGGCGCAGCAAGGAAGCGCTGCCCGAGGACTTGATCTTCTGGGTGAGCTACCTGGGCGGCGAAGAGGCAACCATGGCCATCAACTTCTCGCGCTCGGCTTCCCAGATTGTGGGGCAGTACTACGTGCTGATGCGCAACGGCTTCGAGGGGTTCCGGGAAATCCAGGAACGTACGCTTGACGTGGCCCGCTACCTTGCCGCCGAGATCAAGGACATGGGCATGTTCGAGCTGTACGAAGATGCTGGCCACATTCCCATTGTGTGCTGGGGTTTGAAGGAAGATGCGGACGTGGCGTGGTCGCTGTACGACCTGTCCGATCGTCTGCGCATGAACGGGTGGCTGGTGCCCGCGTACCCGATGCCCGCCGACCTGCAGGAAACGACAGTGCAGCGCGTGGTGGCGCGCCAGGACTTCTCGATGCAGCTGTGCGTCAAGCTGGTGGAGGACATCAAGAAGGAAATCGATACGCTGAGCAAGGCTCGATTCGTGACGGGCAACACGCAGGGCGTCATCAACACCGGGTTCGATCATGGCGGGCGCAGCGCCGCCAGCGTAAGCGGCAAGACGGAGGACGCGGCCAAGGCGAAGTAGGGGCCGCGGCTTCCGCAGGATTGCAAGTGCCCCGGCCTGCGTTGGCCGGGGCACTTGTGCGTGCAGGCAACGTACGGGATGGCAACGTGCGTGCAGGCAGCCTGCGTGTAGGCAACCTGCACGCAAGCAGCGTGCGTGCAAGCAGCGTGCGTGCAAGCAGCGTACGGGATGGCAACCTGGGTAGCGTCCCGCGGAGGGCTCGAAAATGGCAGAGATTCCGAGGTTTGTGGCTTTTAGCTCGCGACGACGCGCACGAAAAGGGAAGATGAAATCTGCGACCAGGCATTATGTAATCACTTGCTCGCTATAGGCGGAATTTCTCGCGTTCATGAGCCACAAACCTTCTAATCTCTGCCAAAAAGTGTATGATGCGCGTATGGTTGTGATCATCGGATACGAATCGGCTCTGGAATACTGGCGCACGGTCGGCCCTCGATTCCTGCAGGGGTTGAAAAAGCGCCGGTCAGCCACCGCACGCGCTCGAAAAGCGCTGCAGGCGCAGGAGAGGCCGCGTCTTTCTGCGGGCAATCGTCGACCGGGCGGATGCAGTATTCCGGTGCATGCGCTCGTCGGCAGCGCATCGGCGCGGACTCAAACGGGGAGCATCGTCTGTCACGTGCGAAGCTCGTTGCCGGAAGAGTCGGTGGTGGACGCGGGGCAAGGATTCTTCGTGAGCACGCCGGAATTTTGCTTTTTGCAGATGGCGAGCAAGCTGAGCCTTGCTCGGCTCATCCAGCTTGGCTGCGAGCGTTCGTCGAGAGTGCAGAGTACGCCTATGGGCGCACGGAGGCGCTGCGCGCGTTGGGCTTCGTGATGGAGAACGCCGCGTCTCCGATGGAGACCGTGCTGGCGCTTCTGCTGTGCCTGCCGTATCGGCTGGGCGGATACGGGATCGAGAAGCCGCAGTTTAACTACCGTGTGGACGTGCCTACCCATATAAGGAAACTCGCGGATCGAAGGTACTGCGAATGCGATCTGTGCTGGCCGGGCTCGAATCTAGCGGCCGAATACGATAGCGCGCGGTACCATCTCGATCCCGAGCGGCAGGAGAGCGATGCGCGCCGGCGCGGAACGCTCGTCTCGCTGGGATTCACCGTGCTGACCGTCTCGCGAAAGCAGGTGATGGATGGCGGCGCGTTCAACCGGCTTGCCCGTCAGATAGCGAACCTGACGGGCAAGCGGCTGCGCTACGTCGATCCCGAGTTCACTCGAGCCCACCTCGCGCTGCGCGAGGAGTTGCTTCGGGGGATGCTCGTCGAGGAAGAGGCGTGACCGCTTATCCGAAGAACATGAAGCCGAAGTAGCCGAGGCAGGCGCCGACCGAGGCTCCGATAAGCATGAACAGGGCGGTTTTAAGCGGGCGATGCTCGCGAGCGCGCCTGCTGCTTCGGCAGTCCCGGTCGACGGGCTGACCTTTTTGGAAGGCCAGGAGCTCGCGGTACGTCACCAAGTCATGCTGCTTTTTAAGGCGCTCGGCTGCAATGGCGGCCGCCATGGCAACGCCGTAGAGCAAGAGAGCGATGATCGTGCTGGGCACGATGCCCCAGCCCCAAAACGAGATGCCCCCTACGACCATCACCACGGCTGCAAGGGCGAACGCGAGCATGACGAGTCCCAGGGCGTTCAGTTTCTTTCCGTCGTGTTCGACTGCTTCTTTCATGGCTTCCATGTCTCCTTTGATCAGTTCGTCGATAGTGACGTCGAACAGAACGCTTAGGAGCAGCAGGCTTTGCACGTCGGGATAGGTCTTGTCGGTTTCCCAGTTCGAGACGGTTTGCCGTGATACGTAGATCTTGCCGGCCAAATCTTCCTGGGACAATCCTCGTTGCATCCGATACCGCTTGATTTGCTTGCTTAGTTCCACGCGCGTCCTTTCGACGGCTAAGAGACTGCCATGATGTTGGCCATGGTACCACCAAATGATTTCGACATAGGCTTCCGCGGATCGAGGATTTGCTGTCAAAAGTTTTTTGCATGCGTATGACCTGGGAAAATAAAACCCTCTTACGTTCGGGACGCGTTTGCGAGCCAAGCGTAAGAGGGCGTGAAAAGATAGGGGACGCGCGTTGCCGCCGGCGCGGTCGATGCTAGTCGAACTGCCTCAAGGCCGTGCTCAGGCGTGCAAGGCCTTCGCGCAGCGTGGCTTCTGCGGCGCAGTATCCCAAGCGCGCGCCGCGCGGCAGCTCGAAGCGACTGCCGGGAACCAGCAGCACGCCTTGATCGCGCAGCAGGTCGATGCAGAACTGCTCGTCGTCTACGGGAATGTCAAGCTGGATGTAGGATGTGGACACCGCTTTGGGCGGCACCCAGGAAACGCGCGGCTCGTTGTCGATCCACTCTTGGGCGATAGCCAGGTTGTTCAGCACGATGGCCCGGTTGCGCTCGAGCACCTTCTCGCGGTTCTTCAGTACGTGCACGGCAAGGGCGTCGTTGAACACGCCGTCGCAGATCATCGTGTAGTCGCGGTACACGCGGAAGCGATCGACCAATTCCGTGTCGTTGGAGACGATCCACCCGATACGCGCGCCCGGCACCGAGTACGTTTTGGAAAGGCTGTTGGACACCACGGCCTTGTCGTACAGGTCGGCCATGGAAACGAACGACTCCGTATCCTGCAAGGGGAGGTACACTTCGTCGGACAGCACGTACGCGCCTACCGAGCGCGCGATGTCGGCAATCTGCTGCAGCATGTCGGCCGAGAGCACGGTGCCCAAGGGGTTGCTGGCGTTGTTGATGCAGATGAGCTTCGTGTTGGGGCGTATCAGCTGCTCGAGTTCGCGGATGTCCGGGTTCCAGTCGTACTCCTGGCGGATGTGCCAGTACTCCACTTCGGCACCAAGCGTGCGCGGAATCTCGTACAGCGGCTGGTAGGTGGGGTATTCCGCAATCACGTGATCGCCGGGTTCCACCAGCGCCATGAGCGCCAGCAGGTTCGCGCCCGTTGCGCCGTTGGTTTGCAGGATGTTGTCCGGATTGCCAGCGCGGTACAGCTTGGCCACTTCGGCTTTGAATTCGGGCGATCCTTCGATCCAGCCGTAGTTCATCTTCTCACGGTTCAGGCGCTCGTAGAACGTGGCGCCTTCCTCGTTGTCGAGCGCCAAAATCTCCCCCATGGTCATAGACGCGATGGTGGATTGGGCTATGTCGTACGTGGCGCTTTTCTCCCACACGTTGAGCCAGTCTTCCACGCCGATGGTTGCGATGTTCATGCGAAGCCCTCCTTTGTTGAAAAAGGGAGACGAGCCTGAGCCCGTCTCCCTTTGCGTGTTGGTTTGCGAATCCGGTGCGCCCGGATGCTTGCGGGGCGGGTGCGGTTAGATGGAGATGATGCCCATGCCCACCATGACCAGGGAGGCAACGCCCAGGGCAGCGATAACGCCCATGCCAACAATCTCGGACTTCTTGAGACCGACGCCCTGCTGCTTGCGCGCAGCGGCGAACACGAAGAAGCCGGGGATGTAGCCGACGCAGGTCAGAAGCAGGAAGCTCCAGCCGTTGTAGAGGCAGCCCACCACCAGGAACACGGTGGCGATGGCGCCGATGGCGAACTGGCCCCACTCCTTCTTTTCCGCGGAGTGCTTGCACTGGAACGCGGAAGCCAGCGCCCAGGTGACCACGATGGCCACCGTGCACATGCTGAACGCGAAGTTGTAGGCGTCCTGGCTGAAGATGGTGATGATCATGAACACCTGGGTGCACACGGCCACCAGCAGGAGGCTGAACTGCGGAGCGCCCTTGTCGTTCAGCTTGCCCCAGCCAGCCGGGAGCAGCTTGTGCTCGGCCATTTCGCTGGTGGTTTCAGCCGGCAGAATGGTGAAGGAAAGCCAAGAACCCAGAACGCTGATGATGATGGCGATGGAGATGAACGCGCCGCCCCAGCCCGGAGCCATTTTGTCGAACACGTACAGCATGGCGGGCTTGTCCATGGCGGCGATTTCCGTGTAGGGAAGGTAGCCGTACGGAAGCACGGACGCGCCAATGTAGATAACCAGCAGGCAGACCAGGCCGATAACGGTGGCCTTGCCGGCGTCGCTCTTCTTTTCGGCGCGAGAGGACACCACGGCAGCGCCCTCGATGCCGATGAACACCCACATCATGATGATCATGCCGTTCATGACCTGCTCGCCGATGCCGCCCAGGCCCACGGCCGTGGCGCCGTATTCGCCTGCGGCGACGGCGTTGTTGTACAGCGTGCCCCAGAAGTCGGCGGTGAACACGCCGGCGTTAAACATGAACAGGGCAAACAGGATGAAGATGCCGATGGAGGCAACCTTGCACACCATGACGATGGCGTTCAAGAACGATGCGCTTTCAACGCCGCGGATAACCAGCAGCGTGAGCAGCCACATGACCACCGAGGCGATGAGGATGCAGGGCACGGTGTTTCCCGGAAGGAAATCGGGATAGAAGTATCCCACCGTGGACATCATCATCGTTGCGAAGGCCACGTTGCCAAGCCAAGCGGAAAGCCAATAGCCCCAGCCGGAAAGGAATCCTGCCAGGGGGCCGAAGCCCTCGCTTGCGTACGTGAAAATGCCGTGCAGGTCGGGGCGCTTTGCCACCAGGTTGTTCAGCGAGAGCGCCAGCAGCAGAAAGCCGATGCCGACCACAAGCCATGCCACCAGCGCGCCGCCGGGGGAGGCGACTTGGGAAAGCTGGCCGGTCAGAGCGAAAACGCCCGAGCCGATACACGAGCTGACGACCATGCCAATCAGCCCAAACAGGCTGATGCCCTTCTTCTTTTCTTCCATTTTCATTCCTGTCTCCTTCTATCAGTTTTCGGTTGCGCTGTTTTCCGTTGCCGTCTTTCCCTTTTTCCTATCTCTCTACCGTAAGGCGGTACTGGATCCCCGGCACTGTGCCGTCCAGTTCAAACCGCACTTGTCCGTCCGTATTTTCTCCTGTCAGTTCCGCCAGTACTTCGCCCACCGGATTCAAAACCTCCAGCTTCGCCTCCCGTGCTTTCACACAGATCGCTCCC
>ERZ836760.2779-NODE-2779-length-12696-cov-25.118266_pt1 | contig 12696 bp, 7 predicted proteins | sample MGYA00519941_ERZ836760 | MGnify/ENA primary metagenome ERZ836760 (study PRJEB31850, sample SAMEA3708807) | human gut metagenome | biome: human gut; feature: human-associated habitat; material: faeces | place: China | collected 2014 ... | reverse complement strand
CCGGTCTGGTGGGCGCACAGCGCACCGAGCTGATGGAAGGCATCTTCGGCCTGCGCGCACACACCTCCGGTAAGGTGTGGATCAAGGGTGAAGAGGTCAACATCAAGCAGCCCCGCGATGCCATCCGGAAGAGCGTGGCTCTGCTGACCGAGGACCGCCGCGCAACCGGCATCATGGGTGTGCTGAGCGTGGCCGATAACATCTCCATTGCATCGCTGGATGCCCTGCGCAAGGGCCCCATCATGCTGGATGACAAGAAGATTTTGGATCTGGTGGCGACCAATAAGGAAAAGATGGCCATCAAGGTGCCCAGCCCCAAGACCCAGATCAAGAGCCTGTCCGGCGGCAACCAGCAGAAGGTGCTGATCGCCCGCTGGCTGGCAAATAACCCCGATGTCCTGATCCTGGACGAGCCCACCCGCGGCATCGACGTTGGTGCAAAGTACGAGATCTACTGCATCATTGCCGATCTGGCCAAGCAGGGCAAGAGCATCATTATGATCTCCTCTGAAATGAGCGAGATCATTGGTATGTCCAACCGCGTCATGGTCATGTGCGATGGCCGCATCACCGGCTTCATCGACGGCAAGGACGCGACCCAGGAGAACATCATGGAGCTGGCTACCCAGTTTGAGACCGCGCCCGAAACGGCAGCGGCCAATCAGTAAACAAGGAGGCTGTCTATTGTGGAAGCTACCAAGAAATTAACGGGTAAATCCGTAAAGAAATGGCTGGGCAACAACGCCATTATCGTTCTGATGCTGCTCGTCTCTCTGTTCGTCGGCATCATCCATCCGAACTTTTTTGCACCTGCAAACCTGATCAACCTGTTCAAGAACGTGTCCATCCGCTACATCATCGCGCTGGGCATCTCCGGCTGTCTGATCACCACCGGCAACGACCTGTCCGCAGGCCGTCTGGCTGGTTTTGCCGCCTGCCTGGCCTGCATCTTTGCGCAGACCGAGGGCGCTGCCGGCAAGTTCTACCCCAACATGCCCACTCTGCCCACCCCGGTGGTGTTCATTCTGGTCATTGCCATCTGCGCCATCGTGGGTCTGTGCAACGGTCTGGTCGTTTCTTACCTGAAGGTCCAGCCCTTTATCGCTACTCTGGGTATGCAGCAGGTGGTCTACGGTATCTGCCTGGTCTACACCGGCGGTACCCCCATCGGCTCCCTGAACAAGGACTTCACCTCTCTGGCCTCCAACACCATCCTGAAGGTCCCCGTGCTGATCTGGATCGCCCTGATCGTGGCTGTCTGCTTCTGGTTCCTGTACAACAAGACCCGTCACGGCAAGTACATGTACGCCATCGGCGGCAACGAAGCTGCTGCTGAGGTGGCCGGTGTCAACGTCAACGCCACCAAGATCCGCATCTACATCCTGGCTTCCTGCATGTTCGGTCTGGCAGGCTGCCTGCTGGCTGCAAAGTCCGGCGGCGCATCCGTCAACACTGCACAGGGCTATGAGCTGGATGCCATTGCGGCTTCTACCATCGGCGGCGTTTCCACCACCGGCGGTGTCGGCACCGTGCCCGGCATCCTGGTCGGCGTTCTGGTCTTTGAGCTGATGAAGGTCGCTCTGCAGTTTATGAACGTCAACTCCTCTTACACCTATATCGTCCAGGGCCTTGTCATTATCGTGGCTGTCGCCATTGATATCCGTAAGTACCTGGCAAAGAAGTAACTCCCCATTCGCATACAGAGAAGCCCCCCACCGGGAGAACCGGCGGGGGGCTTCTGCTGTTATTTCCCCAGCTGCCACTGCTGCAGGCGGTACTGGCGGGGTGTCAGCCCCTCCTGCTCTCCGCGTTTTCTCGCCCACTCTCCGAAAAAAGTTGGAGAACTTTTTCTTTTTCGTTGAATTGCACAAGAACTTGCCTCCTTGTTTGTCGGTTACGTTGAATTTGTGAACGTTCTTTGAATTTTGATATTTTCCTTCGATTTATTATTACACAGCTTCCGGGGAAGTGGTATACTACAAGCCAGAAACAGTGCTGTTAAGTTCGGAAAACAAAGATCGTTGAATGAGGTGTGTCTTATGAGCGTTTACGAAAAAATTTCCGGTTTTGCGGATGAGATCAGCCAGGACTTTGACCAGCAGCTCAAAACTGTGACGGATCTGGGGATGAAGTATATCTGCATCCGCAGCGCCGAGCACAAGGGCATTGCCGATTACACCCCCGAGGAAGTGCGCACCGTTCTTCTGCCAAAGCTGCGGGCCGCAGGCGTGGGCGTTTCCAGCCTGGGTACGGCCATCGGCAAGGTGGAAGTGGACGATGAAGAGGGCTTTGCCAAGCAGCTGGAGCAGCTGGAAACACTCTGCGAAACGGCAAAGCTGCTGGACTGCTCCTTCATCCGGATGTTCAGCTTCCTCATCCCCAAGGATGCCGATGCAGACAGCTATACCGATGTGGTGCTGGATAAGCTGCGTCAGTTTATCCGGATCGCGGAAAAGCATGACGTTGTCCTGCTCCATGAAAACGAGAAGGGCATCTACGGAGACACCGGTGCCCGCTGCAAATTGCTGTTCGACCGGCTGGCCTGCCCCCACTTCAAGGCGGCGTTCGATTTTGCCAACTTTGTTCAGTGCGAGCAGGACACCGCGGAGTGCTGGGAATTGCTCCATGACCAGATCGCTTATATCCACATCAAGGATGCTCTGCCCGGCTGCCTGCTGAATGTGCCCGCAGGCACCGGCCTTGGCAAGATCCCTGAGCTGCTTCGCCGTGCTTTCTGCGAGGAGGGCTACCACGGCTTCCTGACGCTGGAGCCCCATCTGGCGATGTTTGATTTCTTTGCACCAGGAGCAAAAGGCGGTGAGAGCCAGAAGCTCCAGTTTGAGAATAACCCGATCGTCGAAAAGATGAAGTCCGGGATGGCCGAGCCGGGCCGCCCCAAGGACGGCGCAGAAGCTTACGCCACCCAGTATCATGCACTGGTCGAGATCCTGAATCCCATTCTCAATTGATATCCACTCTCCGTTTACCCATAAGTTGCCACAGCAGAAGCCCCCTGCCGGGAGAACCGGCGGGGGGCTTCTGCTGTTTGCGGCAAAAAAGCTGGGCCAGATGCAGTCAGCAGCTTTTCATTTGGAATAGGACAATATTTTGCGGCTTGTCAGTCACTGGCAGGCCGCTTTTTTCTTTGTCAAAGGCAGTTTCGTGGAAATGACCGAAAGAGGATACCTGATTTGTGAATATTGACAAAAGTTTTCAAAGTACTTGATTTTAATTTAGGGGGGGCATAATGAAATGACAAGAAATTCCTTTGAGAACAAAGCACTCAGCAGCCTGGCTGAGACCTGCAATGCGGAAAATGGAACCTACAGGGGAGGTGACAGTGCGGTAGGAATCTGGAGGGTTCCTTGCGGGGAATCCGTTGCAAAAATGCAAATAGCGATGAAAGGAATGAAGAAAGTTGAAACAGAAAAGTCAAAACCGGTTTTTGGCGGCCCTGCTGGCAGTGGCAATGATGCTTCAGATGCTTCCCATGCTGGCTTTTGCGGATGACGCACCCGGCACCGGAGAAGTACGGAACAAAAGAACGGGTAAGACATATACGTCTTTGGTAACTGCTGTGACAGAGGCAGGGAGCGATGATACCATCATCCTTGGCGAGGGCAATTATACACTGTACGGTACCAAAAGCGATGGTACGACCAGGGGAAAAAACCTGACCTTTGTGGGGCAGGGGCCTGAAGTGACGGCTTGGAATATCGGTGATAAGGTGCCGGACCCGAAAAATTATGGCACAGAGTATAACGGCGATTACAGCTTTGATGGTGCCGGAAAAATTACCTTCAAAAATATGACACTTCGCTCCGGTGGTAAAGGTGATAAAAATTATCTGGGCTTCATCCGTCCGGATCAGACTGTGGTGGATCACTGCGTCATCAACGGCAAGACCTTCTACTGGGGTTATACCAGTGCAGTGTTCACTGATACGACCTTCAATGCTCCAAGTGAAGATTATGCGATCTGGACGTATAGTTCCCCGACCATGATATTTGATAACTGCACCTTTAATACAACGGGAAAAGCGATCAATGTTTACGCGGATTACGAGGCAGGAAAACATGACGTTAGGGTTTACTTTAACAACTGCACCGTGAATTCCTCCATCCTCAATAAACAAGCGCTGAATATCAACGACAGCAACATGCGTCCCTATAAGTACATCATTCATATCGACAATCCCCAGACCATTGATGCAGCCCTGAGTAATACGACCTGCTCGCAGCTGTTCGGCTTTAAAGAGGACAAAACCACTGGCTTTACGGGCAACACTGGCTATACGGACGTGTATCTGGGCGGCGATCTGGTCTGGACAGACGGCAAGATGAAGACGCACTCCTATACCGTTGGTGAGAAGGAGGATGCCTATACAATTACCGGCCGTTCGGATTGGACACCGAGCGTTGAGCGTGTTGATGAGTGTGAAGTGACAAAAACCTGCAAGTACTGTGGCTGGACGAAAAAAGAATTGGAACATGCCAGTGTGTACCGCCTCCAGTACAACCTGAATGAAGGCGTTGGTGACGCAACTGCCAATTACAGCGATGTTTTTTCCCGTGAAAAGGAGAGCGTGACGCTTGCAGCAGCTCCCACACGAGAAGGCTACCAGTTTGCTGGATGGCTGAGCCAGAACGGTAAGCTCTATAAAGCCGGGAAGGAGCTTGTCCTGACGGGTGATGAAGTGTTTACGGCACAGTGGAAGAAGGATGAGCCTGTCGTCAATCATACCCTGACCGTGACCGGCGGCACCTTTGCTGTGAAAAACGGCGACATTGATGTGACCGATACACTGGAAACCAGCACCGATGAGGCCAGCGGCAAGCAGACCTGCCTTGTGCCGGATGGTGCAGAAGTCACCGTGACGCTGGACCAGACGAAGGTTCCCGAGGGTATGGTGTTTGATCTCTGGTCTACCGGTGAACTGCCGCTGGATCAGGATTACAAGGCAGAGTCCATTACCTTTACTATGAATGGTGATGTGGATGTGGCTGCACAGTACCGCAGCGCTGACATTGAGGATGGTTCTGATGTTGTTGGCCCCATCATTGTCGGTACGGCTGTTGTGGCTGGCGGCGCACTGGTCGGCTACACGCTGGGCACCGATCTTGTGGGCAAGATGTGGGGTCTGCCTTACTTCCCCAGCAACCGCAGTGCTCTTGCAATGATGCTGTGGGAGGATGCAGGCAAGCCTATGCCGGAATCTGAGATCCTCTACCCCGATGTTGGCCAGGAAGAACAGGATATGGATCTGCAGCATGCTGCCCGCTGGGCCATGGAGCACGAACTCCTGCCCGACCTGAACGATCAGGATACAGAGCTGCCCCCTGAACAGGTGAAGTTCTATCCGGACAACATGGTTACCAAGATCAGCGTATTGCGTGCTTGGAAGAAGGCACAGGACCTCAAGCAGAATGCGCAGTAAAATTTGACATCCCCTAATATATCCCAAACACAGCAGGAGCGCCCCACCGGGTCATACCGGCAGAGCGCTCCTGCTGTGTTTTGTTAAGCTTCAGGAAAGGGGAACACACCCCACTCAGCGGCCCACGATGAGGTCGCGGCGGCAGCGCAGGCCGACCGTCAGGAAAGCGCTGTCGCCCAGCTGCCGGAGCACCACCCGCTGGGTGTCGGTCTGGCCCTCGCACAGCAGGGAAAGGTTCAGGGTGGTGGAACCCTTCTCGGTGGTGAGCACCAGCGTGGACACGCCCTGCTCCATCAGAGTCTTCATGTCCTGAATGGTGGTGCGGAAGGTGGCGGCACAGTCCGGCACGTCCAGCGTCAGGACCCGGCCCTCCTGCCGGGCGGTGTAAAGGACCTGACGGCCCAGCAGGCCCTTGACGGTGTAACGGGCTTCGGTGGTTTTTGCCTCGTCAGCGGAGATCAGCATGATGTCGCCCTGAATGGGGTCACCCTCCGGTGCGCCGTAGCCGCCGTAGGCGGGGTCGGTCTCGCCCACGGCAACGTCGCCGCTGTGCAGCGCGATCTCGCCCTGAAGCATCACGCTTTCGTCCTGCGGGGGCAGGTAGCCTGCAACAACGGTGTCATCGGCGGCAGCAGCAGCGGCAGGCTCCTCGGCAAATGCGCCGACGCTCATGGGGATGGCAAGGGACAGCACCAGGGCTGCGGCAATGGCCTGACGGCCCAGCATTGTATTCAGAATCTTCATAAGAAATATACCTCCTGTACTATGAACGAAAAACCGCCCGTTCTGTAATGAATACGGAACGGGCGGCTTGTTTATTGCAGGGGGAAGGAAATTTTTATGGAACGTTAAACCCCTCAGTCACGCTCCGCGTGACAGGTCCGGGTTGCGGCACCCAGCATCCACTTCGTGTTGTAAACAACACTTGTGTCTTGCTGGCCGCGGCCCCAACAGCAACGCCCTTTATCCGCCACTGGCGGCGGTTGTTACTGTTGCCCCTAATAGTGGGGCCCTTGGCATAAAGGGGAACTCGCAGGGCTCTACGTAGCGCCAGAGCCGCCCCTACTAGGGGCGGTGGCAATGCGAAGCATTGACGGTGGGGTTTAACCTTCCCGGTTCAGGATCTCCATGAACTCGTCGCCGGTGATGGTCTCCTTCTGGTACAGATACTGGGCCAGCTCATCCAGCTTTGCGCGGTTGTCGGTCAGGATCTGCACAGCCTTGGCGTGCTGGGCCTTGACCAGCTCCACCACCTTCTGGTCGATCTCACACTGGGTCTGGGCAGAGCAGGCAAGGGAAGTGTCGCCGCCCAGATACTGGTTGTTGACGGTCTCCAGTGCCACCATGTCAAACTCATCGCTCATGCCGTAGCGGGTCAGCATGGCGCGGGCCAGCTTGGTGGCCTGCTCGATATCATTGGAAGCGCCGGTGGTGATGGAGTGGAACACCACTTCTTCGGCGGCACGCCCGCCGGTGAGGGTGGCGATCTTGTTTTCCAGCTCCTCCTTGTTCATCAGGTAGTGGTTGCCCTCGTCCACCTGCATGGTGTAGCCCAGAGCACCCGAGGTGCGGGGGATGATGGTGATCTTCTGCACGGGGGCGGAGTGGGTCTGTTTAGCGGCGACCAGAGCGTGGCCGATCTCATGGTAGGCTACGATGCACTTTTCGTGGTCGGTCAGGATGGAGTTCTTCTTCTGGTAGCCTGCAATGACCACCTCGATGCTCTCCTCCAGGTCAGATTGGGTCACGCTCTTGCGGCCCGCGCGGACGGCCCGCAGCGCGGCCTCGTTGACGATGTTGGCCAGCTCGGCACCGGACGCGCCCGAGGCCATCCGGGCCACGGTGGTAAAGTCGATGCCCGGGGCCAGCGCGACCTTTTTGGCGTGGACCTTCAGGATCTCCTCGCGGCCCTTGAGGTCGGGCAGCTCCACGGGCACCCGGCGGTCAAAGCGGCCGGGGCGGGTCAGGGCCGGGTCAAGGGATTCGGGACGGTTGGTGGCGGCCAGAATGATGACACCGGTGTTGCCCTCAAAGCCATCCATCTCGGTCAGCAGCTGGTTCAGGGTCTGCTCGCGCTCATCATTGCCGCCGTACTGGCCGCCGCTGCGCTTTTGGCCAATGGCATCGATCTCGTCAATAAACACGATGCAGGGCGCTTTCTCCTTGGCCTGCTTGAACAGGTCGCGTACCTTGGAGGCACCCATGCCCACGAACATCTCCACAAACTCGGAGCCGGAAATGGAGAAGAAGGGCACGTTGGACTCACCGGCCACAGCCTTGGCCAGCATGGTCTTGCCGGTGCCCGGAGGGCCCACCAGCAGGATGCCCTTGGGCATCTTGGCACCAATGCTCTCATATTTGCTGGGGTCGTGCAGATAGTTGACGACTTCCTGTAGGTTTTCCTTGGCCTCGTCCTCGCCGGCTACATCCGCAAAGCGGATGCCTGCCGTGGACTGCACATAGACCTTGGCGTTGGATTTGCCCATGCCGCCAAACATCATGGAGCCCGGGCCGCCGCCGGCCTTTTCCATCAGCTTTTTGTTCATCTGGTTGCCGATGGCCGAGAACAGGATGATGGGCAGGACGAACCAGATCAAAAAGCTCAGCACCGGCGAGGACTGTTCCACGATCTCGCTGGAGAAGGTGGCTCCCGCATCGTACAGCCGCTCGGTCAGGCCGGTGTCGTTCATCAGGCCGGTCTTGTAGACCTGCGTCTCGTCCTTATCGGTAAAGATGATCTGGTTGGATTCAATGTCCACCCGGCCGATGTTCTTCTCCTCGGTCATGGTCATAAAGGTGCCGTAGTCCACCTCTTTGATCTGGCGCTCCTCCATCCACGGCAGCAGCACAAGGTTGAGGAGCAGTAGCATCAGCAGCACGATGGCATAGTAGATCGCCAACGGCTTGCGCGGTGTCTTGACTTCTTTCATAGGATTTCCTCCTTAGTAGGCTTTGTCTCTACCCCAAAGCATAGCACGACTGATTTTAAGAAACCAGCCTTTTGAGGGCTTGTTTCCAAAAACTTCCCAGTTTCTTAACAAACCCCGAAGCCTGGCGGGAGGGAAGCGGGGGAATGCCCTAAGCAAGTGTCCGCTGGGGTGGGACCCTGTTGCCGCAGGCAATAGGGCGGGCGATGGAATGGCCTGCAACGACAGCGACCGCCGCCAGTGGCGGATGCAGGGAACTGTTGTTGGGGCCGCGGCCAGCAAGACGCAAGCGTAAGCGATGCGAATGCTGGGAGCCGCAACCCGATTTCACTTGCGTGGGCATCCCCCCGCTTCCCCAGCGCTTTGCGATTCGATACAGAAAGCGCAAAATTTGGAAAATTGTGCCGCTCCTGATGTGAATTTGTTTCATTTTTGATATGAGCCAAACTTCTTGACAGCAAATCCGGCGTTTGGTACAATAAGCTCACTTTGAAACACAAAGACCAAATGCGTTGACGGGGAAAAAACGATCTTCTTCTGCTTCAGAGAGCTGCCGGGCGGTGCAAGGCAGTGCGGAGGGTTTCGGCTACTGGCCCCTGAGCGGCAGAGCTGAACGGAGAGTAGGCTCTGACGGATGCCCACCGTTACCGGGGCAGCGATTCGCCGCCAAAAGCTGATCGTGTGAGTGGCTGGTTTTCCAGCAAAGAGAGTGGTACCACGGGTGCTCTGTTAGAAAAAATGACAGGCCCTCGTCTCTCAAGGCTTATCGCCTTGGAGACGAGGGCCTTTTCGTATGTAACTCCTTCAGTCAGATCCTTACGGATCTGCCAGCTCCCTCGGGGAGGGAGCCTCTGGCGAAGCGGGAAACTTTACCGTACTGCCAAGGGCCCCATCTCAGAGGGGGCTGTCACCGTAGGTGACTGGGGGAGTTGGGCAGGAAGAAACCTCAAAAGTGTAATTTGTTTAGGAGGACACGCAAAATGATGGACGCAACCAAGTACGCACCGGGATATTACCCTGTCCCTGCCGGTTATGACAGCTGGGTGAAGAAGGATCACATTGAAAAGGCCCCGGCCTGGTGCAGTGTGGATCTGCGCGACGGCAATCAGGCCCTGATCGTGCCCATGAGCCTGGAGGAAAAGCTGGAGTTCTTCCAGATGCTGGTAAAGATCGGCTTCAAGGAGATCGAGGTGGGGTTCCCCGCTGCCAGCGATACCGAGTACGAGTTCCTGCGCACCCTGATCGAGAAAAACATGATCCCGGAGGATGTGACCGTGCAGGTGCTGACCCAGTGCCGCGACCACATCATCCGCAAGACCTTTGAGGCCGTCAAGGGCGCTCCCCGCGCAGTCATCCACTTCTATAATTCTACCTCCGTGGCCCAGCGCGAGCAGGTGTTCCACAAGAGCAGGGAAGAGATCAAGAAGATCGCCACCGACGGCGCAAAGCTGGTCAAACAGCTGAGCCAGGAATACGAGGGCAACTTCCTGTTTGAGTACAGCCCCGAGAGCTTTACCGGCACCGAGGTGGACTATGCCGTGGAGGTCTGCAACGCAGTGCTGGATATCATGCAGCCCACCCCTGACCGCCCCATGATCATCAATTTGCCTGTCACGGTGGAAATGAGTATGCCCCATGTCTACGCCAACCAGATCGAGTACTGCGACAAGCACCTCAAGTACCGCGACAGTGTGATCATCTCCACCCATCCCCACAACGACCGCGGCACCGGTGTTGCCTGCGCTGAAATGGCCGTTCTGGCCGGAGCCCAGCGCGTGGAGTGCTGTCTGTTCGGCAACGGTGAGCGCACCGGCAATGTGGATGCCGTGACTCTGGCTATGAATCTATACAGCCACGGCGTAGACCCCAGGCTGGACTTTTCCGATATGCCTGCCATCTGCGCTGCCTACGAGCGCGTGACCCGGATGCACATCTACGAGCGCACCCCCTATGCCGGTCAGCTGGTGTTTGCAGCCTTCTCGGGCAGCCATCAGGATGCCATTGCAAAGGGCATGGCCTACCGCAAGGAGCGGGGAGAGCACCGCTGGACCTGCCCCTACATCCCCATCGACCCCCACGATATCGGCCGCACCTATGATGCCGATGTCATCCGCATCAACAGCCAGAGCGGCAAGGGCGGCATCGGCTTTGTGCTGGAACAGAACTACGGCTATAATCTGCCCCCCAAGATGCGCGAGGTGCTGGGCTACAAGGTCAAGAGCGTGTCCGACCACAGCCACAAGGAGCTGAGTGCAGGCGAGGTGCTCCGCATCTTCGAGGAGAGCTTCCTCAACCGTGAAAAGCCCCTTCATGTGGTGGAGGCTCACTTTGCACAGGTCAACGGCATTACCGCCACGGTCACCCTGGACCTGAACGGTCAGCGCAAGGTGGTCACCTCGGTGGGCAATGGTCGTCTGGATGCTGTGGCCAACGCCATCCAGAGCGCCACCGGGATGGATTTCCATCTGGAAAGCTACTCGGAGCACAGCCTGGACGAGGGCAGTACCTCCCGCGCGGCTTCTTATGTGGGCCTTGCCTGGGGGGATGGCAGCATGACCTGGGGTGCCGGCACCGACACGGACATCATCGTTGCCGGCATCAGGGCGCTAGTGAGCGCGATCAATAATAAGTAACTCCCTCAGTCACGGCGCAGCCGTGACAGCTCCCTCGGAGAGGGAGCCTTAAAGCCTCCCTCCTTGAGGGAGGTGGCATCGCCGCAGGCGATGACGGAAGGAGTTTGTCAACAGTATAAAAGGAGAGTATCACCATGGGAATGACTCTGACGCAGAAAATTCTGGCCGCACATGCGGGCTTGCCGGAGGTCAAGGCGGGCCAGCTCATCAATGCCAGGCTCGATATCGTGCTGGGCAACGATATCACCACCCCGGTCGCCATCAACGAGTTTGAGAAGGCAGGCTTTGACGGCGTGTTCGACAAGGAGCACATTGCCATCGTGCTGGATCATTTCGTCCCCAATAAGGACATCAAGAGCGCCACCCAGTCTAAGCAGTGCCGCGAGTTTGCCAACAAATATGATATCCTCAACTTCTACGATGTGGGTCAGATGGGTGTTGAGCACGCCCTCCTGCCCGAAAAAGGCATCGTGACCGCCGGTGACTGCATCATCGGTGCCGACAGCCACACCTGCACCTACGGTGCACTGGGCGCATTCTCCACCGGTGTGGGCTCCACCGATATGGCCGCCGGTATGGCCACCGGCATGGCATGGTTCAAGGTGCCCTCTGCCATCAAGTTTGTGCTCAAGGGCAAGTTCAGCCCCCGCGTATCCGGCAAGGACCTGATCCTGCACATCATCGGCATGATCGGTGTGGACGGCGCACTGTACAAGTCCATGGAATTCACCGGCCCGGGCGTGGCTTCCCTGACCATGGAGGATCGCCTCTGCGTCTGCAACATGGCCATTGAGGCCGGTGCCAAGAACGGCATCTTCCCTGTGGACGAGGTCACCAGAGCGTACCTGAACGGCCGCAGCCAGCGCACCCCGGTCTACTACGAGGCCGACCCAGATGCCGAATACGAAAAGACCATCGAGATCGACCTGGACAAGCTGGAGCCCACGGTCAGCTACCCCCATTTGCCGGAGAACACCCACCCCGCCAGTGAGGGAAAGGACATCCGGATCGATCAGGTGGTCATCGGCAGCTGCACCAATGGCCGTCTGGAGGATATGGAGGCCGCTTACAACATCCTCAAGGGCAAGCACATCGCCAAGGGCGTGCGGGGCATCATCATCCCGGCCACCATGGCGGTCTATAAGGAATGCATCCTGCGCGGCTGGACCGAAGCCTTTATTGATGCGGGCTGCATCGTGTCCACCCCCACCTGCGGCCCCTGCCTGGGCGGCTACATGGGCATCCTGGCCGAGGGGGAGCGCTGTGTCTCCACCACCAACCGCAACTTTGTGGGCCGCATGGGCCATGTCAAGAGCGAAGTCTATCTGGCAAGCCCGGCCACTGCCGCTGCCAGCGCCCTGACCGGCTATATCACCGACCCCCGCACGGTCTGATCGAAAAGGAGAAACAACGATGAACGCAAAAGGTTCTGTTTTCAAATACCCGGATAACGTGGATACCGATGTCATCATTCCGGCCCGCCACCTGAACACCCAGGACCCCAAGGAGCTGGCCAGCCACTGCATGGAGGATATCGACAAGGACTTTGTCCGGAACGTCAGGGACGGCGATGTTATGGTGGGCGGCTGGAACTTCGGCTGCGGCTCCTCCCGTGAGCACGCCCCCGTGGCCATCAAGGCCGCGGGCATCTCGGTGGTCATTGCCAAGAGCTTTGCCCGCATCTTCTACCGCAACAGCA
>ERZ836760.2770-NODE-2770-length-12741-cov-7.625966_pt1 | contig 12741 bp, 9 predicted proteins | sample MGYA00519941_ERZ836760 | MGnify/ENA primary metagenome ERZ836760 (study PRJEB31850, sample SAMEA3708807) | human gut metagenome | biome: human gut; feature: human-associated habitat; material: faeces | place: China | collected 2014 ... | reverse complement strand
ACTCTGATTTTGTCCTCATGCTCAATCAAGCGGCGGGCGACCGGGCTATCCTTGCAAAGCAGCTCAATATTTCTCCGCAGCAGATGAAATACGTTACCCACTCCGAAGCGGGCGAGGGATTGATTTTCTATGGGAATGTAGTGCTGCCATTTGTTGACCGCTTCCCGAAAGATACCGAGCTTTACCGTGTAATGACAACAAAGCCGGAGGAAGTCGAGGGCGCATAATGCGTCCTCTGGAAAGGAATGGAGGTGATACTGCATGAAAGACCCATTGAAGCCCCGTGATAAAATCACGCAGAAAATGAGCCGTGACGGACTTGTTGAGGTAAACGAAACCAAAGAAACCGCCGAGCGTATCAGCCGCCGGGAACAGGAAACGGATTTTTCCAAACAGCCGGAACAGGCAGCGCAGGACACGGCGGCACAGCTTACCTCTCCCGGTACTTTTCCAAAAAACGATACCGGAAAAACAGAGCGCGTCATGGAGCATATCGGCGCAGCGCAGACCCGGCAAGCGTCTAAAAACGCAGTACGACGGGCGCAGGAAGAAGCCGCAGCTAATGTGAAAACGTCCCGGCTGCAATTTACCGCCGAAGAATTATCCAACCCGGAGCTTGAAGCATATATCCGAAAATCCCAGAAAGCGGCTGACAACTTGGACGCAGCGCGGGCAGCTCTCCCAAAGGAAAAAGTGATTGTCAAAGAGCGTGTCTTTGAGGAAGCCAAAGGCAAAGATAAGACCCGCCTGCACTTTGAAGAACGGGAAAAGCTCATGCCAAACGGCAAGCACCATAAAAATCCGCTGTCCCGTCCGGCACAGGAAGCGGGAATATTCGTCCATAACAAAATACATGAGGTGGAGAAAGACAATTCCGGCGTGGAGGGCGCACATAAGACCGAGGAAGTCACCGAGCGCGGCGCAAAGTATGGGGCAAGGAAAATCCGTGAGGGCTACCACAGGCATAAACTGAAACCCTACCGGGCAGCAGCAAAGGCAGAAAAATCCACGTTCAAGGCAAACGTGGAATTTCAGTATCAAAAGTGCTTGCAGGAGAACCCGCAGCTTGCCGCGTCAAACCCACTTTCCCGGTACTGGCAGAAACAGCAAATCAAAAAGCAGTATGCAAAGGTGGTACGGACTGGCGGCATGAAATCGGCAAAGACCGCAGCCGACCATACCCAAAAGGTAGCGAGGAAAACCGCTGAATTTGTGACAAGGCACAGGAAAGGTGTTGTGCTGCTTATAGCTGCGCTGCTTCTGTTCATTATGACAGCAGCCGGGGTGTCGTCCTGTTTCTCTCTGTTTTCCGGGCTGATGAACGGCGTACTTGGAACGTCCTACACGTCCGAGGACAGCGACCTTGTGGCAGTTGAAAATAACTATGCCGCTATGGAAAATGAACTGCAACAGCGGATTGACAATATCGAGCGTGATTATCCCGGCTATGATGAATACCGCTATGACCTTGATAATATCGGGCATAATCCCCACGCGTTAGCTTCTTATCTGACCGCACTTTTGCAGAGCTATACCCCGCAGAGCGCACAGGCTGAATTAGAACGTATCTTTGATATGCAGTACACCTTGACGCTGACCGAGGAAGTGGAGATACGCTATCGCACCGAAACAAGCACCGACCCGGAAACCGGGGAAACAACCACCGAACAAGTCCCTTATGAGTATTACATTCTCCATGTGTCCCTTACCAACCGGGACATTGCCACGATTGCCCCGGAAGTTTTAACTGCCGAGCAGCTTCAAATGTTCCGGGTGTACTTGGAAACAAGCGGCAATAAGCTCCTGCTGTTTGGAGGCGGTTCTGCGGATACGTCCGCGTCCGAGGATTTAAGCGGCGTTCAGTTTGTAAACGGGACGCGCCCCGGCAATCCGCAGCTTGTGGAGCTTGCAAAGGGGCAAGTCGGAAATGTGGGCGGTGCGCCGTATTGGAGCTGGTACGGATTTGACAGCCGTGTTGCATGGTGCGCCTGCTTTGTTTCCTGGTGCTATGGACAGGCGGGGTTATCCGAACCGCACTTTGCCGCCTGCCAGTCGCAGGGCGTTCCGTGGTTTACCTCTCACGGACAATGGGGTGCGCGGGGCTATGAAAATATCGCTCCCGGCGACGCTATCTTTTTTGACTGGGACTTAGACGGAAGTGCAGACCATGTAGGGCTTGTCATTGGCACAGACGGAAACCGCGTCTACACCGTAGAGGGCAATTCCGGCGACGCTTGCAAGATAAAGAGCTATCCCCTTGATTATGCCTGTATCAAAGGCTACGGACTGATGAACTGGAACTAACATTTGAAAGGAGTATTGACCGTATGGCAACAAATAAAATTGACCGTATCAATGCGGAAATCGAAAAGACCCGCGAGAAAATTTCCGAACAGCAGGCACACTTGAAAGAGCTGCTTTCACAGAAAACGGAACTGGAAAACCTGCAAATCGTACAGCTTGTGCGCTCCATGCGCCTTACCCCTGCCGCCCTTACCGACCTGCTTTCCGGCGGCGGTATTCCCGGCATGAAAACTGTACCCGAAGCACTCACCAGAGAGGAGGACACCGACCATGAAGAATAAACCATTTTTCCGCAGCTTTCTTACGTTACTTTTTGCCCTTATCTGTATGGGCGGCGTTTCCGTGACCGCGTATGCACAGGGCAATGATATTCCCACCGACGACAGCGGCGTTATCGTGGAAACCGAGCCGCAGCCCCTTACCCCGGAGGGCAATATGAGCCTTGTTGATGATATTTCCGGCGAAGCGTCCGGGGATAAACAGTTTATTGTCGTGAAAAGCAAAGGCGGCAACTATTTCTATATTGTCATTGACCATGCAGCCGAGGGCGAAAATACTGTCCATTTCTTAAATCAAGTGGACGAAGCCGACCTCATGGCGATTATCGGGGAGGAAGAAACTACCGCCCCGGCAGTCTGCACCTGTACGGATAAATGCGTGGCAGGCGCAATCAATACCACTTGCCCGGTATGCTCTGTGACGATGAGCGCGTGTACGGGCGTAGAAAAACAGACCGAGCCGGAACAGCCCGAAGAACCGCAGGAAAAGCCAAACAAAAATATAGGCGGTTTGGTTATCTTCCTTGTGGTGGCAGCTCTTGGCGGTGCGCTCTACTACTTTAAGATTTGGAAACCGAAACAGAATGTGAAAGGCAGCACAGACCTTGACGAGTTCGATTTTGAAGATTACGACGAGGACGAGCTGGAAGAAACCGACGACACAGGCGGCGGGGAAACGGAGGGCGAGGAAGTATGACCTTTTTTACTGACAGTCCTTTTGAAAAAATGATGATACAAAGACCTACCGGGCGGCGTGAACCTACGCCGCCCGTTCCTGTTTCTCCGGCTTGTGCGTCCTGTCCCTATCGGGGGCAAGCCCCTTGTGTGGGCTACTGTTTGAAACAGCTACGGGAGAAAAAATTTGCGGAAGTTGAACAATCGGGAAATGACACCACCTAAATAAAAAATCCGCTACCAATTTTGCTTTGATAGCGGATTTCATTTCAATATTCTGTGGGAATGGTTTTGGTAAAAGTTATTCCATAAACACTCGACAAAAGGTTTATGTTTTCTCTGAATACATTTCTAAATTGCTTCATAGCAAAAGAAAATGCACTATTCGCCCAGTCGCCCTTTTCATTTTTAAAGATTATTCCTGTTTCTTTTACAGTGTCTAATCTATCTAAAAAGTCATTGCAAGCACCAATCATTGAGCGAATACAACCGATTGTATCTTTAGAAAAATCACATTCAGAGAGTGTGTCTACCAACCTACGCTTGATTTCAAGAGTAGATTCAATGCACCATTGCTTAATTTCCATTTCAATCGGGTTTGTTAAAAGCCTTTTTGATTCAAGAAAAAAGAATAACTTTTGAATTGCCTGTTTCTTTGTTTCAGTATATTCCCATGAAATGCCCCCAAATGGAACATCAATACCTGTTATTCGGATTCCCATATTTTCACCCCCTGTTCAAACGTATTTTATCGCAAATTTAATTCTTAGACAATTACGAAAGGAGATTTTATATGCAGTTAGTCATTGCAGAAAAGCCGAGTGTGGCACAGAGTATCGCCGCCGCACTTGGCGTAAAAGAGAAAAAAGACGGATATATCGAGGGCGGCGGCTACCTCATTTCATGGTGTGTCGGACATTTGGTACAGCTTGCGGAAGCTGCCGCCTATGGGGAACAGTACCGAAAATGGAGCTATGACAGCTTACCTATTCTGCCCCAAAACTGGCAGTACACCGTAGCCGCAGACAAAGGAAAACAATTCAAAATCCTAAAAGAGCTTATGCACCGCGCCGACGTTTCGGAAGTCGTGAACGCCTGCGACGCGGGACGCGAGGGAGAATTGATTTTCCGTTTCGTCTATGAAGTTGCCGGGTGCAAAAAGCCCATGCGCCGCCTGTGGATTTCCTCAATGGAGGACGCAGCTATCCGCAGCGGTTTTGATAACCTCAAAGACGGGCGGGATTATGACGCGCTCTTTGCGTCTGCGCTCTGCCGCGCAAAGGCAGACTGGATTATCGGTATCAATGCAACACGCCTGTTTTCCTGCCTGTATAACCGCACCTTGAACGTGGGGCGTGTCCAGACCCCAACCTTGAAAATGCTTGCCGACCGGGACGCGGCTATCTCTACATTCAAGAAAGAAAAATACTACCATGTGCGGCTTACCTTATCCGGCACAGAAGCGGTAAGCGAAAAGCTCTCCGACGCTGCCGCAGCGGACGAACTGAAAGCAGCCTGTGAAACCGCACAGGCAGAGTGTATTTCTGTGACCCGTGAGAAAAAGACGGTATCGCCGCCGAAGCTCTTTGACCTCACCAGTTTGCAGCGCGAAGCAAACTGTATTTACGGCTATACCGCGAAACAGACCCTTGATTTGGCGCAAGCCCTTTATGAAAAGCGACTGCTGACCTATCCGCGAACCGACAGCGCATTTTTGACCGACGACATGGGCGGTACAGCGACGAATATTGCCGCGCTGCTCTGCGGAAAGCTGCCGTTTATGCAGGACGTATCTTTTACCCCGGACGTGTCCCGCACCCTTGACAGTAAAAAGGTGTCCGACCACCACGCAATCATTCCTACTCTGGAGCTTGCGAAAACCGACCTTGCAGCATTGCCCGAAAGTGAACGGAATATCTTAACCCTTACCGGAGCACGCCTGCTGTTTGCTGCCGCCGAGCCGCACAGTTATGAAGCAGTCACGGCGATATTTTCCTGCGCGGATAATTCTTTTACGGCAAAAGGAAAATCGGTACTCTGTGCCGGGTGGAAAGACCTTGAACGCCGCTACCGTCTGACACTGAAAGGAAAGCCGGACACGGACGACGGGGACAGCGATTTTGTATCTGATGTGCCGGACTTTACCGAGGGACAGACGTTTTCCGACTTCTCCACAAAGGTAACAGTTCACGACACGCAACCGTCGAAGCCCCACACGGAAGCAAGCCTTTTGTCTGCCATGGAACACGCCGGAAGCGAGGACACAAACGCCGACGCGGAACGCAAAGGATTAGGCACACCTGCCACCCGTGCCGCTGTCATTGAAAAACTGGTGAACTCCGGCTTTGTGGAGCGCAAAGGCAAGCAGCTTTTCCCTACAAAAAACGGTATCAACCTTGTCTGCGTCCTGCCGGACAGTCTGACTTCCCCAAAGCTGACAGCGGAATGGGAAAATACGCTGACGCTGATTGCAAAGGGAAACGCCAACCCGGAGAACTTCATGCAGGGCATTGAAGCAATGGCACAGGAGCTTGTGAAAGCCTATCCATTCCTTTCCGAGAAAGACAAGGAACTTTTCAAGGAAGAAAAGCCCGTCATTGGAAAATGCCCGCGCTGCGGTTCTCCCGTCCATGAGAGCAAGAAAAACTATTATTGCTCTGACCGGGACTGCACCTTTACCATGTGGAAGAATGACCGTTTTTTTGAGGAGCGTAAAACTGTCTTTACCCCGAAAATCGCCGCTGCACTCTTAAAATCCGGCAAAGCAAGTGTCAAGGGGCTTTATTCCCCAAAAACGGGAAAAACCTATGACGGAAACGTGGTTTTAGCCGATACAGGCGGGAAATACGTCAACTACCGTGTGGAACTGCCAAAGAAGAAATGACTTGAATAGCAAGCATAGGAAGTGTGTACCCACTTCCGTAAATTCCCCCTTTTCTCTCACCGAGGACTGCGGGGAATTTTGCTTGTTGGGATAATCCCAAACCCTTATGGAAACTGCCGCGAAAGGAGGACTGCACATGGCAAGTTTACGGGACACTGTGAAACAGTATCAAGAGGAATTACGAGACGGTATCGCTTGGATTGCCTTTTGGCGTGAGGGGCGTTCATGGAACGGTGAGGACTTCTATCTGGACACAGGCGACAGCCTTACCGCCGAACAGAAAAGCCGCCTTGAAGAAATCCGGCAGAAAGACCCCGCAGCCGTTATTCTGAACAGCTATTACTGCGGCTATTTAGCCGGGGATATGACCGTTGACGAGCTGACCGCCGGAGTGCGTCGGCATTATGAAAACGGCTATAACGACGTGGTGGATTTTATCGCTGCACATGATGATACCTTATCCCCGGAAGTCTTGGAAAAGGCGCGGGCATTAGCCCATGCCGCAGGGCTTCCCTTTTATGAAAAACCTTATAACGGGGAGGAAATCGACCCGTATATTTATGACGGATATATGAGCATTGAGGACTACGAACTCATGCACCAAAAGATTGAACAGGAAAGGAGCGAACATTTGGCAGAACAATTTTCGATTTTGATTGACAGCCGCAGCCGTTTTGAAACCGGGCAGCCGGGTGGCGTATGGCTTTCTATGCCGACGACTATAGAGCAGTTTCACAAAGCGATGAACCGTATCGACATTACCGCAGAAAATTCACAGGATTTTTTCATCAATGGATTTGCAAATACCGAACAGCAGCCCTTTGACGTACCGCTTTCCGTTATCCAGAGTGCAGGAATTGACGAGCTGAACTATTTCGGGAAGCTCTTAGAAATGCAGGGTGACGCGGACAAGGGAAAATTTACGGCGGCGGTAACACTGGGCGAATATGCCGGAAGCGTGAAAGACCTTATCAACCTTGCACAGAACCTTGACTGCTACTGGATTTATCCCTCCATACAGGACGAAGAAGCCTACGGACATTATCTTATCGACGAACTGGACGAATTGGAGCTGCCCGAAACAGCAAAGAACTATTTCATGTATGAGGAATACGGGCGGGACGCGGTAAAGAATGACGGAGGTATTTTTACCGCGCAGGGCTATATCTACAACAACAAGAATACCTTTTCGGAATGGTACAGCGGGCATGAGAATGACATACCGAAAGAATACAGGGTTATGAGCTTCCCGCAGCCGGAACGTCCAGACTCGGCAAAGGTGGAAATGGACGCTGCCGCACCACCGCAGCAATCTGTACCGCCTGACGCAGCGCAAGAGCCGCGCCCGGTTATCCCGATTGTGCTGACTTCCGAGAAACCCGCAGATAAGCTCAAAGAAATCACAGACCGCTTGGAACAGGGTATCATGCAGCTGTTCGACAGTGATCGCTACAAAGAATATCTGCGCGTCATGTCAAAATTCCATAATTACAGCTTCAACAATACGCTGCTTATCGCCATGCAGAAGCCGGACGCTTCCCTTGTGGCGGGCTTTTCCGCTTGGAAGAACAATTTCGGGCGTAACGTGATGAAAGGGCAAAAGGGGATTAAAATCATTGCCCCGTCGCCGTTCAAAATCAGACAGGAAGTGGAGAAGATAGACCCGCACACACAAAAGCCCATTATCGGCAAGGACGGAAAGCCCGTCACCGAGGAAAAGGAAATCAAGATACCCGCCTACAAGGTAGTGTCTGTTTTCGACGTTTCCCAGACCGAGGGAAAGGAGCTGCCGGACATTGCGGTGGACGAGCTGACGGGCGACGTTGACCGCTACAAGGATTTTTTCGCAGCCCTTGAAAAGACTTCCCCCGTCCCTATCGCCTTTGAGAATATCGAGGGCGGCTCTCATGGCTACTACCACTTGGAGGACAAGCGCATTGCTATCAACGAGGGCATGAGCGAATTGCAGACCTTAAAGACCACCATTCACGAAATCGCCCATGCGAAGCTGCACGACATTGACCTCAACGCGCCCAAAGATGAACAGCAGCCCCGCGTTGACCGCCGCACCCGCGAAGTCGAAGCGGAAAGCGTCGCCTATACCGTCTGCCAACATTACGGGCTTGACACGTCGGACTACTCTTTCGGCTACGTCGCCGGGTGGAGCAGCGGGCGGGAGCTGTCCGAACTGAAAAGCTCCCTTGAAACGATACGCAGCGCAGCCGCCGAGATTATCAATTCCATAGACGAAAATCTTGCGGAACTGCAAAAGGCACAGGACAAGGAGCAAACCGCCGGACAGGAGCAGCCCACCAGAGAGGAACAGGCAGCCGCGCCGGAGCAGCCGCAGCCGGAAGCCCCGGAAAAGGCAGATACAGCCGGGAAAGAGAAGCCGGAGCCGGAAGCAGACGCACCGGGGAAATCCGGCGCACAGGAAAAAGCGGACGCAGCCCCGAAAGAAGCCTTTACCCCGGAAACGATTTACAGAGTGCGCCGGAACCCTTACGGCGACAGCCGGGAAAACAGCTACCTCTTGCAAGCCTATGTGACACAGGAGAACGGGCGGGCGAAAATGGGCGACGTTCTTTTCGCCGGAACGCCGGAGAAATGCCGCGAGCTTATGGGGCAGCTCAAAAGCGGGGAGCTGACCGAGGGCGACGTAAAGCAGCTCTACGCAAAGGCACAGGAAACGGCGCAGACCGCCGGACAGGACAAGGACACCTTTTCCATTTACCAGATAAAGGGCGGGGACGAAACAAGGGACTTCCGCTTTGAGCCTTACGACCGCCTGCAGGCGGCGGGGAATGTGGTTGACAGGGCGAACTATGAGCTTGTCTATACCGCGCCCCTTGCGCCGGAAACTTCCCTTGAAGATATTTACACCCGTTTCAATATCGACCACCCCAAAGACTTTAAGGGACACAGCCTTTCCGTTTCGGACGTGGTAGTGCTTCATCAGAACGGACAGGACGCGGCGCATTTCGTTGACAGCGTAGGCTTCCGGCAAGTGCCGGAGTTTTTACAGGAGCAGAAGCAGCTTACCCCGGACGACTTGGAAACGGGCGAAACTGTCAAAACACCGAGAGGGACTTTCCATGTAACCGCCATGAGCCGGGAGCAGATAGAAACCGCCGGATATGGCTTTCACCACCAGTCGGACGACGGAAAGTATCTGATTATGGGGAACGGGACGCGGGCGTTTGCCGTTGCCGCAGAGCAGCCGGAAAAGGAAAACCCGTTGAAGTACGTCGAGGACACCGTAGAGCAGAACGACAACAGCTTTGACGGTATCATCAACAACACCCCTACCGTTGACGAACTGGAAGCAAAGGTCAAGGCGGGAGAAACGATTTCCCTTGTTGACCTGGCTAATGCGGTCAAAGCCGACAAGGAACGCGGCAAGGAAACGAAGCCGGAAAAGAAGCCCTCTATCCGGGCGCAGCTTAGGGCTGACAAGGAAAAGGCGCAGAAGAAAAACGCAAAGCAGAAATCACAGGATTTGGAAAGGAGCTGACCCATGCCGGAACAGAGTAAATTTGAGGACGTGGATTTGTTCGCTTCCCTCAATGCGGTTATGAAGCAGAACACAGGCTTTTACCAGAGCGACTTGGAGATTGACAAGGAGATTATCGCAAAGGCGGCGGCAAGCCCCCGCAAGGAGGACAAGACCCTTTTGTGGTTCTGCCGCCCGTCCGGGACGCATTGCTTTAGGGAGCGCGACGTTTTCCTCAAAGACACCGCGCCCCACAACACATGGCGTTTCTACATGGAGCAGACGAGCGACCGCGTCCTTGCCTATGCAATCGAGCTGACGGGAACGGAGCGCGGGAAAATCAAGGGCAATCTGTACGAACTGGACTACGCTAAACACTATGAGCGCGTCAAGGAAAAGGAGCTGCCCGCCGATACGGTGAAGCTGATTTATGAGCATGGGGAACGGGAGATACCCGCCGGACAGTTTTTCAACGGCAATCCCGATTATGAGCTTGGGAAGTTTGAACGCTTTGAAGCCGTACCAAACGACCCGGACGCGCTGCAATCGCTCTTACAGGAAGAACGGCGCAGCCGGGAGCAGCTTCCACAGGGGGATTTCAAGGCGCATATCGCCGCATTGCGGGACGGGCTGATTGAAACGGAAGCGCGACGCATTGTGCGGGAAATGAAGCGGCACTATGAGCCGAACAGCCCCAACAAGACCCATTTCATGGTGGAGCTTTCCCCGGCGTTCATGCAGCTTGCAGCCACAAAGGACACTGACCGCCTTTTCTCCATGCTGCCTTACAAGACCCTTTCCTTTTCCAAAATCGAGGGCAGACATGGGACGTATGCGCTGATTGGCAAGGGGGAGAACCGGGACAGGGAGATAAGGAAGCCCCGCCCCTCTGTCCGGGCGCAGCTTAAAACAGACAAGGCAAAGACCGCCCCGAAAAAGGCGGCGGCGAAAACAAAAAATCACGATTTGGAGGTGTGAACATGACAAAACTGACCGTAGAGGAAACAAACCTTTTGAGCATTTACAAGACCGGGAGCCGACAGGGGCTTATCGTCGCCATGAACGCCGCGCTGCCCTTTATGGACGGGGAAATGCGGGGCTTTGCCGCCCGTACCCTTGCCAAAGTGGAGCGCATGGGCGAAGCGGAGTTTGCGGAGCTTCCCATTTACGCCGCTGATGAAGCATGAGCGAGATTAAGCGGCTGACGCCGCCCCAGAGCCGGAAAGTAAATGCGCTTGTGCGCCGGACGTGCTGCAACTGCGATAACGGGAACTGTATCTTACTGGACGACGGGGACGAGTGCGTATGTCCGCAGCTTATTTCCTATTCGCTTCTCTGCAAGTGGTTCCGGGTTGCGGTGCTTCCCGCCGACAAGTTGCTCTATGCGGAGCTTTACCAGACCGGGGACAGGAAGAAGTGTACCGAGTGCGGCGCGTTCTTTGCGTCAAGCTCCAACAGCGTCAAATACTGCCCCGACTGCCGGAAGCGTATCACCCGCAGACAGGCCGCCGAGCGCATGAGGAAAAGACGCGCCCCTGTTACGCAGTAGGCGCGGAAAATCCCTTGATTTACAGGGCTTTCCGGGCGTGAAAATCTGACAGGCGATACTTTATACCTTTACCCCCGAAAATGGCGTTCTACTGCGTAACATTCACAAAAAAAGCACCCATAAAAAGACAGGGCGCGGAAGTCATATACTGGCTTTCCGCGCCCTGTTCTTTTTTTGCCCTTATCCGCGCTCTGTTCCCTTTTCCCGTTCCGGCTGCCTGTCTGCCTGTAAAATGCTGTCAATGTTCTGCTTGATTATATCGTATTCCCGGACTTTCTTTTTCAGCTTCCCATAGTCGGCGTAAAGGGCTTCTTTCTGCGCTTGGAGGGCTTCATATTCCGATTGCAGCGCGGCGAGGTTCGGGAGCTTCGCAATGCCCGACGCTTTCAGCGACCTTGCGGCGGCTTCATGTAGGATAATCGCCTGTTCCTGTCCGGCGCGGTACTTCTCCCTGTTCCTTGCCTTGCGGTATGCGTCATAGACGGGCTTTGTCTTTTGGTAGGTGGAAACATTCTTGATAAGCACCGCCATGTCCGCAAGCCGCTTTTCCGCGTTCTTCAATGCGTCTGCCGCCTGTCCGCTTTCCGCTGCCATTTCCTCAATCCGGCTGACTAAATCCGCGTACTGTTCAATCTTGTGTTCCGTCAAGAAATTCATGGTCTTTGCCGCCTGTTTCAGATTGTGGATTTTCGCCCATTGTTCGTAGCCCTTACTCTGCGCCGCCTTGATACTGTTCTCAATGTCGATAAGCAGCGAAACGCCGCGCTGCTCTCCGGGGGCTTTCGCCGCCTTTGCCCGTCTGCCCGCTATCCGTTCCCTTATGGCTTCCTCTGTATAGTCTGCGCCGAGGGTTTTTAGGCGGGTGAAGCGTTCCTGTCCGGGGGCGCGGCATGATACATATTTCCCCGGCTTTATCTCATAGCCCGCCGCCTGTAACCGCTGCAACAATTCCTCAAAACTGGAAACTTGGGGGATAAGCGCGTCAACGGCAATCTTTAGCTTGCCTTTCCAACTTGTACCCGTCTTTTCCGCTTGATATTCCGCATAGCTCTTTCCCTTGCTTCCCTTGCCGGGGACGACGACGGACAAGCCATTCTCCCGGCACAGCTTGTCGCTCATGTTCCGTATGCCGTAATAGCTCCTTTTGTTGGAATTGTACTTGTGGTGGTCTACAAAATTCACCGCGCAGAAAATAATGTGGTTATGGATATGCCCCTTATCAATGTGCGTCGTCACAACATATTCATGCTGCCCCTTTGTCACCGCGTCGGCAAGCTGTTTTCCGATTTCATGGGCTTTCTCATAGTCTACCTCTCCCGGCGCAAAGGACTGTATCAAGTGAAAGGCTAAATTGTTGCCCTTATCCAGTGCTTGCGAGAGGGTATAGCCGAACTCAATATCTGCCGTTTCATAGGAGCAGCCGAAAGAGGATATGAGCATTTTCCCGTCCGTTTTGTCCGGGTTTTCGATATAGTCAAGGGCTTTGCTTAGGGTGCTTTTAACAGGCTTAATCTTTGTAACCGCCATATCTCCGCAAGCACCCCCTTTATTTCCTCTA
>ERZ836760.2765-NODE-2765-length-12775-cov-2.375157_pt1 | contig 12775 bp, 5 predicted proteins | sample MGYA00519941_ERZ836760 | MGnify/ENA primary metagenome ERZ836760 (study PRJEB31850, sample SAMEA3708807) | human gut metagenome | biome: human gut; feature: human-associated habitat; material: faeces | place: China | collected 2014 ... | reverse complement strand
ATACCCAAATATTGCCAGAGGCCAAACTCGGCTTATGGCAACGGGATGCGCAAGGAGGATTGCCCATTGAAGCCGCAGATTCCAATTTCTTCCCATTCCTCGTAAAAGATAAAATAATATGTTTGGCCTATGGTCCTGAGAATAAGGCTAATTCCAGTTGGAAGGACGACTGGTACAGGCATACCGTCTTAATTGATAATAAAGACGGTTCCTATTCCACGAAGTTCTCCGTACTGGTGGCTTCTTCGGACTGGCCGTACGAAGCCATCTGCGCCCAATGGAAAGGACGTCCCTTTGCATTAACTCTCAGCACCGATAAACCTTACAATTGGTGGGAAAATGCATCCGGAACATTAAGTGTAAAGGCAAATCTGGTCAACACTTCCCAAGAGAAGAAAAATTGCACACTCAAATATTGGATCAGAGACTATGCCGGAAATTATGTTGTCAATGAAAGCCGTTCACTTACTTTAGAAGCCGGTCAGCTACAGGTCTATCCCATTGAGTTCACCCCCGAAAGCGAAAGAGAAATCTACTTTATAGAGGCTTCCATCGAGGATGAAACTGGCAAGGAGCAAGTATTTCACAGAACGAATATAGGGCTCCTCCCCCCACACGAATTCACATCTACTTCTGATGAAAACATCATGGGACTTTCCGCTTACTGGGCTATCCCTGACTCAACAGAATTGAAACGGTTACTCAACAGAATGGGGGTCAGATGGGTAAGAAACGGAATTAACAGCAGTTTCAAGAATATTGAAGCAATGTATCATAACAATATCGACTGGACAAAAAAGTGGAGTGATACAGAACGAGATAAACAAATCCGAACCTGCTTCCAAGAAATAGTGAAGAACGGAAACAAAATTTGGGAGTTCGGCAATGAACTGAATATGAGTTCTCCTGATATAGGTGGAGCCGGTGAAGGTATCGGAAAAGCACTATTGGCCGAGTCTTATGTGAAATGGTTAAAAGCTATCCGCAAGATACAGTCGGAAAAAACGGAATGGCAAAAAATTAAAATTATATCTTTCGGTTTTGCCGGTACTGACGAAGTATTCCTGGAAAAACTCGTCACACTAGGAGGTTGGGAATTGCTGGATGGAATAGCACTTCATCCAGGAAGAGGTAACTTTACTCCCGATTATCCTGTAACAGTTCCATGGAATGAATTTGAGAAACCTTCTTCAGGATATCAATACTGGAATTACTACGGTTCCATCCGTATTCTCAAAAACTTCATCAAAGCACATGGAAATGATAAAGATTTATACCTGACGGAAGTCTACGCACTTGACTTTCCGAACCATTCATGGAATGATACTCCCCGTGAATCAGCCGAGAACGTGGTCCTCTCATTTGCTCTTGCCGCTGCTGAAGGAGTAAAGAATGCACTCTATTACCAGCTATTCAATTCAGTATGGAACAATCAATTAGGCGTGAGAGAAGACAACCGTGAATATTTCTTTGGTCTAATCAACCGCGATCTAAGTTTCAAGCCTTCCCTCATGGCCTACTGCAATATATCCGAAGCGTTGGATGGGGCTCGTTTCAAAGGATGGATCAAGTTTAGTGAAAATAATCCTTTCAGCAAAGGAATCATGTTCGATACGCCTAAAGGTCCTATGAGTATTATTTGGGACAGAATGGAAGGCGATATACTACCACGTCCCAACGGGAATAGTTCTCCGGAACCCTGGATCAGTTCATGGAATATACAAACGGAACTGACTTTGCCCTGCAAAGAAGAAAGCATTACGGTATTGAATGCCATCGGACAAAAAGAATCAATCCCGGTGAAAGACCATAAAGCTACAATAACTCTAACTGGAGCTCCTGTTATTATTTACGGTATGGATGCCTCTCAGATGCAGCTTCACGGAGATGCCCCGACCAGCATAGAGAACCTTTATGTCAACGGGAAAGATATACGAATAAGTCCCAATCCAGTAAAGGATCGATTGTTCATCAAAGCTAATTTTCATTCGGACATCGAGCAAATGCATCTCTCTATATATAATGTAATCGGGCAGCAGATTGTAAGTCAATCAATTCCTGTATCAGGTAATACCTTGGAATACAGCATAAACGTGACCGGAATCAATGCAGGAATCTATTACGCAGTCTTCGACATAAATGGTGTCGAACGTATAACCAAGAAGGTTATCAAGCAATAGAACAGTTTATATTATCCTTAAGATAGAAGTGTTACACAAAGCAATCTTTTTGCTTGGCTAACACTTCTATCTATCTTGTGGGTCATGCCCCATATGCCTCGGTGTTAGGTCACTTTCTGAACCATTTATCTGCAAACTTCACATACTGTTTCCAGTCATATTGAGTGATGTCGTGCCTGCCAGAACGAATGTGGTAGGCGATACTACCGTCTTGTAGAGGAGTATCGCTTGGAGGCATCTCTTTGGCATCTAGCCCCTTTGCTCCGAATATAAACTCATATACCGGAGTAGCATGTACTCCGGATAGGAATTCTCCTTTAGGGTCGGCCCATTGATCTTCGGTGGCGCTGGCAATATAAACTGGACGTGGGGCTAAAAGAGCTATCAACTCATGCTGGTCAAAAGGAAGCGTGTTCTCTTTGCTGTTGTATTTCCGGAAGTTGCGACAAAACCAATGGGGAAACTGTTGGTTGACGGCTTGAATGGTTTCTCCGATTGCACGTCGGGAAAGGGCGGCCCCTCCGCAACCAGAGCAATTGGAGATAATCATAGCAAAACGTTGGTCTGTGGCTCCTGCCCATAAGGCGGCTTTACCATGCCGTGAATGTCCGAACACGGCTACTTGGGATGTGTTGATATCTTTGTCTGTTTCGAAATAGTTCATCGCACAGCTCATGGCCCATGCCCACGCGGCTATGGTTCCCCATTCGTCGTTAGCCGGATGATGTTGTCCTTTTTTGTAGAATAGAGGGTGAACTCCATTTTTAAATGCATCATCAAAATCGGGGTCAATGTCTCCGCGATAGATAGTGGCAAGGGCGTATCCGTTTTCCATTAGCATCTCAATGGGCCATCGGGCAGCTGCAATGCCTCGGGGAGGCAGTCTCTTCCATAAAAATTCTTTTTGTTTTTCGGGAGTTGGATAGGATATACCGGGATCTAGGCTGATGGTATGGTTACCTTTGAAGTTTAATCCGAAGAATAGAGGAACTGCTCCTGAACGCTTGTTCGGAATATATATGAGGACTGTAAAGTAGTGTTTGTCACTTTTTGTCAGGTAAACCGAAACTTCCTTACGTGTAGCTATACCGCCTAACGCATTTTTGTCTTCTGTCAGAATTTTGAAGTGCATATCTTTCGGATGTTTAGGTGCTTTGCCGAACATTTCCGTTTCGAAGAGCCGGAGTAGTTCCGGCCTGCGTTTTTGGTTCCATTGTTTCAGGGTATTTATAGTGCTTCCGTTTTTCATTATCAATGGATTAGGTAGGTCGTAATTCGGAATGTTTTCTTCTTCATAATTTGCTTTAGAAGCAAGATATCTGAAGATAGTGTCTTTAGGAAGACTTTCAGCCAACACCGTAAGCACGAAACACTGTAAGAAGCACAAGATTCCTGTAATCTTTTTGGGAGTATTCATGGTAAATAGTTTATATTATTCTTAATCTTTTGAACTTTATGGTATCTTTGATTAATGATAAAGCTGAATTCGTGATGCATCTATTCCGTATATTACGCAAGGAGCACCAGTCAATTCTATAGTTACTTGATTATCGGTAGTAGGCACTATCTGTTTTTGTCCGATGGCATTCAGTAAGGTGACCTCTGGAACATTGCTTGGCAATGTCAGTCTCTTTTTTGTTTTCCATGAGCTTACCCAAGGTTCCGGAAAAATATCTCCGTTGGGATGAGTCAGGATATTTCCTTCTGTCCTGTCCCAAAGTACAGCCATGCTTCCCCGAGGAGTATCAAATAAAATTCCTCTGCTGCACGGATGCTTTTCGTCCATCCGTATCCAGCCTTTGAATGTGGCTTTATCCAATACTTCAGCCGTGTTGCAAAAGGCCATCAAAGAAGGCTTGAAGCTTAAATCTCGGTTGATCATCCCAAAGAAATACTCCCGGTTGGTGGCATTTACTCCTAAATGGTCGAACCATACGGAGTTAAATAGCTGATAGTAAAGCGCATTCTTTACTCCCTCTGCCGCTGCAAGCGCATATGATAATAATAAATTCTCCGCCGCCTCGCGAGGGGTGTCGTTCCATGAATGATTGGGATAATCAAGCGCATATATTTCGGTGAGGTACAAATCTTTGTCGCCTCCATGCTTTTGTATGAAGTTCTTGACTACTCGTATAGAACCGTAATAATTCCAGTATTGATATCCGAAAGCGGGCTTCTTGAAATCTTCCCAAGGAGCGATTACCGGAAAATCAGGTGTAAAATTACCTCTGCCCGGATGCAATGCGATTCCGTCCAGTAAGTCCCATCCTCCTAATTCTACAATCTTTTCCAGGAAGACCTCATCTGCACCTGCTATTCCGAATGAGATAATCTGAATGTTCCGCCATTCAGTTTGTTCTTTTTGAACTTTGCGTATGGCTTTCAGCCACTCTATATATGCTTCGGCTAAACGAGCTTTGCCAATGCCTTCGCCGGCACCGGCAATGTCCGGTGAACTCATGTTCAGTTCATTGCCAAATTCCCATATTTTGTTCCCATTCTTCACAATCTTTCGGAAAAAGGAACGTATCAATTCTTCCCGCTCTGTATCTTTCCATTTCTTCTTCCAGTCTATGTTATTGTGAAATGTGGCTTCTATGTTTTTGAAACTGCTGGTGATTCCGTTACGTACCCATCGGACTCCCATCCGGTTTAATAAACGTTTTAGGTTCATGGAATCGGGAATGGCCCAATAGGCTGAAAGCCCCATAATGTTTTCATCGGGTGTGGCTTTAAACTCATGAGGAGGCAATATAGCCAGACTTGTCCTCGAGAAAATCTGTTCTTTTCCGTTTTCATCTTCAACGGAGACTTCTACAAAATAAATTTCCCGTTCTGTGTTTGCTGTAAATTCAATAGAGTGAACTTGTACTTCTCCTGTTTCTAAGAAGTATTTTTTGGAGTCATTCACTATGTAATTTCCGTCATAGTCACGAATCCAATACTTAAGTATGCATTTTTGTGGAACTGGTGACGTATTGATGATTTTAGCTTGTACGCCGATTGGAGCAGTTGCGTCCTCCCACCAGTTATAGACTTTCTCTGTGGTGAGTGTTAAGGCAAATGGACGTTTCTGCCATTTTGCACTGATAGCTTCGTAAGGCCATCCATAAGGAGGAAATAGGATTGAGAACTGAGTGAAATAGTTGCCGTCTTCTTGACGAGATAGAATCGTATGTCTGTAGTCCTCGCTTTGCCAATTTGAGTCGACTTTGTTATCGGCTCCATAAGTAAGGCAAAGCAAGCGGTTTTTTATCAAAAACGGGAATATTTTGGCATCGGCTGTTTCTAACGGAAGTCCTCCTTTAGCATCCCGCTGCCATATCCCCAATTTGGCTTCCGGAAGTTTTTGAGTACCGGCGTTTTCGGGCAGGCAGAAACGGAACTGACATCCTTTCCAGTCAGCCTTATACTTTTCGGGAACTCCTGAAAGCAAATACTGTACGTCCACCCGGTCTTGATGCACTATGAATGTACCTGTAAGTTTCATCGAAGTCGGTACTGATGGAGGAAAAAAATAATGGATACGAATGGCACTTGCCCCATTCACCTCAGTTATTTCATATTTACAATTGTTTTTGAGTTCCAGTTGAGGCCACTGGCCAAGTTTCAGCTCGCCAAGTTGTACTAATGTCTCCGATTGTTTGTTTTGCAACAGCAACCTTCCTTTATCTTTGGATGCTATTCTTAAAATATAATTGGAAGATTCAATCTTATAGTTTGCCAGCATTTCTATGGGTGTTATACAGAAATTGATTATTAACAATAGTAACCATTTTCTTTTCCATTCGGCAAATGAAATGTTATATGAAAGCTTGTACATATCTTTATGCTTTGTAAATTATAAAATTTACCCCTACTACAAATATATGTGGCAGGGGTAATTCTTCATAAAAGTGAATATCCACGATTAATCTTTCATGAACTGGCCTTCTTCGGGTACCTGCAAGGGGGTTACATTATTTTCACAGCCTAAATAACCGTTATTTTGATTAATGTGTCCATTGGTGTTGGCTCTGATATCTTTGTTAGGAATAGGCCATAACATGTGATGAACACTCATGGTGTATTCAGCAAATCTGTTCTTTACACCTTTGTTATAGAAATTGTTATGTTGACTGATCCAGTCGAACCAGAAATTGTATCCGGCATCTTTCAAGTTGCTGGCACCCTTCGGACCACATAAGTTTTCCATTTTGTAGATACGTCCGTCGAATATCTCACAAGGTTTACCTGTCAGTGCGTATGTATAAGCGATACGAACTAATGTAATGTGACGATGTTCTTCGTAATAAAGTTCACGTGCACGTTCGTTCAGAATTTCACCGATATTGATGTTTTGAGCAGTCAGCGGATCGGCGCCTGCACGGTTACGGACTACATTCAGCATATTGGCTGCTTCACTCAGATTATCTTTCCAATAATAGCATTCGGCAAGCATCAGGTAAACTTCGGCACTACGCATCAGGTAAATAGGGCTTGAACCACCTTTCCATTGACCGCTACCTGCTGTCGGATCCGGAATATAAACTTTGTAGTGCGGCCATGAAAACCAGCAGCGGATTGAATCACCGCAAGACATATTCACTGGTTTTACTGCCTTCTTTCCATACCAGGGATCATTAGCTTTCTTCAGGGCCGGGTCATTATAAATTAGGTCTTCCATACGTCTCCAGCTATCGTGGTTGTAGCGGCCACGTAAGTCATTTTTCTCTTTCTCTGTCCAGATGGTATATTGGAAGTAGTTGGTGGGGCGTACACGGGCAATGCCTCGTCCATATGTTTTGTTCACGTCTTCCACAATGCCGGCTGTAACGTCTTTGCTGTCGGGAGTGACGGCGAAACCTGTTTTTCCACTCGGAGTTTTTACTACGTTATTATTCCACATAGGAACACAGTTAGCCATGATTTCTGTTTTTGCAGAACCTGTGCCACTGGCATTATTCGGTTCGGATACACCATATAATATACCTTCTGTGTTGGCCGGATCACTTTTGGCTTCTACGCTATGCAGATCAAACATCAGGTTGGGATGATTGTTTTTAGTGGAAGTAAAACGGTTGACCATCAGTGGGTGTTTAGCTACGATTTCATTTCCAACTTTGATAGCATTGTCGAATTCTCCCAATGACATATAGACTTTCATCAACAGTACGCCACAGGCCGATTTTGTGGTGTGTCCACGGTCTACTTGTTCGGGTACCCATTGGTATGCAAATTCCAGTTCTTTTTTCATACGACGTAAAATACTCCAACGATCACATGTATTAAAATCATACCGTGGGTATGTGACTTCGACATCAATGAAGGGGACATCCCCGAACTGGTTGATTAGTCGCCAGTATCTGTAACAACGTTGGAAGTAACCTGTACCTAATACTTTGTTCTTTTCAGCTTCATTCACGAATTTTGTATCTTTCATACGTGAAAGTACTACATTTGTATATTTTATTTGATTCCAGTTCTCATCCCAGTTATGTGATGTCAAATAGGAGTTTTCTGCATTATTAAAGTTCGCATCCGGCATTAATTGGCGATCCATATCCTGCAAGGGGCCTGCTTTATCAGTCGTTCCGCTGATGCAGAGGTCGGAGAAGATAAGTTCACAAGTATATCCACTTCCGTTTCCAAAGTATTCATGACGCATGGAACGCTCGGCTGCTGCCAGAGAAGTGAGCAGACCGTCAGCATCAACGTATGCATTTTCAGGAGTGAGGAAAGAGAGGGGTTTAGGTTCCAACCAGCTTTCGCTACATCCGGTTAGTAGTGCCGTACATAAAGCGGCACCACTGATAGTTTTGAATATTCTGTTCTTTTTCATTGTTCTTTCAAATTAGAGTGTAAAGTTAATACCGAAATTGAATGTTCTTCCCATTGGGCTGTTTGATTCAGGATCCCAGCCGTCGTAATGAGGAGCAAAGACTGCTACATTATGAATGGATGCGTTGAAGCGTAAATCTTGGATACCCACAACTTTTGTCCATTTTTGTGGCAGGCGATATGAAACTGTGATATTGTCCAAACGGATAAATGACTTGTTTACATAATGTGTTCCTAAATTCTTTGAACCGATACGTGCATAGTCATTAATCGGATTTTCCGGTGTCCAGTAAGGCTGATCGTAACCGCAACTGATAGAAGCATCGAAGTTATTGTTGGCGGCATCAGCATATGAACCATGGTGTCCCCATAAAGAGTATAACATGAATGAAACATCCAAATCGTTGAACAATTGGAAATTGTTACGTAATGTCCAGCGGAAGCGGGGAGTCGTATATTTCTGATGTCTCTTGTCATCCTGATCCAATTTCCCATTTTCATTGAGGTCCAGATATTTAAAGTCACCCGGCTGACAACCATATTTTGCAGCTTCTTCAGCTTCATCTTGTTGCCATACACCATCTCCTATATAATCCCAAATGCGGTCTGGGTCCTCACCAATAAACCATTTGTTAGTGATATCATCGTCTTCCACCTGACCGATGATATTACCGTCAGCATCAAGAATATTCTTCATGTTACCGTACAAGTGCTTAATCTTACGGCGGTTGAGTGAAAAGTTGCCTGTAGCACTCCATTCAAAGTTTTTGCGTCTCATGATGTTGGCATTCAATGTTAATTCAAAACCTGTATTCTGGAGTTGTCCCATATTACTCAATACTTTGCTAAATCCAGTGATAGGTGGAATGGCACGGTCCATTAGTAAATCATTGGTCATTTTCTTGTATACTTCGATAGAACCACTTAAAATATCTCCGAAGAGTCCGAAGTCCAAACCTATATTATATGATTTGGCACGTTCCCATTTTAACTTGCTATTTGGCATTTTTTGGTTCAACGTATAAGTGGTGGTATAAAACTTACCACTTCCATCGATCCAACAAGTCGGATTAGAAGTCAGTTCTGCGAGAGCGGCATAGATACCAATGTCTCTATTTCCATTTTCACCCCAAGAGAAGCGTAATTTACCATAACTTAGCCATGAGGAGGTTTTCTTCATGAATTTTTCTTCTGTGAATACCCATGCTAAGGCAATGGCAGGGAATGTAGCACGTGGGTTCATCATACCGAAAGCTGAGTAACCGTCACGACGAACAGAAGCAGTCAACATATATTTATTGCTAAAGGAGTAGAAAAGACGTCCCATCAAAGCATCACCAGTAGTGTATTGGTCAGTACTCAATGCAGTAGGATTGTTGCCCAAGTGGATACCATGATAGCCTAACGCGTCACTCGGATTGTATCCTTTGTTAGTACTCTTAGTCATCCAACTTTGTGACTTTTCGGCATTGACTAGGAAAGTTGCTTCTACTTTATGTTTATCGAGGAACTCATATTTCCAGTTGAAAACATTGTCTACCTGCCAGTTGAAGGCTTTATTATGCTGGCGGAAGGAGGAACCACCTTCTCCTGCCCAAGCATCATTCTTGGCTGATTTGTGCTCAAAACTTTCGTTCCAGGCCAAGCGCGGAGTAAAGTTCATCTGGTAAGAGAAACCGAACGGTAAATTCAGACGCCCGTAGATAGTTCCATCTAGATTCATGTATACTTGTTTCTTATCTGTATATTTACGGTCATAGAATGGGTTGGCGATGGTGTTTGAACCATTAGGATAGTGCTGGTTAGCACTTTCTGGATTGTTAACATCATTACTACAATACGGAGAAAACCATGTCAAAGCTTTAGTATCGACAGCAATAGCACTTTCGTCACGGCTGGAGAAGTTCATATTCAATCCCACTGTGATATACTTGCTGACATTGGATTCCAGATTCAGGCGGGTAGTGAAACGGCTAAATGCATCACCATCTTTGATACCTTCATTGTCCATATAGCCAATAGACCAATAGTATTGGTAATCTTCACCTTTTTTGCTAATGCTGACGTTGTAGTTTTGTTGTACTGCATTGTTTAACATCAAATCTTGCCAATTGGTTAGTTTACCATTGAAATAATTATTGATTTCAGGGGTAGATAGGTCCAGACGTGACAACCATTTCGTTATTAGTTCTTCTTCTGATACAGACGTAACTTTATCCTTCTGGTCATAATTATACCAATCTACTTTATCTATTCCATTAAGCTTCCTTGGATCGGTATACATTCCCGGATATTGTTCAAGGTATTCATCCGTTTGCCTACCGATTTCGTATGCTTGACGGAAATCAAGAAATTGCTCGGCGTTTCTGAGTTTGCGGCTCTTAATAGGAGTGACTAATCCCCAACTTGTATTGACGTTAATCACAGGCTTGCTGCCTGCTATACCTTTCTGTGTAGTGATAGCAATGACTCCGTTTGCTGCTTTTGCACCATATACAGCAGCAGAACTGGCATCTTTCAGTACGTCGATTGAAATGATGTCGTTGGGGTTCAATTCGCTAAGTTCGCCATTATAAATAACTCCGTCTACAACAAGTAACGGTTGTGAACCGGCTTTTAAAGTACCTTTACCACGTATAAGGAAGTCGCCGCCACCTTTTGCTTCGTTGTTGACTGAGATGTTCAGACCGGCAGCATTAGCACGCAATAAGTCGTGCATATTACGGGGCATTTCTGCTTTTAAGTCGGTCGGACGAATGTTTGAAATAGCACCGGTTAGATCCTTCTTTTTAGCTGTACCATATCCGATAACTACAACTTCGTCGAGTGCTTGAGCGTCTTCCTGCATTGTAATGTTCAGATTGCTTTGCTGCACTTTGACTTCCACATCTTTGTATCCGATATAGGAAAGAACCAGTGTTTGACCGTTTTTTGCGGTAATGGTAAAGTTACCGTTCATATCTGTGATGACACCGTTATTGGTACCTTTTACCATGACAGTAACGCCAATGAGGACTTCTCCCTTGTTATCTACTACATGCCCTTTTATTGATATATTGCCCGTTAGCAACACTATGAATCTGCGTTGAAAGGGATGTCGTAATAAAGGGCTGACCAGCTTGTACTGTACCAATGCCCAACAAAGCAGTCAGAGCTACTGATTGGACCAGACGATAGCATCGTTTGTGACCTTGCTGCCACATGCATGGATGTGATAAATTGTTTTTCATATAACTGAATAATAATTAGTATTTAGATATTTATTAGTCTTTACAGATTGCAACTTTATGATTTTCAACCTCAAAATTGCTGGATAATAATATTGTTTCTATTCTATTCTTTTTAGATTTGCTTTATGTTATACATTTGATTACACTTGCAAATCTCTGAAATAATATTATAACTTATGCAAAGAATGATGAAAATCATCGGGAACGATTTTGTAGGTTTTTAATGTTAATAGCTTGTTATATAGTTGATTATTCCTATGTAAAAACATGTTTTTGCATACCTTGTGCAGAAAGATAGTTAGCTTTTGTTAAGGAAAACGTTCCCGTTGATTTTGCAGATAATGATTCTATATTATTCTATAATATTGTGATATTTGCCATGTTGTTGAACTTTTAAGTAATTAATATGATGATATATTTATTCCTTTTTTGTAAACCTCGTCTACAGCGAACAATCTTATTGTCAGTTTTAGTTTTTTATTCTTTAGTGCTGTGTGCGCAGTCTTTGGATTATGAAAGAATGAACCCTCATCCTCGTTTATTATTAACGCAAGGAGGAGAAGAAGCTGTGAAGAGGTCAATAACATGCTTCCCATCGTTATTGAAGGTTCATGAGCGTATTTTGAAAGAATCTGATGAGATACTCATTCAACAAATGGCGGAACGAGTTATGGAAGGGAAGCGGTTGCTGGGTGTTTCCCGTTTGGCATTAAAACGGATTTTCTATCTTTCATATGCCTATCGCATGACGAAGGAAGAAAAGTATGCTTATCGTGCGACACAAGAAATGCTTTCGGTAAGCCGTTTTCCAGATTGGAATCCATCTCACTTTTTGGACGTGGGAGAAATGGTGTTAGCATTATCCATAGGTTATGATTGGCTTTATGAGTATTTGGAACCGGAAATACGTTCTATAGTACGTGACGCAATTGTAGAAAAAGGTCTGGATGCCGCTGCTCCTGATGAATGGTTTTACAGAGCGGTATCTAACTGGAATTCTGTTTGTAATGGTGGTTTATTGTGTGGTGCGCTTGCAGTTTTTGAGGATGTGCCGGATAAGGCAAAAAAAATCATAGAGAGGTGCTTGCTGACTAATCCTAAAGCTTTATCGGCTTATGGACCGGACGGAGGATATCCGGAGGGCTTTCATTATTGGGGATACGGTACCAGTTTTCAGGTGTTACTTATTGCTGCCCTTGAAAGTGCATTGGGGACAGATGCCGGGCTATCCGAATATCCCGGTTTTTTGGAATCAGCTCGCTTTATGGAATTTATGACAGCTCCAAGTGGTGAATACTTTAATTTTTCGGATGCTGTTAATGGAGTGAGATGTAATATGATGATGTTTTGGTTTGCTAAGAAAATGGGGGATTTATCTTTACTATGGTTAGAAAATCAATATTTAGAGGATCCTTCAGTTAGTTTTGCAGAAGATCGTTTATTGCCCTGTCTGTTGATTTTTTGTGCTCATCAGGATTTGAGTAATATACAACCGCCTTCCTGTCGTTTTTGGCATAATGGTGGAAAGACACCGGTTTTTATTTA
>ERZ836760.2761-NODE-2761-length-12797-cov-2.590410_pt1 | contig 12797 bp, 8 predicted proteins | sample MGYA00519941_ERZ836760 | MGnify/ENA primary metagenome ERZ836760 (study PRJEB31850, sample SAMEA3708807) | human gut metagenome | biome: human gut; feature: human-associated habitat; material: faeces | place: China | collected 2014 ... | reverse complement strand
TCGTTGTGCAGGTTCTGCGTCAGGTAGTTCGTGAACGCCTGATGGATCTCGATGCTCACGTTGGAGCCGAATTCCGCCTGGTAGGCGCGCAAGAGCGCCGGCAGGTAGTCGTCCTGCACGGTAAAGATCATCCCCAGATTGACAAGGCCGTGCAAGTCTCCCTTGCGCGCCTCCATGGCGGCAACGCCCTCGTCAAGCTGGCGCAACGAAGCGCGCACGTACTCGTAGAATTCCGCACCGTGCGGCGTAAGCTTAATAGATCGTCCGTCTCGCTGGAAAAGAGGAAGCCCCAGTTCCTTTTCGAGCGAGGATATAGCGTCGGACAGCGTCGGTTGCGTGATGTACAGCTCCTTCGCCGCCCGCGTGTAGTGCTGCAGTTCCGCCAACTTCTTAAAGTAGTACAACTGCGATAAGTTCACGATTTCCCCCTCGTTCGCCTCGAAGCAATGATATAAGAAGCCCCCCCCCCCCGACAAGACTTCCCATATACCGAAAAAAAGGGGATCCGCAAAACCGGATCCCCCGTGAAGCTTTTCAGAAGAGCCGCCCCTTTTTCTCGAGACGTTATTCAGTCAACTGGCTCTTGAACTTTTTGGCGTTTGAGAAGGTGAAGAAGCCCAGCATCAGGATGAGAGCAAGCATCACGAGTCCGACGATGAACACCACGTTGAAGCCGAAGCTAGAGCCGATCCAAGCCCAGATCATGGACGCGAACGCTGCGATCAGGTTGAACACGGTGCTGACGCGGGAGTAGATGACCGAGTACTCACGCGAGCCGAACGACTGGCGAACGATGATCGGCACGAGCACGACCGCAGTGGCGTAGAAGGCGCCGAAGATGAACGACCCGATGTAGAGCATGTACTCGGAAGCGAAGCCCAGCCAGCACAGCAGGATACCGGCAACGCCGCACACGAAGGCGAACACGAGCGCGCCCTTGGAGTTCTTGTCGGCAACCGCGCCCAGGATGATCTTGAAGATAGCCTGACCAACCATCATGACCGTGGTCATGAGACCGCCGACCACCAGCACGTCGAAGGTGACGTCCGTCAGCGACTTGGTGTAGGTGGGGAACTGCATGGCGATGAGAACGGCGATGTTGATGATACCGGCGCACACGCAGACGGCGTAGAACGCAGGGGTCTTCATAGCCTTGGCAGCAGAGAGGCCCATCGGCTTGGCAGGAGCCTGGCCGGCGGCGACGGAAGCGCCGTACGGAGCAAGGCCGCAGTCCTCAGGAGAGTTGCGCACGCAGAACAGCGTGAACGGCAGCGAGGTGACAAGCGCGATAACAGCCCAGATCAGGTAGATGGTGTGGAAGTCCATGCCGCCGGAGCGCAGCGCGGTGAACACCGCAGACCAGATAGCGCCGCCGATGCCCGTGAAGGCCATGCACAGACCGATGAACGTACCCGCCTTAGCGGCGAACCAACGGTTGATGAGCGTGGGGATGGCAAGCCACAGGATGGAGATCTCGCCCAGGCCCAGCAGCACGGCCGCCAGGTAGAACATCCAGATCTCGTTCGAGAAGCTCATGAGCAAGAACGCACCGCCCACCAAGCAAGCGGAGACGGACAAGATGATGCGGATGTCCATGGTCTGCAGAAGCTTGCCCATGAACGGAGAAGCGACGGTCATCGTCAGGTACATAACCGTGACGTACATGGCGAAGGCGGTAGTTTCGACCCCCAAGCCCTCAGCCACGACCGGCTGGAACAGGCCCCACGTGGAGAAGCACAAGGCCGAGCATCCGAACGTGATCATGATGCCCGTGAGAACGACGAGCATGTGGCGCACGCTCATCTTCTCTTTCGTTGCTGTTGTACTCAATTTGATCCTCCTAAGAATGTCTGTCGCCCCTTTTCGTGAAATTGAGTCACACGAAAAGGAACGGCGCCCCTGAACCGATACTACACAGAGCTGGCTCTCTGGGCAGCATTGTCCCCCGTTCGCCGAAACGTGAGAATGGTCATACTTGAGAAACTGACCGAGGAAATGCTTCCTCAATGGACAATTGCCTATATTTGAGTAGATATTACATACAAAAAAGACCTGCAGAATCGAAAACGCATTCTGCAGGTCATTAAAACACAGGACAGGGATGCTCTTTGCGCCGCATCCCAACGCAAGAAATTTCCCTTAGTATTTGTCCAGAACAAGCGGTGCGGCAATGTACACCATGATCTGGTCCGTACCCTCTGCAATCTGGTTGCCGCGACAATCCTGCCAAATTTGACTGACGCGCGCATGCTCGGTATAGCCCATGCCGCCGAGTATCTGCATGGCGGAACTGGCCACGTCGGTTGCAGCCGCCGGGACGTAGCGCTTCATGAGCGCCACGGACAGCCGCTCGTCGTCTTCCCCGTTGTCCACGGCAAGACAGGCGCGATACAGCATGGAGCGCATGTTGTAGATGCTCACCTCCATGTCCACGAGCATCTGCTCGATCTGCTGGAACCGCCCGATCTGCACGCCGAACGCCTTGCGGCTGCGCGCGTGCTTGACCGCGTCCTCCATAGCCGCGCGCGCCATGCCCAAAGAGCCCGCGCACGTTGTCACGCGCCCGAACTCCAGCATGCGGAACAGCTGACGGAAGCCGGCGTGGCGTCCCGTCAGACGATATTCCGGCTGTAACTCGACGTTCTCGAACACCACCGTGGAAAACGGCAGCATCGACTGTCCTATCTTGTTCACCGGATATGCGCGGATGCCCTTCAGATCGCGCGGCACCAGCCAGAATGTAAGCGCAGGGTACTTGTCCGAGCCCTCCGCATCGCGGTCGATGGCCGCAACAAGGATGTAGGGCGCGTACTCCCCGTTGTTCACGAACGTCTTGCACCCGTTCAAAATCAAACGCCCGTCGACCGTGCGGTTGTACGTCTGCATGTTCATGGAGTCCGAACCGGCTTCCGGCTCGGAGATGGCAAGCGCGAACATAAGGCGGCCCGTCTTGCGGTAGTCGTCGACGATAGCGTCGAACTCGCTTTGCGCGGCGAACTCGCCCATGAGCGCCAAATTGAACAAGTCGATCTGGAACGGCAGCGTCGCGCCCGAGCAGCGCGAAAGCTCCTCGATGATAAGAGCTTGGGAGCACAAGCTGAACGCGCCGGGGCCGTCGCCGTCCGCAAGATCCTCCAACCCGAAATACAGGTCGACGAATCCCTTGACCACCTCATCGGGCAGTCCTTGGTCGCGGCGCCACTGATGCACCAGCTCGGGCTTGAAGCGCTCTTCGCCGAACGTCCGAAACGCCTCGACGAGCTTGCGCTGACCTTCCGTCAGGCTGAAGTCCACGATGGGATCCTTTCTCCTATATATAGGCAAGACGCTTTCGTGCGCCCTCGTTTCAAGGACACGTTTTGGCTCAAGCGCCCGATCTTCTCTAAAAAGTATAGCGGGCATCTGCCCCGCCGTTACCCCCAGTTTAGCGAATTCAACCATGTCAAACGGCAAAACGCTTCCTAACCGACAAAAACCCATGCCGTTTGCGATCATGGAGCAGTCCAAGACCGCAGTCGCTCGGCCCGTCGCAAACCGAAGCAGGCTAGCTTCGGGCTGAAGCATATAGAAGCACATCGCCCGGACGAATCAATAGATCTGTGTACGCAGAAGGCGCATCTGGTAAACAAATAGCGTTGCATGTGAGTATTTCCGGCAAATTTAATATTAATTGCAAAAGTCCATCAAGTATTAGCAATTGTCCATAGCAACAAAAACAAGAACATGTGAGTATAACGACAGGAGAAATCACCGACCGCAAAAGAAAGGAGAACCGTCGTATGACCGTCACTGAGAAACTCAATGGCTACGGCCCGCTCGCGGGCATCAAAGTGGTCGAGATGTGCACGTACGTCGCGGCTCCCGCAACTGTTCGAGTTCTGTCCGAAATGGGTGCCGAGATCATGAAGATCGAGTCGTTCGATGGCGACATCCAGCGCACTCAGGGCCCGGGCTTCGGCTGCGAGCTCACCGACACCGAGGATCCCACGATCGACCTCAACAACACGAACAAGAACTGGATCTCCCTCAACCTGAAGTCCGAGGAAGGCCTGGCCATCGCAAAGAAGATGATCGGCGAAGCTGACATCTTCATGAACAACATGCGCACGGCCGCCCTGGAGAAACTGGGCTTGGACTATCCCACGCTTTCCGAGCAGTTCCCGGGCCTGATCTGGGCTCAGATGCGCGGCTACGGCGAGCACGGCGAGTTCGCGCACGCTCCCGGATACGACGCGGTCTGCTGGGCTGCACGCGGCGGCGTTGCCGGTACCTTCTGCGAGAAGGGCACCTCTCCCGCCATCCCGCCTCAAGCGTTCGGCGATTACAACACGGCTATCATGATGGCCGCAGGCATCCTGGGCGCGCTTGTCAACAAGCTGCGCACCGGCAAGGGCGACAAGGTCGTCGTCAACCTGTACCACGCAGCCATCTGGGGCGGCAGCATCGGTATCTGCGCCCAGCAGTTCGGCGCCGACTATCCGAAGTCGCGCACGAACGTCCCCAACCCGTTCAACAACACGTACAAGACCGCTGACGACAAGTGGATCTACATCTGCCAGCCGCAGCACAACCGCTACTACAACGACATGATGAAGATCATTGGTCGCGACGACCTGGTCGACAGCCCGGACTTCGCCACCATCGAGAACATCAAGGCCAACAACCTGCAGCCCGATCTCATCAAGATCCTCGAAGAGGGCTTTGCGAAGAAGGAACTGGACGAGTGGCTGCCCATCCTGTCCGAGTGGCAGGTGCCGAGCCAGAAGGTCTTCCGCTTCACCGACATCATCAAGGACGAGGAAGCCTACGTCAACGACGCTATCCGCAAGGTCGAGTACAAGGCGTTCGGCGAGCATGCGCTGCCCACCACCCCGATTCGCTATGCGAGCTTCGGCGATCCCCCGGTAGTGCTGTCCAAGCCCATCGGCTACCACACCGCCGAGTACCTGCAGAAGTACGGCTACACCGACGAGCAGATCGCGGAACTGGAAGCAAACGGCGCTGTCAAGTGCTACCACGGCGAAGAGGTTCCCGACGTGGTCTTCAAGTCCCAGCGTCAGGTCGAGGGCAAGGTCGAGTGCAAGTTCTAAATCCTTGAATAGGGCATTGATTCAGAAAAAGGAGCCTTCGGGCTCCTTTTTCGCATTCGGGTGCGCAGATGCCATGATGTCAACGCATGGCCAGCTCCGTCGCATCGCTTGATCTCAACGCCAGTGTATTGTCGATCCAAAAACACGTTTTTCGGGCTGAAAACGTGTTTTTGGATCGACAATGACCGCCGCAGGCACACAAAAGGGAGCCAACCGGGCTCCCTTTCAACCACTTGCGCCAAACTGCGCAGATCGCAGCCTGACGCAGGTTCGAACACCTGGCAGCGCTACGCTCCCAAGCGCTCCAGCAGCTCTACCATATCGCGTCCCAGCTGACGAGCGACATCGAAGGCCACCTGGTCGTCCTCGACGCGACGCCACTGAACGCGCCCCTTCTCGGCGTTGAAGCCAGCGTACTGGGTGGCGGCAGCTCCGGACCCAAGCACCGGACCTTCCGGGCGAGGATGCACCACGAGCATCTCCTGCGTAGCGAACCAGCGGTCCATGGCGGCAAGCGTCTCCTCCACGCCGCAATCGCTCAACCCGGCCGTAGCCACCATGCCGCCCACCTTGCCCTTGAAGGCGTTGGCCACCATGTGCTGAGGGCGCGTGCGCTCCATGAACGTCTTCATGCGAGCCGAAACGCTCGAGAAGTAGTCGGGAGAGGCCAGCACGATACCGTCCGCAGCCAAGAGCTTTTCCACAAGCGCCGCCATGTCGTCCCCCGAGAGCGCGCAAGCAGGCTTCGCAAGGCACGCGTTGCATCCCACGCAGTACTGAATATCCAAATCGGCAAGCTCCACAAGCTCAACCTGCGCGCCTGCCGCCGACGCCTCGTCAAGAACCGCCGCCAAGAGATGCGACGTGCCCTTTCCGCTTCGATGGCTTCCGTTTACACCGATGATTTTCATGCGATTCCCTTCTCCGCCTCGGTATAGGACAGTGCCCCCGCGCCAAAGGGCGCGGGGGCACTGCAAAGCACTCGAACGTTACGCTTGACGCGTTCTTACATGTTGTGGAACGCGTACTTGTCCGGGTTGTCCTTGACGTCCTGCTTGTTCTTCGGGTTCATCTTGAGGGTGCCCATGATGCCGTCGTTGGTGTTGGAGGCCAGCACCTGGTTGCGGTTCTCCATCTTGATGACGTTCTCGAAGCTGGTGCCGTCCAAGGAAGCCTGCAGGCATTCCTTCGTCAGACGCAGGCCGAACGGAGCCGTGGCATCGCACATCTGCTGAGCGAAGGCAACAGCCTCTTCAACCACGTCGTCGTCGGCAACGACCTTGTTCGCAAAGCCCCACTCGAGCAGCTTCTCGGCGCCGAAGCGGTTGGGGTTCATGAGGATCTCGCAAGCGCGAGCATAGCCCACGATCTTGGGCAGGAAGAACGCGCCGCCCATGTCGGTGCCGGTGTAGCCGATGGACAGGTAGCCAGCGTTCATCTTGTAGGACTCGCCCAGGAAGCGCATGTCGCATGCGCAGGAGATGGACAGGCCGCCGCCCACAGCGTAGCCCTTGAGCGCGCCGATGATGGGCTGCTCGCAACGACGCATGTTGATGATCTGGTCGGAGCACATGCGCTGCATGATGTAGAAGTCGCGCTGGATGCGGCCCATGTCCTCGGGCGGATCAAGAGCCAGGTCGTTGAGGTTGAAGCCGGCGCAGAAGGACTTGCCTTCGCCCGTCAAAACGATAGCGCGGCAATCCTTGTCCAGGCGAACCTTGATAAGGAAGTCGTTGAACTCGCTCATCTGCTTGTACGACATGGCATTGAGGTTGCCCGCGTCATTGAACGAGCAGATGTAAACCGGACCGCGCTTCTCGATCAGCAGTTTTTCGTACTCGTAGTCGAACTCCGGCAGATGATAGCTTTCCTGATATACGCTCATTGGTTTCAAGCCCCTTTCCCTGTGTTCCTCATTTTTACGTTTTGATCCATACGATTTTTTTAACGCACACAGGCTGGTACTATAGTCACATGCTACCCCGGCATACACCACGGACAATTCAATAGTATTGTTGATTTTGGAAGCTCTATTGGTAACACATTTCAAATAATGACCGGAATCTAAAGGGGATCTACCGACGAAAGCGGTCGGGCGCCCGCGCTTCCCGCATTGTCTCAGCACGCATCACGTCGGCCGAATCGGGCTCGTTCTCAATCGCGGGCGCGTCCATGCCGCCCGCCGCCCTGCTGGCAGGCCCCGCGGCTAACCGGACGCTCGCACCGCTCGCCTGGGATTATAGGCGCTCCCTATCGTTTCATAGGAACTACCGATAGGTCCCGAAGCATTTCACCGACAAATCATACCTTCAGCATCATACAATGGCCGCAACGCACATGATCCATGCAAAAGGCCGCACAAGCGCGGCATCGCAGTCCGCATCTCGAACACGAGGAGGCCACCCCGCACAGGCAAGTCATACACCATCGGCACTGAACCAGCTTCAACCCGCTTTGCTGCAAAGCGCATCGACAGTTCAAGGGCATAGGCGGGCAAAAGTCGATCAGGAGAGGACATCAGGGGCATGATAACCGATCTAAAAATCAACGAGGATCGCAAGCGGCACTACTACGAGCAGGGGTATTGGACCGAGAAAACACTGGGGGATCTTTGGAGCGAGCGGGTGGCCAGCCATCCGGAACGCGAATACGTGTGCGACGACCAGGGCTCGCGCTACACGTACGGGGAGATTGACGACAAAGCATCGCGTCTGGCCGCATGGCTGGTCGAACAGGGTGTGCAGCCCGGAGACGTCGTGACGTTCCAAATGCCCACCTGGGCGGAATTCTGCATCGTCTACGTAGCGGCGCTCAAGGCAGGTGCGGTCATGCATCCGCTGCCCCGCAACTTCAACGACGCCGACCTGGTGTACGGCATGAACCTTGTCGAATCAAAGGCGTTCATCTGCCCAACGAGGGCTGGCAAGGTTGACTTCGAGCAGCAGATCCTGAGCATCGTCGACCAGATCCCCTCGCTCGGCCCGGTGGCGCTCGTCGACAAAGTGGAGCCCAAGCATTCCGATCTGCCCGCCTTGAGCGAGATCTGCTCGCAGTACGAGCCTTTGTCGAAGCGGCCGGCCATCACGTCCGACGACATCGCGTGCATCCTGTCCACCTCGGGGACCACGGGCAAGCCCAAAGCGGTTCTGTTCACGCACAACAACCTTATCTTCTCGGAAAGCTCTTTCGTGAAGGGCACCGAGCGCACTTCGGACGACGTCATGTTCATGGCCTCCCCGCTCAACCACGCCACCGGCTTCTACCACGGCCTTATCTCCCCCATGATCCTGGGCGGGCGCACAGTGTTGCAGCAGGATTTCCGCCCTGCTCAGGCCATCGAGCAGATGAACCGCGAGAAGTGCACGTGGTCGATGGGCGCAACGCCGTTCATCTACGACATGCTCAAGTGCATCGAGCACGAAGGCGGCCCGCAGATCGAAACGCTCGAGCTGTTCCTGTGCGGAGGCGCGCCGGTTCCCGGTTCGCTCGTGCAGTGCGCCGCCAACCACGGCGTCATGCTCTGCGAGGTCTACGGTTCCACGGAAAGCTGCCCGCACATCTTCGTTCCGCCTGCGGCTTGCCGCGAATGGAACGGGTCGTGGTCGGGAACGCCCTTCCCCGGCATCGAAGTGCGCATCGTGGACATGGACCGCAACGACGTGCCCCTGGGAGAACAAGGCGAGGAGATTTCGCGCGGGCCCCATCAGTTCGTCGGCTACCTCAACGCGCCCGAGCGCACCGCCCGCGCCTTGGACGACGACGGCTGGTTCTACAGCGGCGATTTGGGATACATGGACGAACGGGGACGCATTCGCATCAACGGTCGCAAGAAGGAGATCATCATCCGCGGCGGCGAGAACATTTGCGCTCGCGAAATCGACGACGACCTGATCGGCTGCCCCGGCATCGGCGAAACGGCCACCATCGGCATGCCCGACGAACGCCTTGGCGAACGCATCTGCACCTTTGCCGTGCCCACCGACGACCGCCGTCCCACCGTGGCAGACGTGACAGCCTACCTGGCCGAGCGCCATGTCGCAAAGCGCCTGTGGCCCGAGCGCATGGAGTACATCGATGCCATCCCGAAGACGGCGACCGGCAAGGTGAAGCGCTTCGAGCTGGCACAGGAACTTGCCAAGCGCATGCAAGCGTAAAGGTTGTTCGAGAACGGCTCTGAAGGCAGCTAAAAGGCCCTGTACCAAGGAGCGCACAGCGTGCGAGCTCCACGGTACGGGGCCTTTCGCGCCATCGAAGACCGAAGCACGCGTCAACCGTTACGAACCTGATCGCATGACGGCGATGCGGGGCGCCCTCAAATACGGGTCGAGGAAGCAGCCTCTTCCTGCAAGTACGCGATCTGCGCTTGAACGTTGACGCGCGCAGCGGGATTCAGACGCGCGTCAACGTCGTCGTACACCGTTTCCAGAATACGATCGACATCGAACCCCGCCCCCGCCGCGACGATCTTCCTCACGCGGTCGAGACGGCTCAGACGGTGCGCCGTCTGTCGGTCGATCAAGCCCAAGGGATCGTCGATCGGCAATCCATGAGCAGTCAACAGCACGCGTATGCGCCGCGTTCGAACGATGCGCCTCAAGCGCTCCAGGCTGGCTATATAGTCGGACAGCGTGCCGTCCGGCCAGCAGATGAGCGTGGAGCTCTGACGGAACACGTGATCGCCCGTCACAACGGACCCATCCTTGGGAAACACGAGCCCGATGGAGTCCTTCGAATGGCCCGGCAAAAACACCGCTTCGAGCGCAGGAGCATCTGCCCCCAGGTCAAGAGGCCCTTCCGAAAGTGTCTGGGCACGACGCCCGAGCAGGGGCGCCTTCGCCCGCCGAGCGAACTGCTGCGCGCCTTCGGCATGGTCGTAATGGTCGTGCGTAAGGACCACCGCCGCAACACGCAGCCCGTCCTCTTCACACGCGGCATGAACGGCATCGAGGTGCGCGGGCAGCGCAGGACCGGGATCGACCACGACGCACCCCGTGCAACCCGGTTCCGAAAGCACCCAGGTGTTGGTTCCCACGTACGTGAGCGGCGAAGGATTGTCGGCTAGAATGCAGCGCGCCCGCGCAGAGAAGCGCCCGCCGCGCCACGTAGCCCGATCGGCAGGCACGGTGCCCGGAGCGGGCCGGGGAAGCTCGCGCTCGCACGCAGCTACGGAAGCACGCATCGCAGCACCACCCCTTCGGGTTCACGCTTGCACGGCTCGAGCATGATGCGCTGAGCGCCATCGACGCCCGCCGCGAAAGACTCGGGGCTTTCGGCATACGCAAGATGGGATAAGTTGTACACCGTCGGAGGCACAAGGCGCATCTCGCCCCGAGCGCCTTTCTCCAGCGCGTCGACCGGATCAATCCAACCAGCGCCGTTCGCTTCGCTTGTACGGTCATCGGGAACCTGCCCCTGCGGAGCAAGCGCGGCGAAAAAGTACGTATCGTAGCGACGCGGCTCGAATTCGGGCGTCAGCCAATGGGAACGCAACCCCAGAAGATCGGCGCGCAACACAAGTCCATGGCGAAGCAGAACCTCCGCGAACGACGACTCGTGCTCGGCAAGACGCTGCCGCTCTTCAGCCCACTCGGAGGTACCCACCTGCTCAACCACGGCGCCGTGATCCCGTCCCGCCAGCAGCACGCCGCACTCCTCGAACACCTCGCGGGCCGCCGCCGTCACCACCCGCCGCGCCGTTTCCTCGTCTACGCCCATGCGCCGAGACCAGACGGCAGGCGAAGGACCCGCCCAAGGAAGGCGCTCGTCAGCGTCGCGAGGGTCCACTCCCCCGCCGGGAAACACCACCGCATCGGGAACGAACGCCATGGTTTTCGCGCGGCGCAGCATGAACACTTCGCGCGGGCCGCGCACCAGCATAACCGTGGAGGCAAGGCGCGGAGGCGCGGGGTCAGCGCCCGACGCGACGTACGAGCGAAGCATCTCCGAAAGCGCTTCGCCCATCGGCACTTCCAGCAGTTCTCCTGAGCGCCACGCATTCACCGCGAACTCCTTCCCGCATACGCCCCGACGCCGCCGCAAGCAGAATGCGGCGGCGTCGACGACACGCTATATCAATCGAAGAGCCTCGGCAAGAAGCTCCGCCACGTCTCTTGCGGGAACGTCGGCGTCGCGTGCCGCCAACCCGTCCTCGAACATGGCAAGGCAGAACGGGCACGCCGTTGCCACCGCATCCGCGCCCGTAGCAAGCGCCTGGTCGGTTCGCATGGCGTTGATGCGCTGGCCCTCGCGTTCCTCGAGCCACATGCGCCCGCCGCCCGCGCCGCAGCAGAAGCTCTGTTCGCGCGTGCGCTCCATCTCCACCACGCGCGCGCCGCTGGCGGTCACCAATGCACGCGGCTCTTCGTACACGTCCGCATAGCGACCCAGATAGCACGAGTCGTGATAAGTAACGTACTCGAACGGCAGTCGCGAGCTCATGCCGGCGGTGCAGCCCAGCTTGCCCTCTCTCACCAGGCGCTCCAGCAGCTCGACGTGCCGCACCACCTCGAACGTGCCGCCCAGCTGCGGATAGTCCCGCTCGATCACGTGCGCGCAGTGAGGGCACTGCACGATGATCTTCTTCGCTCCGTACGCCTTGAGCGTTTCGATGTTCTCGGTAGCCAGCTGATAGTACACGAACTCGTTGCCCAGGCGCCGCGCGGCATCGCCGCAGCACTTCTCTTCGTTTCCGATGACGGCGAAGCTCACGCCGGCATGCTGCAAGAGCGCCACCAGAGCGCGCGACACCTTGCGGTTGCGCGCATCGTACGCCCCAGCGCAACCGGGCCAGTACACGTACTCGGCATCCGGAACATCGGCCAACGTCGGCACGTCCAGCCCCTCGGCCCAGGACAAGCGGCTCTGCCATCCCAAGCCCCACGGGTTTCCGTTGGTCTCCAAGCTGCGGAACGTCGAAGTCGCCTCGCTGGGAAACGCGCTTTCCATCGACACCTGGTACGTGCGCATGCCGACCGTCTTCGGAACGTGCTCCAGAAGCGCCGGGCAAGCCTCCATGCACGCGCCGCACGTCGTACACGACCAAAGCGCCTCGGGAGAAATCACATCGCCCACCAGCGCCTTGTCCAGCACCGCCTGCTGCTGCTCGGTCGGCTCGAACGCGACCGCCGGAGCGCCGCTTTCCTTCGACCCCGATTCGGAACCCGCCGCCTTCGCCTGCGCCGCCTCGGCTTTGCGCTGGGCGAGCACGATCGGCCCGCGTTCGCTCAGATGGGCATCGAGCGATTGCATGAGATCTTTCGGGGACAGCGGCTTTCCACTTGCATGGGCGGGACACATAAGCTCGCAGCGCCCGCACCTGACGCACGCCTGTGCATCGAGCAGATCCTTCCAGGTAAAGTCCTCCAGCTTTCCTACGCCGAATTCCTCCAGGTCCTCGTCCTCCAGGTCGACGTAAGGCAGTGTGCCCTTCGGCTCCAAGGAACGGCAATACACCGTGGCGGGCACCAGCAGCACGTGCGCCAGTTTGGAATACACCCAGTACGCTAGGATGCCGAAAGCCACGGCCATGTGGCCCCACCAGAGAACCCGGTGGACAAACGAGATCTGCTCTGCGCTCCAGGTGGCGAACAGCTGCGCGAACAGGTTTCCTATCGGCGAGAACGCCGCCCAAGGATCGCTCGTCCCCACGATGCGCAGACCTTCGACGAAGAAGCCCGACACGCCGATGACCAAAAGCCACACCAGCAC
>ERZ836760.2758-NODE-2758-length-12816-cov-2.716166_pt1 | contig 12816 bp, 9 predicted proteins | sample MGYA00519941_ERZ836760 | MGnify/ENA primary metagenome ERZ836760 (study PRJEB31850, sample SAMEA3708807) | human gut metagenome | biome: human gut; feature: human-associated habitat; material: faeces | place: China | collected 2014 ... | reverse complement strand
AAAACCCGGCGGGTATACTGGGCGGACTGCCGGTACAGCGCCAGCGCCCGCCGCAGATCCCCCTGCCCGCACAGGAACCCCGCCAGGCTGTTCAGGACCGCCGCATAGTGGACCCGCTGTTCCTCCGGGCACTTTTCATATTCCTGCAGGGCCCGGTTCACGCACAGCAGCGCCTTGTCCCGGTCCCCGGCGGCCTGATACAGCGTGGTGAGGTTGTTGTAGGTGACGGCCAGTTCCGCCTGCCGGTCCCCGCGCCCCTCCAGGCGCTTCAGCGCCCGGAGCAGGTAGTCGATGGCCTTCCCCAGTTCCCCGGTCTCCCGGTACACCAGAGAGAGGTTGTTCAAAACGCTGGTATAGGCGTCGCTGTCCTCCAGGCCCGCCTGCCGGTAACACTCCATAGCCCGCAGGAAAAGGCTCTCCGCCTCCGAGGCCCTGTGCAACAGGCGGCAGGTGCCCGCCATGTTGTTGAGGACAGTGGCATAGGCCCCGCTGCCCCGCCCCCGCAGTTCCCCGGCCAGAAACTCCGCCCGCCGGAACGCAGAAAGGGACTCTTCATACCCGGAAAAAGGAGCCCAGCTCGTTTCGGACGGCCAGTTCCAGCTCCCGGTCCGTCTCCGCCTCCGCCCGGCAGAGACTCTCCCGCAAAAACGCCTCCACGGCCTCGGGAAATCCCTGCCGGTAAACGCCGTCCAGCTGTTCAAAAAAGGGACTCAGTCTCTCTTCCATACCGGCTCCTCTCTCCGCCCCCCTAGTTTTCTACAATTAGCAATTATAGGGAATCCGCCCGCTAGATGATTTGCACAAACTCATGTGATTTTTGCCTGCCGTCTGTACCCACGCGCACGTGAGAGATTGCAAAAAACAGACGAGGTCAGGCACACTCTCCTCACCGGCGCGCCGCTATAATCAAAAGTAAGCTGAATGGTCTGTTGCCGGCTGTTCCCATGCCGCGGCCATCTCAAACACACAGGAGGTCATGTTATGGAAAATTTTGAGTTCTACAGCCCCACTTACTTTGTCTTTGGCAAGGGCACCGAAAACGAAACCGGCAAATTCGTGAAGAAGTACGGCGGCCACAAGGTGCTGATCCACTACGGCGGCGGCTCCGTGGTCCGCTCCGGCCTGCTGGACCGGGTGAAGGCCTCCCTGGACGCCGAGGGCATCCAGCACGTGGAACTGGGCGGCGTCAAGGCCAGCCCCCACAGCGATCTGGTCTATCAGGGCATCCAGCTGGCCCGGAAGGAGGGCGTGGACTTCGTCCTGCCCATCGGCGGCGGCTCCGTCATGGACTCCGCAAAGGGCATCGCCCTGGGCGCCGTCTACGACGGGGATTTCTGGGACTTCTACTGCGGCAAGGCCGGCCCCGTCACCAAGGCCCTGCCAGTTGGCTGCGTGGTCACCATCGCCGCCTCCGGCTCCGAAGGCTCCACGGACTCAGTGGTGACTCTGGTCACCGAGGACGGCAAGCAGTACAAGCGCTGCGCCGACGGCGACATCCTGCGCCCCCTGTTCGCCATCATGAACCCTGAGCTGATGATGACCCTGCCCCCCTATCAGACCGCCAGCGGCATCGCCGACATCATGGCCCACTGCATGGAGCGCTATTTCTCCCACACCAAGGAGAACGAGCTGACGGACCGGCTGCTGGAAGCCGTGATGCTGACCATGATCAAAGAGGGCAAGCGCGTTATGACGGCCCCCTCCAACTACGACGCCCGCGCCAACATCATGTGGGCCGCCATGGTGGCGCAGAACAACTCCACCGGTGTGGGCCGTGCGCAGGACTGGGGCACTCACCACATGGACAATGAGATTGGCATCCTCTACGGCGCCTCCCATGGCGCAGGCCTGGCCCTGCTGTTCCCCTACTGGATGGAATACGCCATGAAGACTCAGGGACCGGAGCTATTCGTCAAGTACGCCACCCGGGTATGGGGCTGCCAAAACGACTTCGAGCACCCGGAGGTGACCGCCAGAGAGGGTATCCAGCGGTTCCGCGACTTTATGACGGAGATCGGCATGCCCGCCACCATCAGCGAGCTGGGCGGCAAGGAGGAGGACATCCCCGTCATGGTGGAGAACATGTTCTACGGCGCTCCCAACCACGGCAGCTTTGTGAAGCTGACCCCGGAGATCGCTGCGGAGATCTACAAGATGGCTCTTTGATTCCATCGTCCACATCACTTTTCTTCTTTATTCATAAGCAAGGCAGTCCAGGCAGCTTCGGTTGCCTGGACTGCCTTTTACTGCGCCTCAGCAGGTTTCCGTTTTGCAGGCTCTTCTCCCCGGTTCGCCGCTCCGGTCAGAGCCTCCCGGCCCTCCCCCGGCGGACCGCCGGAGGGGGCGGGCGCCTCTTTGCGTTTCCGCAAAAAGGACTCTGCAAAATCGCAAAATAATTTTGCGCAAACCTCCCACGGCCGCCGTCACCGCCGTCCGCCCCGCTTTGCCCCCGTTTCTCCGTTTTGTAAAAAATGACTTTGCAGTTTCTCATGTGCGGCCTCCAAACAGCCGAGGCGCAGCATATCTTTTGGCGTTTTTGCACAATTATCACGGACTTGTCATTTTCTGTTTTTGTGTTGTGGCACATTTTTTGCTATATAGCTTTGGCAGTTGGGCGCCCCCCTGAATGACCGCAAAAAAGGAGAAAGGCATCATGAACAACGCAAGACGTAAATTCAAACTCGGTATGCACAGCTATACCCTGCACCTCAGCGGCTGTGGAGAGAGCTGGGGCTTTCAGTCCTCCGGAGAGATCCATGCGTTTGAACGGGTTCTGACGCTGGATAAGCTGATGGAATTTGCCGTGCAGGAAGGGATCGACGTTCTCCATATCACACTGGTGGATCTGGACAACGACACCTCCCCGGAGCATCTGGCCCATGTCAAGGCGCTGTCCGAGCAGTTGGGCGTAGAGCTGGAGCTGAACGTCTCCTTCAACGCCCCCTGTGATCCCCGCGTCAACACCACCATCGACCGGGCCGTTGAGATTGGCCACGCCATCGGCGCGAAGCTGGTGAAGTTCAGCACCGATGTGGAACACGGAGAGAAGCTGTCCCATTCCTGCATGAGCCCAGAGGCCATGGTGCAGTGTGCCAAGCTGGTGACGGAATTCAAAAAGAATCTGCCCCTCATCGAAAAGTACAACATGAAAATCGCCATCGAGAACCACTGCGATCTGTGGTCGGACGAGGTCATCTGGATGGTGACGCAGATTGATCATCCTCTGGTGGGAGCCTGCCTCGACACCATGAATTCCCAAAATCTGATGGAGGGCATCGCCTCCTGCATCGAAAAGATGGCGCCCTACACGTATTGCTGCCACTTCTGCGACACCAAGATCATTGTTGATCCTGACGGCGTGCATTCCTACGGCTGCACTCTGGGCGAGGGCAGCATCGATCTGGTCCGGGTCATGAACACCCTTCGCCGGGTGGCGCCTCCCGAGCTGGACACCATTGACCTGGAGATCGAAATGCCCCTGTCCATGTACACCCTGGAAGAGGGCCGGGCAGAGGAGATCAAAGCCATGCGCAAGAGCATCCAGTATCTGCATGACGTATTGGACGTCGGTGTCCGGGGACGCTAAAACAGCTCCGCAGCATGCATCGACGGTCGTGACCGTTAAAAAGTGAGAGTAGAGAAAGGAAAAAGACTATGGCAAATTTTATCAATACATTGAACGGCCTTGTCTGGGCAACCCCTCTAATCGTATTGACCTTCGGCGGAGCCCTGCTCTATACCATCATTCTGAAGTTCTCCAACATCAAAAACGTCAGATTACAGTGGAAGCTGCTCAAATCCGGCGGCGGCTCTCAGGAGGGCATCTCTCCCTTTGAGACGTTCTGTTCCGTCGTGGCCTACCGCGTCGCTGTCGGCAACATCGGCGGTGTGATGGTGGCCATTCTGTACGGCGGCCCCGGTGCCGTGCTCTGGATGCCCATCACGGCACTTGTGACCTCCGCTATCTCTTACGCAGAAAACAGCCTGGGCCAGGTCTACAAGGTCCGGATGGATGGTCAGTACCGCGGCGGCCCCTACTTCTACATGGCCAACGGAATCAAGTGGAAATCCCTGGGCAAGGTCATGGCGGTCATCTTCGCCCTGTTCGCAACCATAGGTGTTCCCTTCATGGTGACCGGACCCAGCGCCAGCAATATTTCCATGGCGTTTGAAAACAGCCTGGGCGTGGCACCCATCATCTCCGGTATCGTGATTGCGGTCCTGCTGTTCCTAGTGATCTCCGGCGGCATCCGCCGGATCGCATCCGTCTCCACCATTATCGTCCCCTTCATGACGATAGGCTATCTGCTGCTGACGATCATCACCCTGGTCGGCAATGCCTCTGCTGTCCCCGGCGCCATTGCCACCATCTGCGCCAGCGCCTTCAACGGCAGCGCCATGTTCGGCGGAATGATCGGCGCCGCTTTCTCCTACGGCGTCAAGCGGGCCGTCAACTCCTCCGGCGCCGGCTTCGGTGAGACACCCGCCTCTGCGGCGGCGGCTGAGACGTCTCATCCCGCCACCCAGGGTCTGGTCACAGCCTTTTCCGTGTATATCGATGTTGCCGTCTGCATCTGCTCCGGCTTGATGGCAATCGTTACAGACTGCTTCAACGTCATGGGCCCCGACGGCTCCACCTATCTCCACATTGGCGAGGGCTCTGCCAAGATGGCCGAGCAGGCCGCCACCAACACGGCCGGCGTCGTGTGGGTCCAGGAGGGTGCCAACACCGCCCTGCCCATCGGCGGCATCCTGGTAGCCATTATGCTCGCCTGCTTTGCATACTCCACCTGCATCGCATATTACTATGAGGGCGAGGCCGGCCTTGCCTATCTGTTCCGCAACAAGTCCGCCGAATTCCGCAACAAGCTGATCTGGATTATCCGCATCGCGATGCCTATTTTCTTCGCGCTGTGGTCTGTGGTCCCCGCCGCCACCGTGTGGGCCGTCAGCGAGATTATGTTCGGTCTGATGGCATGGTTTAACTTGATTGCCTGCATCCTGCTGATCCCTACAGTCAAAAAAGTGAACGATGACTACTTCGCACAGCATAAGGCTGGGGTATCCGACCCTTATTTCGATCCCGAGAAGCTTGGCATCGAAAACGCCGACATCTGGATGGACATCAACGCCGACCGAATCAAGGCTGGAAAATAAAGCAGCCGGACGAATCTTGCAAGTTTAAAAACAATATCGTACAATAAATTTTAACAGGCACTGTACGGACGAGGGGGGCGCGCCATGAACTACAAAGACATTTTCGAGATTCTCTCCCAATGCGGTCTTGGCGCGCTCCTGCTCTCCGGCGACGGAAAGATTCTGGACATCAACGCGATTGGGGACCAGCTCCTCCTTGGAAACGGTGAGATGATCGGAAAGCATCTAAGCAGCATCGCTCCGGCCCTCTGCGAGCCCGTTGAAAAAAAGAAATACGAGAACATTGCTTTCGGGAAGTATGTGATGCGCTGCCCCGCGCCCCAGGCCGACGATCTTCCGCCCCGGGCCCAGTTGGTGACCTTTCAGGACGCCTCCGACAGTGTGCAGCGGGATATGCTTCTGAGCATCGTCAATCAGAGCACAGAGGGCGTGATCCTCTGTGACGAGAAAAGCAGAATCTGCCTTCTTAACGACGCCGCGGTCAAAATGGACTCCATCGTCGCTTCCGAGGTGATCGGAGACAACATCCGAAACGTCTACTTCACCCACGATCACTCGGATCTGCTCGTTCCCACGGTCATCCGCGACAAAACGCCCATGCGGAACGTCCGCCAATACTATACCACCCGGTACGGCCACGATGTGGACATCGTGTCCAACAGTTTCCCGGTCCTCCGAGGGGAACAGACCATAGGTGGGTTCAGCCTCATGGAGGACTGGGCCATGGTGGATCAGCTACACAAGCAGATCATCGACCTGCAGGAGAAGCTGACGGAGCTGACCTCACCAGGAAACAAGCGAAGCACCAAGAGCACACTAACCGCGAAATACCATTTTCAGGACATCACTCATGTCAGCACGGCCATGCACGACATCATCACCCACTGCAAGCAGGCCGCGAAATCGGATTCCTCTGTGATGATCTATGGCGAGACAGGTACCGGCAAGGAACTAATTGCCCAAAGCCTGCACAACGCCAGCAAGCGGGCAAACGGCCCCTTCCTGGCCATCAACTGCGCCGCCCTGCCGGAGCCTCTGCTGGAGAGCCTTCTGTTCGGTACGGAGCGTGGCTCATATACGGGAGCGGAATCCCGGGCAGGCCTTTTCGAGCAGGCCAACCACGGCACCCTTCTGCTGGATGAACTTAATTCCATGAACATCAGCGTCCAGTCCAAGCTCCTGCGGGTGCTGCAGGACGGGATGGTCCGGCGGGTGGGCAGTGTCTCTGAGACCCACGTGGATGTGCGGGTGCTCTCCAGCATCAATGTTCCGCCGTATCAGGCCATTGCGGAGGGAAACCTCCGCCAGGATCTGTTTTACCGCCTGGGCGTGGTGAATATCACCGTTCCGCCTCTGCGGGAGCGGCGGGAGGACATCCCCCTGCTGGCCAAGCAGTTCATCATGGAGTTCAACAAAAAGCTGGGCAAAAATGTCTCCAACCTGCATCTGGACACCCTGAATCTGTTTCAGGAGTACCAGTGGCCCGGCAATGTGCGGGAGTTCCAGCATGTAATTGAGCACGCCATGAACATTATCCCCGCCGACTGCTCTGTGCTCACGCCGGAATACATCTTCATGCCAGCGGTCCAGCATCCTCCGGCGGCAAGCGGGACACCGCTCCCGGGCACCTCTCAGATGCCGAAAAAACGCGCTCCAGCAGAGGAGGTCTCCCTGAACGGTCATATGCAGAATGTGGAGCGGGAGGCAATCTGCAAAGTCCTTCGGGCCTGCGGCGGCAACGTGACCAAAGCCGCGAAGCTGCTGAAAATGAGCCGCCAAAGCCTGCAGTACCGGATTAAGCGTTATCAGATTGACCTCCAGGAGCTGATGCAGGAGGCTTTTCAAGACCTGGATTTTTAACTGTATGCTTTCCCTTTCACTGTGCGTGAAAACGCACACTTCCTTAAAGGAAGAGAGCTGATGCCGACACATCAGCTCTCTTCCGCATTTTTCTCAACAACTGCGCCGGCAGCTCACCAGCCCAGCTTCGCCAGGAATTTGATCTTGCTTCTGGGGGCCATGGGCTCTCCGTTGTCCGGTGCATCAGCCACCTCGGGCTCCGGTTCAAACTTGCCGTCCGCTCTCCGCGGACGCTTCAAAATAAATCGGATGAAGCCAAGCATGCAGGCCAGGCAAATGAAGCACATGGGGATACCGGCAAAGGACTTGATGGTCTTGACGCCATCAATTCCACCCAGCACTACAAATACCGCCGCCACCACGGCAAAAACGGTGCCCCAGAACAGCTTCATCCAAATGGGAGCCTCCGTGGTCTCATCGGAGTCATCCATACACATGCCGGCCAGCGTCACCGCCATAGAGTCGCACTGGGTGACAAGGGAGATCGTAATGATCGCCAGCATGACAATCTTGGCAATCGTGCTAAGCGGCAGCACGTCGAACAACGCCAGTGTCAGCGCCTCGGCTCCCTGGGTGTTATAGATGCTCAGGAAGTCCATGCTGCCCTCCCACAGCTGCGCGTGCAGGATTGTGCCGCCAAAGACCGTGAACCAGACAATACCAAACAGGGCAGGCAGCAGCCACTCGATCAAAACGAACTCCCGCAGCGTACGGCCGTTGGCGCAGCGGACCATGAACAGGCCCAGCAGCGGCGCATAGGCCATCCAGTCCACCCACCAGTACATATCCCAGTTCTGGGGCCACATGCCTGCATCGGGATAGGGCGCGGTATTCAGGCTGTTGGCGAAGAACTCGGTGAAATAGCTGCCCAGGGTCTCCGTGAACAAATTGCAGAGATAGGTAGTGGGTCCGGCCAGGAACACAAACAACAGCAGAATAAAGAAGAGCTGGACGTTCCGGTTGGAGAGCCAGGTGATTCCCGCCCGCAGACCACTGATGGCGGAGGCGTTATAGCACACGAACATCACGGCAATGATTGCAACATAGATGATCATGCTGGGCTCAATGCCCGCAAATGCCTTGACAGCGGTAGAGAGCTGCATGGCGCCGTATCCCAGGCCGCCCGCCACAGCGGCGGTCAATGCGAAAGCAGACCAGGCGTCAAAGGCGTTGGCCCATTTGCTGTGAATCACATCTTTTCCGAAAATCGGGATCAGCATCGTGCTGGTCCGGAAGGGTGCCCGCTTGTTCAGGATCAGATAGGCCAGGATGACGCCGGTGACCACGCAGGTGGCATAGGGCGTCAGGCCCCACTGCATGAAGCAGCGCACCATGCTCCAAAGGACAGCCCCGTTGCTGCCGGCCTCCAAACCGGTATACGCCGGGGGCTCCATGGCAAAGATCAGCGGCTCCGCAGCGCCCCAGAACACCACGCCGGCGCCGATTCCGGTGCACAGCGAAATGCCGAACCACTGCATCATGGTGAATTTGGGCTTAGCGTTGGGACCACCCAATTTAACCTTTCCCAGAGGAGTGACCATTACAACAATACAGAATATGACCATGGCCAGGCACACCAGACTGGAGAACCAGCCCAGTCCCCACATCGCATTGTTCATCACAAGATTATAAAGAATGTCATAAAACTTCTCTGCATTGATCAGAATGGCCCCCAGCATGATTATAAACAGAACCACCGTCACCGACATGACGGACCATTTGACTTTCACTTTCTCTTTCACTTTTTCTTCCTCCCTTAATATTGGCAGTTTTCCGGGGATTTGCTTGGTTCGACCCTCCTCCTATACGGTTCATTTTGTGTGCGGGGGATGTGGATGAGATGAGAAATTAGGTATCGGGGCACGGCCGTCCGGCTCCAGCCCCGTTATCCCAGACGTTTGAAGCAGGGGCACTCTCGGTAGGCCTTGGGTGTCATACCGGTGATCGAATGGAAGGCGCGGGTAAAGGTGGAATTACTGCTGTATCCCACCATCACCGCAATCTCCATGACGCTGAAATTGGTCTCCACCAGCAGATCCTTCGCCCGGTTCACCCGGATATGCCGCAAATACAGGCTGGGGGAACAGCCGGTCTGCTGTTTGAACCAGTCGTTGTAATAGGTGACGTTATAGCTCTCCATCTCCGCCAGCTGATTGACGGTGATGGGCAGATCATAGTGTTCTCCGATGTACCGAATGGAAGGCGCGGCACAGTTTTCGCACAGTTTGCTGTACAGATAGCTGTAGAGATGGCGGACGGACTTGCTGTCCGGGTTCTGCCGCAGCTCACTCTGGATCAGCTCCACCAGCTGGGTGATCTGGCCGTGCATGGATACCACAGTGGGATAGCACAGCGCCGCCACCTCCCGGTTATCCAGGACTTCCAGCGGCAAATTGAGTACCAACAGCCGCCCGCGGTAGTTGCAGCGGTGGTTCATGCCGGGCGGGATGAAAAACAGCTCCTGGAGCTTCACCTCATACTCCGTCTCCTCCGCGCGGATCCGCATGGTCTCCTGCAGAGGCACCAGGATCTGGGGATACGGATGGCTGTGCTCTCCCGTGCACTCCTGAAAGATCTGAATACAGACGTGCTCGCTCATGATGTTACCTCCTCGCTGCGTTCACCGTACAGTCTTCACATACCGCCGGACTACGTTCCGGCAGGCCTCCATCTGCTCCGGCGCGGGGGTGGGCACATGCCCCAGCAGATAAGGGCGGCCCAGCTTCTCGTAGGTCGCGGTGCCCAGCTTGTGATAGGGCAGCAGCTCCACATGGTCCAGCCAGTTCAGCCGAGCACAGAAACGGCCGACGTCCTCCAGCTCCCGGGGATCGTCGTTGATCCCCGGGATGATGGGCGTGCGGACCACCAGGCGAGGACATTTTTCCAGCTGATTGGTCCGCAGCAGGTTGTCCAGAATCACCTGATTTTTGACTCCGCAATACTGCTGATGCAGTCCGCTGCTGAAAAACTTCAGATCCACATAGGCGGTATTGATGTGGGGCAGAAGCGGCTCGATTTTCTCCCAGGAGGCAAAAAAGGAAGTCTCCACCGCCGTGTTGATGCACTCCATCCTGGCGTTTTTCAGCAGTGCCAGGGTGAACTCCGGCTGCGCCAGGATCTCCCCTCCGGAGAGGGTCAACCCCCCGGTGGAGATGAAGTAGAAAAGCGAGTCCTTGCGAATCTCCCGCATCACCTCGCCTACGGTCATCCGGGAGCCGTAGGTGTTCTCTCCGGCCCGTTCCACCTGGAAAGACTGACTCTCCGGGGTAGAGCACCACTGGCAGCGGAGGGGACACCCCTTTAAAAACACCACGGTCCGCAGGCCTTCTCCATCGTGGATGGAGGAGCGCTCGATCCGCAGCACGACGCCCTCCCTGTCTTTGTCAAAAGTCTCCAGCATTACACGGTACGCCTCCTTTCCCATCAATGGGCTGCGTCATATCAGGCGCACGGCCCTTCTCCGGATATTCCTGCGGCCTCGGCTCTCCCAGCCGCGCCGCCCGGTCTCTGCGCCTGTAATACAGGATGGAAAAAAGAGCGGACGCGATACCAAACGACTCGCTGAGAACGCCGGAGTACGAACTAACATAGAAGTTGTAAATGATCCAGCCCGGACCGACAACAGCGATCTTTCCCAGACGGATGACCGTCTCCCGGCATGTCCAGTTGGTCAGGACAAAGAAAATTGCGGAGATACACGGCAGCAGGCTATACAGATCCTTCCACGTGACCATGCAGGCAAGGACGGCCAGCAGGCAGAACAGCCAGCGCCAGCCGACCCAGGCAGCCCACTTTTTCCCGTTCATGAAAAACAAGAGTACAATGTTGCTGCAAACCGCAATAGCAATATTGATGCAACCGCTGTACGCTCCCAGCGTCAGGAAATGGACGATAAACAGCCCGTTTCCCACCACCTGCAAAAACACGATCCAATTGCTTCTCTTACAGGCAAAGCTGCTGATGCAAAGGCCCATCCCCGCAAAGCCGATCACCTGCGTGAGTATATCGTACATATCGGATTCCTCTTCCAGAAAAAGTAAGGGCATCCCCGCCGCGGCCGTCCGGCCATTCTTGTGTCAACACACAGTCGCCGGGCCAGGGGCCCGCCTGCGGAGGGGAGCTTCCTCTCCACAGGCACAAGTCCTCCCGCTGCAGGGACCCTTTACCGCGGTCTTATCTTCCGCAGCAGCCACCGACCCAGCTGTTGATCTCCGTGCGGCCGATGATCTCGTCCTGGGTCTCCTTGCCCAGCTCCACAAAGAAGGCGGTGTAGCCGGCCACCCGGATCAGCAGATCCCGGTGCTTATCGGGATTCACCTGAGCGTCGATCAGGGTCTCGCGGTCCACGCAGTTGATCTGCGCGTGATACACGTCCAGCATGCACATGGTCTTGAGCATATTCATACCGTGGGCAATGCCGTCCTCGCCCTTGAGCATCTCCGGCTCGAACTTCATGTTCAGCTGGGTGCCCTGGGTGAAGCGAGCGTGCGGGATGTGGCTGACGGACTTCAGCAGGGCCGTGGGGCCGTTGACATCGGTGCCGCCGGTGGCGCCGATGCCGTCGGTCAGCGGCGTGCGGGCGTTGCGGCCGGAGGGCAGGGCGCCTACCCACTGGCCGATGGGTGTGTTGCCGGAAACCGGCAGCATGCCGCAGGTCATCTTGCCGAAGAGCGTATCATATTTTTCGAACTGATCCACCACGTGGGTAAAGATCTCGCCTACGCAGAAGTCGGCCCGTTCATCGTCGTTTCCGTACTTGGGTGCCGCCAGGCACATGGCCTGCACGTCCTCATACCCCACGAAGTCGGCGTCCAGCGCCTGGATCAGCCGATCCATAGTCAGCTTCTTCTCGTCGTAAACCAGGTGCTTCACCGCTGCCACGGAGTTAATAATATCCGCCTGGCCCACGGTAATCACACCACCGCCCACGGTGTACTTAGCCGCGCCCGGCTGGCTGTAATCCTTGCCCACCTCCATGCAGTGGGGGAAGCCCAGGGACAGCACTGGCACAGGACGGTAGTTCATGCTGAGGTAGTCCAGCAGCTGGTTGCCGGAAGTAATCACATCTACAGCGTGATTGATATGAGCCTTAACGGCGTTGAAGAAGTCGTCAAAAGTCTTGAAATCTCGGGGATCACCAGTGTGGACGGAGACCTGTTCGCCGGTGATGCGGCTGCGGCCGTCGTTCAGGGCCAGCTCCACCATGGCGCCCATGTTGATGTCGGCGATGTCGGTGTATTCCTTCAGCTTGCCGGAGAGGTTGGTCTCCACACAGCCGCAGGGGTTCCAATCCCAGGCCTCGCTGAGGGGAACGCCCTTGTTCAGCATCATGCGGATACCCACATCGTTGGCGTACACCGCCGGCATGGTCAGGCCCATGCCGATGCATTCAACTGCCTTATGCAGCAGAGAATCCGGGTTCTTGGAAATACTGTAGGTCACAGAGAGGTTGGGCTCTTTGAACTTTACGTCTTCTGTGGCCTGAATCATCATGTAGCTGAGCTCGTTGGTGGCATCGTTACCGTACTGGTCGATGCCGCCGCAGCTGGTCTGAACGGTGATGCAGTAGCCGGCCGCATACTGCGCAGTGACCTCGTCTTGGAACAGGGACATCTCCGCCACCTTGATCCACAGGCAGTCCAGCAGTTCCTGGGCGTCGTCGTCCGTGAGGATACCGGCAGCCTTGTCGGCCTTGTAGTAGGGATACAAGTACTGGTCCAGGCGGCCCAGGTTGTAGGAGGAAGCGTTCTGCTCCATGTAGCAGGCGTACTCGTAGGACAGGATAGACTGGCAGGGCTC
>ERZ836760.2748-NODE-2748-length-12868-cov-2.221650_pt1 | contig 12868 bp, 5 predicted proteins | sample MGYA00519941_ERZ836760 | MGnify/ENA primary metagenome ERZ836760 (study PRJEB31850, sample SAMEA3708807) | human gut metagenome | biome: human gut; feature: human-associated habitat; material: faeces | place: China | collected 2014 ... | reverse complement strand
GTATCACTGACCTTGATGGTAACTTTACGCTGACTACTACTGAGGCAAATCCGGTGGTACAGTTCTCCTATGTGGGTTACAAGCCACAGGAGGTTGCAGCCAAAGGGCAGAATGCTATCAATGTGATGTTGGAAACTGACTCACAACTGATAGAAGAGGTGGTGGTAACGGCTTTGGGTATCAAGCGTGCAGAAAAAGCATTGAGTTATAATGTAACTCAAGTAAATGCAGAGTCAGCTTTAGCTGTGAAGGATGCGAACTTTATCAATTCTTTGAATGGTAAGGTTGCCGGCTTGAATATCAATGCTTCTTCTTCAGGTGTCGGTGGTGCAAGTAAAGTAGTGATGCGCGGTTCCAGAGGAATTGAACAGTCTTCAAATGCACTTTATGTAATTGACGGTATCCCTATGTACAGTCTAAGTTCTGCCGGTGGTTCAAGTGAGTTTGACTCACAAGGTACTACTGAGGCTATTGCCGATATTAATCCGGAAGATATTGAATCGATGTCTGTGTTGTCAGGTGCTGCCGCTGCCGCTTTGTATGGTAGTAACGCTTCCAATGGTGCTATTGTTATCACGACTAAAAAAGGTGCAGCAGGACGTGTTTCTTTAACAGTATCTAGTAATACTGAGATGTTGAATCCTTTTGTGATGCCCAAATTTCAGGATTGGTATGGTACATCAGGTACTGACGGAAGCTGGGGAACCCGCTTAAATTCCAGCAATCGTTATGGCTATGATCCAAAAAGTGATTATTTCCAGACTGGTATTATTGGAACGGAAACTTTTTCGCTATCTACCGGTTCAGAGCATAATCAAACTTACTTATCAGCTGCTGCTGTAAATTCTCGTGGTATTGTCCCTAATAATAAATATGAACGTTATAACTTTACATTCCGTAATACGACTCAACTCCTGAACGATAAGATGACGTTGGATGTAGGTGCGCAATACATTATGCAGAAAGACCGTAATATGACTAATCAAGGTATTTATGCCAATCCTGTAGCTTCTGCTTATTTATTCCCACGTGGCAACGATTGGGAAGAATATAAGATGTTTGAACGCTATGATCCAGTTCGTAAATTATATACGCAATATTGGCCACAGGGTGGTGGTTCATATCGTTTGCAGAATCCTTATTGGATTAACTATCGTAATTTGCGTGAGAACGATAAAGATCGTTATATGTTGAGTGCATCTTTGTCTTATGATATTTTGGATTGGTTGAATATTGCCGGACGTGTGCGTATCGACAATTCATTGAATAATTATACTCAGAAATATTATGCATCAACTGAACCGACTATTGCTGAAGGTTCTGAAAATGGTTATTATGGCGTAACGAATACACGTGATAAACAAACATATGCAGACTTTTTGGTTAATATCAATAAACGTTTTGGTGAAGATTGGTCGTTGACTGCTAATATTGGTGCTTCTTATTCAGATACTCGTTCAGAAGCGATGGGTGTGAAAGGCCCTATTCCAGCTGATGGCTTGGCTAACTATTTTTCAATAACTCAGTTGGACAAGCAGACCACCAAGCGTGAGGAAACTGGTTATCGTGAACAAACGCAATCTGTTTTCGCTTCTGCGGAGGTTGGCTATAGAAATACTTATTATCTGACATTGACAGGACGTAATGACTGGCCTTCACAACTGGCAGGTCCAAAGTCTGTACAGAAGTCTTTCTTCTATCCTTCAGTGGGTGCTTCAGTTCTTTTGTCTGAGATATTAACTTTGCCGGAAAGTATTTCATATCTTAAACTGCGTGCTTCATGGGCATCGGTAGGTTTGCCATTCAAGCGTTTCTTGGCTTATCCTACTTTTGAATGGGATAGCTCAACAGGTAAGTATAGTACAAAGTCAGCTTATCCTTTGTATGATTTGAAACCCGAACGTACTGACTCTTGGGAAGTCGGTCTTACAGTTCGTTTCCTGAAGAACTTTAACTTAGATGTTTCATTCTATAATACTAAAACTTATAATCAGACTATGGACACCCAAGAATTACCTACCGGAGGTTATAGTACTTTCTATGCGCAGACTGGTAATGTACGTAATCGTGGTGTTGAGCTCTCGTTGGGTTATAAGAATACTTGGAATAAATTTACTTGGAACACCAATTATACATTCAGTGCCAATAAAAACAAGATACTTAGTTTGATTGACGGATATGTACATCCGGTGACAGGTGAAGTAATTTCTAAGACACAACTGGATATGAAAGGATTGTCGAATGCTCACTTTATTTTGAAAGAAGGTGGTTCCTTGGGCGATCTCTATTCTATGTCCGATTTGAAGCGTGATGCCAATAATAATATCTATGTGGATGCTGACGGTTCTGTTAAGACAGAGAGTTTGAAAGAAGGAATAAAGCTTGGCTCTGTATTTCCTAAAGCTAATATGGCATGGCGCAATGATTTTCAATATAAGAACTTTGGTTTTGGTTTCTTGCTGACGGCTCGTTTGGGTGGCATTGTTTATTCGGCTACACAAGCTACTCTTGATGCTAATGGGGTATCTGAAGCTTCGGCTATAGCACGTGACAATGGTGGTGTAATCATCAATGGGGGAGATGTAGTTAGTGCGGAAAAGTGGTACACAGCGATAGGTGGCGATAGCGGTATTCCGCAAATGTATACTTATAGTGCCACTAACTTACGTTTGCAAGAAGCATCCATTAGTTATACTATTCCCAGAGCTAAATTGAAGAATGTGATGGATATTACCCTCTCTTTGGTAGGACGCAATTTGTGGATGATTTATAGTAAGGCTCCTTTCGATCCAGAGGCTGTGGCTTCCACAAGTAATAACTATTATCAGGGTGTAGATTACTTTATGATGCCAAGCTTGCGCAGCGTGGGATTCAATTTGAAACTTAAATTCTAAAAGATTGAAAAGTATGAAAATAAATAGTACAATAGCAAAATTCATGGCTGCGGGAGCAATATTGTTCGGTAGTGTGGCTTGTACAGGAGATTATATAGACTATAACAAGAATCCGCATGAACCGGATTTGGATCAGATGTTGCCAGACGATTACTTGTTTAGTGCACTTCTGTTGAATATGCAAGATGTGATGATGCCTGAACAGGAAAACTTTTCTCAGTATGTGGATTGTTTAATGCCTGGCGGATTTTCCGGTTATGTTGCAGACTCTAACTTAGGTACCGGCTGGTCGGGGCGTTTTGCTACTTACAATCCGTCTGAGGCTTGGCTGAGAATACCTTTTGCGGATTTTTATGATAAATTCTATCCCAATTACTTTCAGTTGAAAGAGCAATGTGAGGATGAAGTATATCTCTCATTGGCAGAGTTATACCGCATTTGCACTATGTTGCGCGTGACTGATACGTATGGTCCGATACCTTATTCTCAGGTAGGTGTTAACAATGCCTTAAAATCGGGCTACGATTCTCAGGAACAAGTTTATAAGAAAATGTTTGAAGATTTGGATAACATTATAGATGTACTTACTACTTATTCCGCTCAGAATTTCAATTCCAGTGGTGATCGTATTTATGGTGGTAATACCAAAGCATGGGCTAAGTTTGCTAATTCTGTGAAACTTCGTATGGCTATGCGTATTGTATATGTTAACGAGAGTCTGGCAAAGCAAAAAGCTGAAGAAGCGGTTAATTCGGAAATCGGTGTAATGACTGTAAGTACGGATGGTGCTTACCATAAAGTTGTGGATCACAATCCATGGGAACGTTTTATGCCAAATTGGGGTGATGCTCGTATTTCTGCTGATTTGGTTTGTTACATGAATGGTTATAGTGATCCTCGTCGTGAAGTCTATTATGATAAGTCTACGTTTGCTACGAAAGGAGCTTATAAAGGTACGGAAGACTATGTTGGTCTGCGTCGTGGTATCAGACAGGGACAGTATAATTCATGGTCTCAAGGTTATTCTTGTATGAAGGTGACGGTGAGTGATAATATGCTTATCTTCCCAGCTTCAGAAGTCACTTTCTTACGGGCAGAAGGTGCTCTTCGTGGGTGGAATATGGGTGGAACGGCTAAAGCGCTGTATGAAGAAGCTGTTAGTCTTTCTTTTGATGAGCGTGGTGTTTCAGGCGCTTCTACTTATCTGACTAATTCTACAGGATTACCAACTGTCTACAAAGACCCGTTAAAGGGTGAGGATGGGCAGAAATATGATTACTCAGGCTCTACTAATTCTACGATAACTGTTGCTTGGGATGATGCGGCAGATTTTGAAACGAAGCTGGAAAGAATCATTACTCAGAAGTGGATTGCTATTTTTCCGAGCACTATGGAAGCATGGTCGGAATATCGTCGTACAGGATATCCTAAGTTGATGCCTGCGATGCACAATCTAAGTGACGGGGTAGTGGATGATGCTGAGGGAGCACGCCGTTTATCTTATCCTGCTGATGAGTATCGCGAGAATGGCGAAAATCTGGATGCTGCCGTTTTGGCGCTGACTAAGGAATCAAGTAATAAGAAGGGTGATACAATGGCAACCCGAATCTGGTGGGATTGTAAGCCTGCTAAATAATTACTCAAAATAATCATTGAATAGTATGAAAAGAAATAAAAGTAATAAGATATTTGGAGCGTTGCTTCCCATATTGACCATGGCTTTGTTGGTATCATGTACTGATGTTGAAAGTATCGATATAAATCGCCCGGGACTCGAAGAACAGAGTCCGGAACTTTATGCCAAATATTTGGAGAACTTGAATACATATAAACGTTCTGATGACCATAAAGTGGCGTATGCATGGTTTGACAATAGTGTAAAAGCACCTTACAGTCGTGCTCATCACATTTCGGATATTCCTGATAGCTTGGATGTTGTTTCGATGATGTATCCGGCAGATTTGGCCGAATTCGAGTTGACAGATATGGCTACTGTACGTAGAAAAGGTACAAAAGTGGTTTATACTATCAGTTTTGACCGTATACAGAAAGAATATACAGATAAAGTGAAAGAGGGGGTAGAGACAGGCACTTTTAGTGTTTATTTGAAGGCAGAAGTAGATAGGCTGATAAGTTATGAATCTTCTTTTGACGGTATAATTGCAGAATACAAAGGAAAAAATCCTATTTATATGTCTGCGGCTGATAAGGAAGAGGCCAAGGCGAATCAGGATATTTTTTGGGGAACTGTTATGGCCTGGAAACAAGCTAATACAAATAAGTTGTTAACTTTTCAGGGTTATCCGGAGAATCTGATAGGGCAATCTGTACTGTCAGAATGCCGCCATATCATTCTGGCAACGGATGACGTAGATGCTGTTGAGGAATTATCGGTAGTTGCACGTAAGGCTATGCTTTCGGCTGGTACCCCGACAGATCGTTTTGTAGTGGCGGTTTCGACTATCTCTATGGATGCTGCCGACACCAAAACTGGATTTTATGAAAAGGCAAGAGCTATTAAAGAAGCTGCTTATTGGATTACGGAACCCTCTGCTGACTATACCAGAGCTGGTATTGCGATATACAACATTCAGAATGATTATTATAATGCTGATGCTATATATCCATGTGTGAAAGAGGCTATTAATATTATGAATCCTTCTCCTCGTAAATAAAAGAATAATATTATGAAACTGAAAAATTTATATTTAGTATCAATAGCATTATTGGCTGGGATGTTTGCAGCTTGCAGCGATGATACTGAGAATTTCGATAACCGTGTGTATATAAGCACTTCTGTCAAGGCCAGCACTGTATTGCTGAAGACAGAAACAGCGGAAGGGCAATTCCAATTGGCTTTGGCTAAACCTGAAGAAAAAGATATAAACGTGTCTTTAAAGGCCGATATGTCTTTGGTTGAAATGTATAATGCCGTTTATTATGATAAGGCTCAGAGTCTGCCGGTGGAATACTATTCTTTAGAGAATACAGAACTTGTTATTCCGGCAGGTACTGTTACCTCGGAGGCTGTAATGGTAAAATTCAAGAATCTGTTAAGTTTGGATAGTGAACAGGTATATGTATTGCCCGTAACTATTGCACAGGCAGGCATTGATGTTTTACAAAGTGCACGTACCATGTATTATGTCTTGAAAGGTGCCGCATTGATAAATGTAGTGGGTAATATTACCAAAAATTCTATTCATGTAGATTGGAAGAGGCCGGAAGTGGCTAATAATCTGAGACAAATGACAGCTGAAGCATTGATCCGTGTCAGCAAGTTCGACAAGATGCTTACGACGATTATGGGCATTGAAGGAAAGTTCCTGATACGTATCGGAGATGCTGGCATTCCGCAGAATCAGTTACAGATAGCCAACCCTGATCATAATGTAACCTCTGCCGATCTGGCTATTCCTACGGGAGAGTGGGTTCATATTGCTGTAACATATGATGCAGATGCCAAGAAGATGATAGTTTATATTAATGGTAAGAGTAAACTGGAAGATACGGTAGATGCTGGTGCTGTAAACTGGGGGCAAACCATGACAGATGAAGGGAATGGTTTCTGGATTGGTCATTCTTATAACCGTGACCGTTGGTTGGAAGGTGAAATTTCTGAATGTCGCATCTGGAACAAAGTATTGACTGCGGACGAAATCAATGCTAAAAACCATTTTTATTTGGTGGAACCTGATTCGGAAGGACTGGTGGCTTACTGGAAGTTTGATGAAGGAACAGGTCAGACAGTTACTGATTATACAGGTAACGGAAATAATGGGATGGCTCTAGATCCGATTTCCTGGGTTGAAGTGGCATTGCCTGAGAAATAAATCATTTTCTTTAAATAAAAAAACAGATGCTTATTATGAAATATCTGAATAATATAAAATTAAGTTTGGTGGCTGCCGTATTTGTATGCACCGGAACAGTCTTTACTGGCTGTGAAGATGATCTTACAATAAGTGGGTCTACTGACAAGTTAGAGACTGTGGACGGTGTATATGGCTATGTAAGGTCTGCAGCCGGAGCGCGTGAACTCACTCCAATTACTCTATTTGGAGATAAAGCGGGAACAGGACATCTTTTCTTTGAGCTGACTAAGGCAGCAGAACAGGATGTTACGGTGACTTTCAAAATAGACAAAGATGCTTTGGAAGCATATAATGAGGCTAATAATACATCTTACGAAATGTATCCGGTTGATAAGTTGAGTTTAGCTAATGGTGGTAAGATTACAGTGAAGGCTGGTGAAAAGAAGTCTGCTTCGATGGAATTGAATATCAATGCGGGAGGCACGATAGGTACAACTTACGCTGTAGCTGTTTCGGCTACAACAGACGGTGGTGCAACTGTTTCTACCAACAATCAGACATACATTTATTTGGTAAAGCCACAACCTACATATCCTGTGCGTGGAACTGCTCGTGATATTAAAACACTTTGTTTTGTAGAGGTGAATAATGAAAATATTCTGAACTGCGGTGAATATACGATGGCTAAGGATGGGACTCCTTTTTTTGATGTAGTCAGCATTTTTGCCGCTAATATCAATGTGGACAGTGAAACAGGGCGTGCACATATATTTTGTAATGATCAAGTTTCTTTCTTGTTGAAGAATGCTGATCAGATTATTCGTCCTTTGCAGGCAAAAGGTATTAAGGTGAATATGACTATACTGGGCAATCACGATGAATCCGGTATGAGTAGTTTGTCTAAGGAAGCTGCCGAAGATTTTGCTAAGGAATTGAAAGCTTATGCTGATATTTATGGTTTGGATGGTTTCGATTTTGACGATGAGTATTCAAATTATTCGGAGAATCCAAGTCCGGGGTTTGAAGAGCGTTCCAGTGCAAATTATTGCCGCCTGATGTATGAGTGCCGTAAGATTATGCCTGACAAATTATTAGGTATTTATGAATATCTGCTATATGATGCTCCTAACGGTTCTGTGGAGGGCAAAAGTGCAGGTGAATTGGTGGATTATATGTGCTATGGAACTTATCAGAGATATGCGAAAGGGCGTGAGGAAAACTTTGCAGGGCTGCCTAAGTCTAAGTATGGTCCTTATTCATTGAAGATTAACAAAGAATATACTGGTGGTTGGGATAACTTTAATCAAGAAACTATTCAGGATTTGAAAGATGCCGGATATGGTTTGCAGGTATTCTATAACCCGAAACCACAATTGTATTCTTATGATTATTATTTCACAGCTGTAAGTAAGATTCTGTTCAATGATGAGGTAGAATGGAGTGGCAAGTATTATGGAAGGACGGACTTTACGGCTTCAACAGGGGTTAAGTCTAACTATGAAGCTTATCTGGGTGAATGGCAAGTAGCTTCTACCAGTTCTTTATTCTTTTTTACGCCTCCCGAAGGTGGTAATGGTTGGTGGGATTATAATGGAGATCAGACATTTGATATTCGTATTGAGGCTAAAGAGGATGGTAAGACTTACTATATCTATGGTTGGGGAGAATATCCTGAAATAACCAATAAATATCCTTTGGTAGCTGAATTTGATTCCAATAATGGTAACTTTACTATTTCCATGCCTCAGGTTATTCATGAAGGTGATACAGAGGATCCCGAAACATGGGAAATGAGATGGGGAACTTATAAGAATGGTAACCAGAATACTTGGAAATACGATACAAATACGACTGCTACGAAGGGAGCATTTGATCCGCTTGGAAATCTGACTCTGATGGGTAGAGGCCAACGTTATGGCATATCTCTGTGCCGTATAGTAAATGGTACGGCAGAATTGCCGGAAGCATATTATGATGCTTATTATCATCCTGGCGCTAATTATAACCTGACTAAAAAGTAAGCTTTTGGCTTTTTAAAAGAGAATGTCTCAATTAATCATGCTATTTTATGTATCTTTGAGACATTCTCTTAACTATCTTGCTGACCGATAACTTTGGACACATGAATTCTGGTGAAACATATTTCCGATAACAAAATAATGAATCGAATATGAGAATACATTTTATTTATTTTATTGTGATTATTTGTCTGGCAAGTAGTTGCTCTTCTAAGCAAAAAGAGGTTTTTTCTCCTGATGGTCGTATCAGGTTACAGTTTGCTCTGAATGACAGTAACCGGATGACCTACCAAATTGAAGTTGACAGTATTCCTTTTGTAGCTTCTTCCTGTTTGGGATTCGAAGCAGAGAACGGGATTAATCTTCATAAAGAATTCCGTATTGTAGATATTGATTTCGCTACTCAGGATGAAACCTGGACGCAACCTTGGGGAGAAAATAAAACCATTCGCAACCATTACAATGAAATGGCTGTTCACTTGTCTGATGCAGCTGCTACCAAACTGATTTTACGGTTTCGTGTATTCGATGACGGGGTAGGATTCCGCTACGAATATGAAGTGGCCGGAGCAGACAGTCTTCTTATCACGGATGAGCTGACTGCGTTCAATATAGCACAGGATGGTACTTCATGGTCCATACCTGCCAATTATGATACTTATGAATTGCTATATCGTACACAGCCTGTCAGCCGGACAGACAATGCCAATACTCCCATGACATTTAAGGCAGGCAATGTATATGCCAGCATTCACGAAGCTGCATTGACGGACTTCCCCGAGATGACATTGAAAAATACAGGTGGTTGCAATTTCAAGTCGGAACTGGCTCCTTGGCCTGATGGCATTAAAGTGCGGGTAAACGGTAGTGTTTTCAAGTCGCCTTGGCGTACCATACAGATTGCTCCGAAAGCTGTCGGTCTAATTAACTCCGGGCTTATACTGAATCTGAATGAGCCTTGTGTACTGGAAACTACGGATTGGATACGTCCAATGAAGTATGTAGGTATCTGGTGGGGAATGCATCTGGGGGTAGAAAGCTGGGTGATAAATGACCGCCACGGTGCCACAACGGAGAATGCTAAACGTTATATTGACTTTGCAGCAGCTAACAACATTGAAGGAGTGATGTTTGAAGGCTGGAACGCCGGTTGGGAAAATTGGGGAGGCTCTCAGGACTTTGATTATACGCGTCCGTATGCTGACTTTGATATAAAGGAAATAGTCCGTTATGCTAAGGAAAAAGGAATTGAGATTATTGGACATCATGAAACGGGTGGCAACATAGTCAATTATGAGAAACAACTGGATAAGTCTTATAAATGGTATGCTGACTTGGGTATTCATAGTGTGAAGACCGGTTATGCCGGCGGACTTCCCAATGGGCACAATCATCATGGACAATACAATGTACGCCATTACCGTAAAGTGGTAAAGACTGCTGCAAAATATCATACCACTCTTGATGTACACGAACCGATCAAAGACACTGGTATCCGCCGTACATACCCCAATATGATGACTCGTGAGGGTGCCCGTGGCATGGAATGGAATGCCTGGAGCGAGGGAAATCCCCCCGAACATCATGTACTTTTGCCATTTACCCGTCTGTTGTCAGGGCCAATGGACTATACTCCGGGAATCTTCGACATACTGTATGAGCGTGCCAAAAAGTCTCCTTATCGCAAGAAGTGGAATATGAAGGATAGTAAGGATTGCCGGATCAATTCTACGCTGGCGAAACAGATCGCTAACTGGGTGATACTTTATTCTCCTTTGCAAATGGCTGCCGACATGATTGAAAATTACGAAGGACATCCTGCTTTTCAATTCTTTCGCGATTTTGATGCTGATTGTGACTGGTCGGAAGCGCTGGCAGGTGAGCCGGGAGAATATGTAGTCATAGTGCGCCGCGCAGGAGACAAATATTTCCTGGGTGCAGCTACTAATGAAGACGCACGTGAGGTTACAGTCAAATTGGATTTTCTGGAAAAAGACAAGACTTACAGGGCTGTCATTTATGCTGATGGTAAAGAGGCTGACTGGATAACGAATCCTACGGCTTATGAGATTATAGAGAAGCAGGTGACTGCTGAAGACACTCTGTCTGTGGACATGGCAAGAGGTGGAGGACAAGCCATTACCTTTATGCCACTTTGATATGAATATGTAATACTATTAAGAATATGAAGAAAAACATGAAACTGAATTTTATGTTGATGAGTGGAGTGCTGTTATTCGGAATGTACAGTTGTACCCCGGGAGCGCAGGATTATTCATCATACGTTAATCCGTTTATCGGTACGGGAGGGCATGGACATACTTACCCTGGGGCTGTAGTTCCGAACGGAATGATACAACCCAGTCCCGACACACGCATTTATCAGTGGGATGCCTGTTCCGGATATTATTATGCAGATTCTACTATTAATGGATTTTCGCATACCCATCTCAGCGGTACAGGTTGCGGAGACTATGGTGATGTATTGCTGATGCCTACCGTAGGCAAACAGGATTATCATGCAATGGGAGAAGAGAGCCAACAGATGGCTTATGCTTCTGCTTTCTCCCATGACAATGAAGTGGCACAACCGGGGTACTATTCAGTCTTTTTGGATCGTTATCAGGTAAAAGCCGAATTGACGGCTACCAAACGTGCAGCTATTCACCGCTATACTTTTCCGAAGGCGGAAGATGCCGGATTTATACTGGACTTGGATTACAGCCTGCAGCGTCAGAAGAATGAAGAGATGGAGTTGGAGGTAATCAGTGATACAGAAATACGAGGACGTAAGAAAACAGTATATTGGGCATTTGACCAGTATATCAATTTTTATGCGAAGTTTTCCAAACCTTTTACCTATACATTGGTAACCGACTCTATGGCATTGGATGAAGGTGGTCCACTTTTTCCGACAGCTAAGGCTTTGTTACAGTTCCAGACAGATAATAATGAGGAAGTTCTTGTGAAAGTCGGTGTTTCTGCTGTAGATATGGATGGGGCACGAAAGAATGTGGAAGCTGAAATACCTGAATGGGACTTTAACGGTGTGCGTAGTGCTGCCCGTGAATCATGGAATAATTATCTTGCCAAGATAGATATTGAAACGTCTGATAAGGATCAGCGAGTGATGTTTTATACTGCACTCTATCATACCGGTGTGCAACCTAATCTGTTTACAGATGCCGATGGACGCTATCTGGGTATGGATTTGAAACCTCATCAGGGCAGTGTGGAAGAGCCTGTCTATACCGTATTCTCTTTATGGGATACATTCAGGGCATATCATCCGTTGATGACAATTATCGATCCTGATTTAAATGAAGCCTTTATCCGTTCATTGATCCGGAAGCAGCATGAGGGTGGTGTATATCCTATGTGGGAACTGGCCGGAAACTATACGGGAACAATGATAGGTTATCATGCTGCATCTATTATAGCTGATGCTTACACAAAAGGTTATCGTAATTTCGATGTGGAAGATGCATACAAGGCTTGCATCCGCGCTGCGGAATATGATACGACCGGTATATTATGTCCGCCGTTAGTATTGCCCCACCTGATGCCTCAAGCTAAATACTGGAAGAATAAAATAGGTTATGTGCCTTGCGACAAGGATAATGAATCGGTAGCAAAGGCGTTGGAATATGCCTATGACGACTGGTGTATTTCTGTGCTGGCAGATGCTATGGGAGATGAACCGAATGAGGAAAAATATGCAGCCTTTGCTAAGGGATACCAGGTTTATTTTGATGCTTCTACCCGTTTTATGCGCGGACTGGACAGTGAAGGTAACTGGCGTACTCCTTTCAATCCCCGTTCATCCAATCACCGTAGTGACGACTATTGCGAAGGTACAGCCTGGCAATGGACTTGGTTTGTGCCTCATGATATAGATGGATTAGTGGAACTGATGGGAGGACGTGATGCCTTTATCGGTAAACTGGATTCTTTGTTTATTGCCGATTCTGCTTTGGAGGGTGATATGGTTTCTGCTGATATCTCCGGTTTGATAGGACAATATGCACATGGCAATGAACCGAGCCATCATATTACTCATCTGTATAACTATGTGGATCAACCCTGGCGGACACAAGAACTGGTGGATCAAGTATTACATACCCTTTATTTCAATGATCCG
>ERZ836760.2738-NODE-2738-length-12937-cov-3.469492_pt1 | contig 12937 bp, 13 predicted proteins | sample MGYA00519941_ERZ836760 | MGnify/ENA primary metagenome ERZ836760 (study PRJEB31850, sample SAMEA3708807) | human gut metagenome | biome: human gut; feature: human-associated habitat; material: faeces | place: China | collected 2014 ... | reverse complement strand
GAGCGCTATGAAAACAGCCCGTTGCTGACTCAAAAACAGCTTGACGTGCGACAAATCAAGGAATCTGCCGAATTCATGCAAAAAATCTTCGCTTACGCAAAAAAACTAGACGCAAAAGATTTAAAATTTGCCGATATGACTCTTCCTGACGGACAGGTCATCTTCTCCGCAAAGGAGATCCAGGAAATTTTTGCCAAGCTTCCAACTGCCATGAAACAAAAAGACAAGTTCCTTGAAATCAAAAATGCTTTGATCAAGCGCCTGAACAGACTCATCAAAACCACCGCGCGGTCAAGGAAAATGCGCGCAGCAATCGATCTGCTCTCAGATGAAGAGTATAACGATCTGATCGGAAAGAAACGCAGAAATCATTTTCAAAGTCTCGATCAGGAAGTATTTTACATCGGTGAAAAAATTGCCGAAAGAAAGTTTGCCCAAATCTATGACGGACTTTACAACGGCTTCTTTTTTGACGTTTATGCACAGTACCAGGACTTTTTAACCCGCACGCTTCCCGATTCAGCGCGTGAATTTTCGGAAAACGTTGAATTTCACAGAATCTCTTTAAGCGACTGCGCACCGGTGCTTTACTTGCGCGATCTGTTGACCGGAGGAGGAAAAAATCGTTCGATCGAACACCTCTTTATTGATGAGATGCAGGATTACTCAATGGCAACCATGATTTACCTGAAACACGCCTTTCCGAATGCCAAACTCACGCTTTTGGGTGACAGCGAACAAGCTCTCTTCAATCCGCTTGAAGAGCCGAAATCACTGCTTCAAAGGCTAAACGAGAGCCTGCAAATCAAAAACTGTCGCATCATCGAACTGAACACCAGCTATCGTTCGACCAAACAAATTACCGACTTCATGAAATCGCTTCTTCCAAACAAAAGCAAAATTCGCTCGTTTGCCCGTTCAGGCGCTAAACCGACACTGTTCATGACCAGCCGAGAAAATGCACTCAAAGATTTGAAAACAACGCTTAAAAACGCATTTAATCAAAACGGAACGGTTGCCCTGATCACAAAAAACGAACGGGATGCAGAAGAACTTTTCTTCAAGCTTAAAGAAGATTTTGACGTCACGCTTTTAGACGATCAGGACGTTTCCGTCCCCTCAGGCATAACGATTCTTCCGATCTATCTTGCCAAGGGCCTCGAATTTGATTCAGTCATCGTTTGCGACGTTACAGAAGAAAAATTTCCTGAAGACACGCTTGGCATTTTCTATACTATCTGTTCGCGCGCCATGCATTCATTGACTTTGATCTGCCCGGAACAGATGCCTGAAATGCTTAGACAAATTCCGCCTGAGCTTTATACTGTTTCGTTCAGCTTTGAAAAAAATGCAGAATCATAATTTATTGTTGCATTCTTCATTCTAATCAGATATACTTAATAGGTAAGTCTGAATGCCACTTTAGCTCAGTAGGTAGAGCATCACCATGGTAAGGTGGGGGTCACCGGTTCAAGTCCGGTTATCAGCTCCAAGGACAGAGATGCTTACCACCTCTGTCTTTTTTTATTTATAGGTAAGCGTAAAACTTGAACCGGTGACACGAGGCTCCAAATTCTGCGAACAAAGAGAGCAAAGAATTTGGAAAAAACAGTCCGGGGGACTGTTTTGCAGCGAGTGGGTTCTTTTCAAGTCCGGTTATCAGCTGCGTCGAAAGAAACTTCGTGTTTGAATGAATTTTTTGCAAAATTCATAAAAAACACTGCGTTCCTTTCTCCTTTCCCCAAAAAGCTACGCTTTTCGGGGACCCCGATAAGAGATGCTTACCGCCTCTGTCTTTTTTTATATCCAAAATCTTGAGACTCGCCGAGTCTCTTTTTTATTTTAATTTGTGGTGTTGTTATGTTAAAAGATTTACATATTCATATTGAAAGAGGACCTTATACTTTAGAATGGAATGAAAAATTTATTTCAAAAGCACAGCAAATGGAACTTGATGAAATTTGTCTGCTTGAACATTCAATTAGATTTAAAGAATTTCTTGACTTTGCGGTTAAAAACAGCGTTAAATTTTCAACCGGTTCTGATGCACACAGGGTTGAAGATGTCGGCAGAAAAATAAAGGAAGCAGATATGCTTATATCCCGTAGCTTGAAGTAATGGGGTCTTTAAAAAGCGGAATAATCGGCGGCGCAAAGGTGAACAAAATAAATATTGTACCGCAAACAGCAAACAATATAATTGAAATGATATTTGCGCTTACGCTTTGCAATTTATCACTTTTAATAACGGTATAATCTACTGCAAATGCGCAAAATACGCCGATAAAAAATGATGCAATGTTTAATAAATCAATATTTTTTCCGATTATCCCTGTGTAAGTATAGAAAAATGAAAGTGTTATTCCCATTCCTACAAACACGCCGATAAATTTTGCCGGGAAAATATTTTTTGATTTATGCATTATAAAATATTGAGTGACCGTCCATATTAAATAAGGAAAGAAAATCAATTTTAAATGTTCCCACGGACTTTCGTTAATGGGGCAAAATAAGCCAACAACAGTATTGTTACCGCTCCATTCAAAAACGAAATGTGCAAGCGTACCTATAACGCTTACAAACACAAAACCAATAATGTCAAGCTTTAATAATGTTTTACTCATTTTATCACCTATAATATTGTATGTGGTAAATTGCTCTATTATAAATTGAAATATTTGCTTGACATTTTGTTTAACTTATGATAAAGTATAAAACGCACGAGATGTGCATAAAACTTGACAGGTTCAACCCGTCAACTTGCAGAAGTACTCAAGTTGGTGACGAGGCGCCCCTGCTAAGGGCGTAGGTCGGGTAACCGGCGCGAGAGTTCGAGTCTCTCCTTCTGCGCCAAAAAAGGAAGTATCATTTTTGATACTTCCTTTTTTGATGTAAAGAACAGAGAGTCGAACAAGGCAATTTCGTCAAAAGAAATTTCGTGTTTGAATGAATTTTTTCAAAATTCATATTAAACACTACATTCCTCTTTCCTCTCCACAAAAAGTTGACACTTTTTGTGGGAATTTTTGATTTTGCACCATAGTGTGAACGGAACTGATGATAAAACGCTCTACAACTCGGTAACATCTTGAAAGTTGAAAAAACATAATGTAAAATAGTATTGCACACTATGAGAAATAAAAGAGTATTTTAGGTAGGGAAATCCCGAATAAAAGACAGATTGATTTTTCAATCTGTCTTTTGTTTTGCTTAAATATTTCGCTTGAAATGACTATATATTATATAGTATAATAAAAAACGGTGATGTTTTATGAAACAGTTTTTAGAAGTAGGAAAATTAAATAATACACACGGTATCAAAGGTGAGTTGAAAATGCAACTTTGGTGTGATGATATTGAATTTTTGAAACAGTTTAAAACTTTGTATTTTGATGATAAGGGGCAAAACAGTGTTGAAATTACATCTGTAAGATCTCAAAAAAATCTTGCAATAATAAAGCTTAAAGGTATTGATTCAATCGAGCAGGCGGAAACCGTAAAAGGTAAAATTCTTTATTGTAACCGTGACGATGCTTCTATTGATGAAGATGCTAATTATATTGCAGACCTTATCGGCTGTTATGTGGTGGATATAGATACCGAAGAAGAGTACGGAAAGGTTGTTGATGTGCTTAACTACGGTTCGTGTGATATTTATGATACAGAATATTGTGGAAAACATACTCTTATCCCTGCAACACCCGATATAGTTAAGGAAATAAATACGGAATATCAGGTTATTAAGATTAAGGCAATGAAAGGGCTTTTTGATGAGAATTGATATAATGACACTTTTTCCCGATATGTGCAATGCTGTTTTGAGCGAATCAATAATAGGCAGAGCGCGTCAAGGAGGAAAAGTTGAAATAAATTGTGTTGATATTAGGAACTATACGCTTGATAAGCACAGGCGTGTTGACGATAAACCGTATGGCGGCGGAATGGGAATGATAATGGCACCGCAGCCTATTTTTGATTGCTATAAAGCAATAAGTGAAAATATAGGCGAAAAGCCGCATTTGATATATCTTACGCCACAGGGTAAAACACTTACACAACAAAGAGTAAAGGAACTTTCAAAGCTTGATAATCTTGTGCTTTTGTGCGGGCATTATGAGGGTATTGATGAAAGAGTTATTGAAGAACTTGAACCTGAAGAAATTTCAGTCGGAGATTATGTGTTAACCGGCGGTGAACTTCCTGCTTTGATTGTGGCTGATTCGGTAGCAAGAATGTTGCCGGGTGTTTTAAGTGATGATGAATGTTTTGAAGAAGAAAGTCATTTTAATTCACTTCTTGAATATCCGCAGTATACACATCCGTCAAGCTGGAACGGCAGAGAAGTGCCGGATGTACTTCTATCAGGTCATCACGCAAAGGTTGATGAATGGCGCAGGCATAAATCACTTGAGCGTACATATAGGCGCAGGCCCGATATGCTTGAAAATGCCGAACTTGATAAAAAAGACAGAGAATTTTTGTCGAAACTTGAAAAAGAATAAAAAAATATGTGAAATATGCACAAATACCACTGAAAATTTTTATTTGAAATTAACAAGTCAAACGAAGTTGCGGTATTATTGTTGACCGAATTTAATTTGGTGGTATAATAGTAATAAGAAAACAAAAACACTTATATTAACCACAATATATTGTACATTTAATGAGAGGTTTTAATTATGTTCGTTAAAGATGTTAAGGTAGAAAACCAGGTTGGTCTTCATGCTCGTCCGGCAACTTTCTTTATTCAAAAGGCAAACGAGTTCAAATCATCAATTTGGGTAGAAAAGGAAGAAAGAAGAGTTAATGCAAAGAGCCTTTTAGGCGTTCTTTCACTTGGTATTATGGGCGGAACTGATATTCGTATCATTGCCGACGGTTCAGATGAAGAAGCTGCTGTTGAAGGTCTTGTATCTCTCGTAAAGTCAGGTTTTACAGAATAATTATTGTTTTAAAAATCAAAGAAAAAGGCATTGCTTCGGCAATGCCTTTATTTTTTAGTATAAATATGTTATACTTATTAAAACTTATTAGGCAGGTGATTTAATGACTGAAAAGCAATTGCGCAAAAAAGCTATGGCATTGCCGCTTCATCCCGGTGTGTATATAATGAAAAATAAAGATAAAAAAATCATATATATCGGCAAGGCAAAAAAACTTAAAAACCGCGTTTCTCAATACTTTGGCAGTCATTCCAATCATTCGCTTAAAGTCATCAGAATGGTTGAAAATGTTGACGATTTTGATTATATTCTTTGTGACAGTGAGTTTGAAGCGCTTGTACTTGAATGTTCTCTTATTAAACAGCACCAGCCTAAATATAATATTTTGCTTAAAGATGACAAAGGCTATAATTATATCAAAATTACTAAAGAACAATATCCTAAAATCAGGGAATGTAAGCAAATGGCAGATGACAACTCGCAGTATATCGGCCCATATACTTCTAATTTTTCTGTTAAGCAGGCGGTTGATGAAACTTTGCGTATTTTTAAACTTCCGCGCTGTAATAAAAAATTTCCGAAAGATTATAAAAAAAGCCGCCCGTGTTTAAATGGGTTTATGGGAATTTGCAGTGCGCCTTGTGCAGGCAAAATATCGCTTGAAGAATACAGAAAAAATATTGACGAAGCAATCGCATTTCTTAAAGGCGGAAGTGTAAAAGCCGTGAAAGAAATGGAAGCAAAAATGCTTGAATGTTCCGAAAATCTTCAATTTGAAGAAGCAGCAAAGCTTAGGGATAGAATAAAAGCTATTAAAAATCTTGAAGAAAAGCAAAAAGTGGTTTCAATCAATGTACCTGAAGAGGATGTTTTTGCACTTGTAAACGGTAAGAAAAAGGCTTGCTTTGAAGTTATAAGATTTGAACACGGAAAACTTACTGATACGGAATTTTGGCTTATTGATTCTGTTGATGATTTGCCGCAGGCAAGATTTGAACTTATCGAACGATATTATTCAATGCGTGACAGGGTTGCGTCTCGCATTGCGATTGACGGTGAAGTTGAAGATGAAGAACTTTTAAAAGAATTTCTTGAAGACAAAAAGCAGAAAAAAGTTGAATTCATTCATCCGCAAAAGGGAGAGCATTTGTCAATTGTGAATATGTGTATATCAAATGCAAATGAGCATTTGGCACAGCAGCAGGGTAGACTCGGCAGGGAAATTGCAACTCTTGAAGAACTTAAAAATCTTCTCGGACTTGATAAAATGCCTGAATATATTGAATCTTATGATATTTCGCATACTTTTGGTGCGGATAATGTGGCAGGTATGGTTGTTTTCCATAACGGCAGACCGATGAAAAGTGCTTATAAAAGATTTGCTATTAAAGGTTTTGACGGGCAGAATGATGTCGGCTCAATGCGGGAGGTTTTAACGCGCAGGTTTAATCATTATTATAATGATGAAGACGGAAGTACATTTAAAATTTTGCCTGATTTGATTTTGCTTGACGGCGGTGAACCGCAGGTTAGGGCTGTACTGCCTGTTGTTGCATCAATGGGACTTAATGTACCGGTTTTCGGTATGGTTAAGGACAGCAAGCATAGAACGCGCGCTATTGAAGTGGGTAATGGCGAGATAGAAATAAATTCCCACCGCCGGGTATTCACCCTTGTATCTAATATTCAGGAGGAAGTACACCGTTTTGCTATTTCTTATCATCATAATAAACATAAAAAAAGCACGCTTTCAACCTCTCTTACAAAAATTAACGGTATAGGCGATGCAAAAGCAAAAGCTTTGATGAAATATTTTAAAACAATTTCTGCAATTAAAGAAGCAGAGGTTGAACAGCTTAGGCAGGTTGACGGTATTTCTGAAAAAAACGCTCAAGAAATTCACAATTTTTATCATAAATTGTAAAAATAATTTTAATTGACTTGACTATTATTTTTGTAATTTGTATAATGATAAGTGATTTATCAAAAAGATTGTAACTTTTTTATTTGAAATTAAGAGGAATCTGATTTATGATGCGAGTGATTACGGGCATTGCGCGTGGCAGAAAGCTTGAAACTTTGCCGGGCGAAGATGTCACAAGGCCTACAACAGAATCGGTCAAAGAAGCTGTTTTTTCTATGATTCAGTTTGAAATTGAAGATAAAAATGTTCTTGATTTGTTTGCTGGTTCGGGCCAGCTCGGTATCGAAGCACTTTCAAGGGGAGCTAAAAAATGCACCTTTGTTGAAAATAACAAGCAGGCTTATAATGTTATTGAAAATAATATTAAGCACTGTAAGCTTGAGCAGAACGCGAGAATAGTTATGAGTGACGCTTGTGCATTTCTTTCAAGAAGGGATAGTTTTGATATAGCATTTCTTGATCCGCCATATAAGCAGGGAATCATTGAAAAGTGCTTGCCTCTTCTTTTTCCTATGATGAGTGATGACGGTATAGTAATATGCGAAACTTCGCGTGATGAAGACTTGCCTGATGAACTTGACGGATTTTATGCTGATAGAGTCAGAATTTATGGTAAAACTAAAATTACCCTTTATAGAAGGGGGAATTAAAATAAGATGAAAATTGCTATTTGCCCCGGCAGTTTTGACCCGGTAACTTTGGGCCATAAAGATGTTATTGAGCGGGCTTCGCAGCTTTTTGATAAAGTTATCGTTTTGGTGCTTAATAACAGCTCTAAAAAACCTATGTTCACACTTGATGAACGCATGGAATTTATAAAACGATGTGTTGATAAGGAAAATGTTGAAATTGATACATACTCCGGCCTTTTGGTTGATTATGCAAGGCAACATAATGTTAATGCCATAATTAAAGGGCTTCGTGCTGTGTCTGATTTTGATTATGAATTTCAGCTTGCACTTATCAATAAAAGCCTTTATCCTAAAATTGAAACACTGTTTATTCCTGCAAAGGGCGAAAATATGTTTTTGTCCTCAAGTATGGTTAAAGAGGTATGCTCACTCGGTGGTGATATATCATCGTTTGTGCCGCAAGAAATATTAAAAGATATTTACGAAAGATGTAAAGGAGATATTAAAAATGACTAATACAGATATTTTACTTGAAGATTTGGAAGATGTACTCGATGACGCAACATCAATTCCGTTGAGCAAAAAGTATGCAGTTGATGTAGACAAAATTAAGACTATTATTGAAGATATTCGTCTTAACACTCCGCAGGAAACAAAGCAGGCTAAAGCTATTGTTGATTCAAGAAACAATATTCTTGAAGAAGCAAAGAAAGAAGCTGCCGATATTATTGCTAAAGCACAGGAGGAAGCAAGGGAACTTGTTGCCCGTGACCAAATCACTCAAACTGCTCAGGCAGAAGCTGCCGATATTATTGCCAAGGCTAAAGAACAGGGCGATTCTTATATTGCAGACGCTCAAAACCAGGCTTCAGATATTCTCGGTAACGCTACAAACCAGGCAAATGAAATGGTTACAACAGCACAGAATAAATCAAGAGAAATGCTTACAGCAGTTAATAATTATGCTGATGATACACTTCTTGCTATTGATGATTCACTTTATAAGGCACTCAGTGATGTTCGCAGAATTCGCCAAGGTATTGAAAATACACAAAACAAAAATAAGTAATTTTGAATCATATTGGGCGGCCTACGGCCGCCTTAAACTGTAAAAAAACCTGCTTCAGCGAAAGCCGAAGCAGGTTTTTTTTACAATCTAAACCACCGGCTTAGCCGGTAGCTATTATTATGCTTTTTCGTTATTTCTCTTTTCAACTATGTGTTCGTGTACTTTATCTGCAAGTTCACCGTGAAGTTTGAATTTTTTGGTGAAAACAATAAGTGAAATAAAAATCAAAATCGGAGGAATTGCAAAGCAAATAATTCCTATTCCGGCTTTTGTGCTTTCGTTAATAGCTTTTGTGGCACTTGTAATTTGCTTGTTATATCCCATTAGTGCCAATCCGCCGAAAAGAACTATTGTTTGAATGGTGTAAGCCATTTTCTGCAAAAATCCTTTCATAGAAAAGGTGATTGATTCGTTTCTTTCTCCGTTTTTATATTCGCCGTAGTCAACAATATCTGCAAGAAAAATTGTTTGACCTACAAACATTGCCGCTATACCCGTTGATGAAACGATATATGCAATATCAAGTGCTATGGTTATTTTAAGAATAGGCCCGAAAACATACATCATAATGTATCCTATTATAGTGGCGATAAGTGAAATTTGATAAATTTTCTTTTTATTCATCCATTTTGAAAGTATAGGAATTACAGCAAGACCTAAAACTGAGCCGACAGCACCGATAGTTTGGAAAAGGCTCTGTGCCTTTGGCTCGCCAAGTACATCTGAAAAATAGTACACCGCTGTGCCTGATGTTAAGTACCAACCGGCATTTGAAAGCATTGCAACTATCATAAATACAACAAGTTGGTCATTGTGTGCAATAACGGAAAAAATTTTTTTAAATGAAAACTTGGCTTTTTTACCGTATACTACATTTTTTTCCTTGGTTGAAAGTACGCATATGGTTGAAAAAAGTACAAGCATTATTCCACATATTCCTGCCCAGCGTGAAAAGCCTGTTGCACTGTAACCTTTATCCGTTGTCATTCCGGTTGAAAGCATAGGCAAAACAATAGGTGTTGCCACCGTAATTATGCCTTGGCCCAAACCGCTAAAAGTTCTTGCAACGGTTGAAACAAGGTTTCTGTCTTTAGGGTCTGATGTGAAAGAAGGTACCATACTCCAATATGGAATATCAGCCATTGTATTTGTCATACCCCAAAGTATGTACATAACGCCTATGTAAATATATAGCTTCGTTCCGCTCATTCCAAAGTTTGTGAAAAGTAAAAAGAGTACAACTGCGTTGCATATAGCACCGATAAGTATCCAAGGTCTGTATTTACCGTGTTTTGTTCTTGTGTTGTCAACTATTGTACCCATCATAGGGTCGTTAATTCCGTCCCATATTCTTGCAATAGGAGTGAGAAGAAGCAAAAACGCTTCTTTAAGCCCAAGTACGCTTGATAAATAATAGCTTAAAAATGAATAAAACATTCCGTAGCTTAAATCAAGTCCTACCGCACCTACACCAAAGCAGATTTTTTCTCTCCACGAGGTTTTGTATTCCTGCATATTCTGTCCTCCGATATTCAATATAAGGGTATTATATCATATAATTATATATTTGTACAACAACATTTCTTTTTATTTTGTTGCAAATTTATTTTGCCGATGATATTATATAAAATGTAATATTTAGTCTTATTCGGAGGTTTTGTATGAAAAAGATTTTTAGTTTGCTTTTGTCATTTGTAATGCTTATAAGTATTGTTTCACTTGTTGATTTTTCTGCTTTTGCTGCATCAATGCCAACAACAACAATTACATCAGTAAAGGCACAAAGCAAAGCATTTACAGTTAAATGGAAGAAAAAATCAGGTATTACAGGATACCAAATTCAGTATTCTACTAACAGTAAATTTAAAAAGGGAAACAAATCAATTAAAATTAAAAATGCTAAAACAATATCAAAAAAGATAACTAAGCTAAAGGTAGCAAAAAAATACTATGTTCGGATAAGAACATATAAAGAAAAAAAATATTCAAAATGGTCTAAAGTAAAGAGTATAAAAACTCCGAAAGAGTCAAAATGTACCAAAGATAATATCCAAAAAGAAATCCATTGCACAAACAATAACAATCATAGTATAAAATGTGGCAATATGGGAAGATGGTTTAACAGTAGAGATGAAGTGGACAATTACTGGGTACAAATAGATAATAACTACTATAAGCAATACAAGGATGGAATAATTACATTTAAGGAATATGGAGAAAAATCTCCTTGTGGTTATGAATGTTGGTCTTGTAGTTATTGTGGCAAATGGACAGGTAATTTTAAATATAATTAAATGTTTTTATAAAGGAGAAAAATGATGAAACGGAGTATATTTATAGTAATAACAACAATTATATTGTTAATATCAAAAACATTTCCTACAAATGTTTTTGCTGCTCCTATTTCAACTACAACAATTACATCAGTAAAAGCAGAGAATAAAACAATTAAAGTTAAGTGGAAGAAAAGAGCAAACATTACAGGCTATCAGATTCAGGTGGCAACAAATAAGAAGTTTAAGAAAAATGCTAAAACTGTTGTTGTGAAAAAACAAAAAACAACTACAGCAACAATAAAAAAACTAAAATCAAAGAAAAAATATTATGTGCGAATCCGTACATATAAAAATTCAAATAATAAAAAAATATATTCTCCTTGGTCTAAGGTAAAGAGTACAAAAACTCCGAAAACGACAAAATGCAAAGAAGACAATATTAAAAAAGAAATAGAAAACCATTGTACAAACAATAACAATCATAGCATAAAATGCGGTAATATGGGAAGATGGTTTAATAGTAAAGATGAAGTTGACGCATACTGGGATAAAGTTGATATTAGCTATTTTGAACAGTACCAAAATGGTATAATTACATTTGAGGAGTATCATAAGAAATCTCCGTATGGCTACGAATGTTGGTCTTGTAGTTATTGTGGCAAGTGGACAGGTAATTTTAAATATAATTAAAATTATGACATTAAATGAAGAAATATACAAAACTGTTATGAAAATACCGTATGGCAAGGTTGCAACTTACGGGCAAATTGCAACGCTTTGCGGTAATCCTTATTATGCAAGGGCAGTCGGTAATGCGCTGCATAAAAATCCAAACCCTCAAAAAATACCTTGCTATCGTGTTGTAAACAGTAAAGGCAAGCTGACAGAAAATTTCGCCTTTGGCGGTTTGAAGGTGCAGTCGGATTTGCTTATAAGCGAGGGTATCGAAGTAATTGACGGCAGAGTTAATTTAGAAAAATATCAATGGCGTGGCTAAAATATTAGATTATAATTTTAAATCGTTGATTATAATATTATTTTTATCGCTACATTATGATACATTATAAATAAACAGAAATGACGATTACTATTACACAAAAATTAAAATGGCTAATGAAATTTTAAACGCAGAAAGCGTTGCAAGGAAATTAAGGAGCAATTCTTAAAACAATATGGATATTTTAAACTACTATAGAAGAGCAACAGATCATATTTACAATATAATAGAACACTTTGCTAAAATTTAATTTCAATCGTTAACAGCTGCCATCAAAAAGCAGCTGTTTTTTTATTTGCAACTTAAATTTGACAAAATATAAAGTGAAATCGGTTGAATGCAACTATTAAATATAGTAGAATATGATTATTATAAAGCATATCTAAATAGGAGGAGCTTATGAAAAGTATATTGTCACAAGAAACAATAAATATTTTAGAGCAAATGGACTATCTTGAAGATATTTTAAAAACTGTATATTCTGGAATAGACAAAGGACTTTATACAGAGGAAGAAATGAAAAATGATCTTGAAGCGGTTTTATGGCTTTCTTATGCCTATATTAATTATGATACTTATCCTGCATATTTAAAAGCTGAAAGATTATTGAAAAGAGTTGAGCAGCAGGGAGAAAAAAAGGGAGTTTGGTGCTACCGTTATGCTTCATCTCTTCTCTTTTTAAAAAAATATGATCTAGCACTGAAATACTGCAAACAAGCTGTTGAAAATGATCCTGAATATCCTTGGGGATGGCTGCTTTTAGCAAAAATGTATTATAAATTTAATGAAAAAGAAAAGGCTTTTGAAGCTATAGAAGCTGGATTAAAACTTGTTCCAGATGACTATGAATTTACTACTTTAAAAAAAGAAATAGAAGCTGGAGAAAGTTTTGCAAAAATAATAAATCACTATATTGATGAAGAGTATGACAAATCTCGTGAAGATGAAGATAGACTGGAAAGACTAGAAAAAGAAATTGCTGAATACAGAAAAAGATATGAAGGAAAACCAAAACAAAAATGTTAGTTTACAAAAAAAGCCCATGTGGGCTAAAATAGGCAGTCATCTAAAATATTAATTCAGATGATAGATTTTTA
>ERZ836760.2731-NODE-2731-length-13000-cov-55.273851_pt1 | contig 13000 bp, 9 predicted proteins | sample MGYA00519941_ERZ836760 | MGnify/ENA primary metagenome ERZ836760 (study PRJEB31850, sample SAMEA3708807) | human gut metagenome | biome: human gut; feature: human-associated habitat; material: faeces | place: China | collected 2014 ... | reverse complement strand
CGCTCAAAACGATGAAAGGAAAATATATTCTATTTTTAATTTGCAGCCTCTTCCTCTGTGAAGTATCTGCACAAACACTGGAACAGGCACGCACCCTATTCACTAAGGGTGACTATGAAAAAGCCAAGCCTGTCTTCAAAAAGTATGCTAAATCACAACCGTCGAACGGGAATTATAACTATTGGTATGGCGTATGTTGCCTGAAAACCGGAGAAGCGGAAGAAGCTGTGAAACCTCTTGAGATAGCAGTGAAAAAACGTGTTACCAGTGGACAACTCTATCTGGGACAAGCATATAATGAAACGTATCGTTTCGAAGATGCAGTAAACTGTTTTGAAGAATATATCGCAGATTTAAGTAAACGGAAGAAATCGACGGAAGAAGCGGAGAAACTTCTGGAAAAGAGCAAAGCTGACCTCCGGATGTTGAAGGGAGTGGAAGATGTATGTATCATTGACAGCTTCGTTGTAGACAAGGCGACTTTCCTCCATGCATACAAGATTAGTGAAGAATCGGGTAAATTGTTTACCTTCAATGATTTTTTCAAGACAGAAGGAGATCATCCGGGAACTGTCTATGAAACAGAAATTGGAAATAAAATCTATTATAGCGAAAAGGGCGAGAACGGTAATCTTGACATCTTCTCAAAAAACAAATTGCTGAATGAATGGAGTGACGGACGCCCGTTACCGGGTAGCATCAACGCTTCCGGAAACGCAAATTATCCGTTCGTTCTATCGGACGGCGTCACGGTTTACTATGCCAGCGATGGTGAAGGACTGGGTGGCTACGACATCTTTGTCACCCGTTACAACACGAATACCGACACTTATCTTGTTCCGGACAATGTAGGTATGCCGTTCAATTCACCGTACAATGATTATATGTACGTCATTGACGAATACAACAATCTCGGATGGTTTGCTTCCGACCGTTTCCAACCCGAAGGAAAGGTATGTATTTATGTGTTCATTCCTAACACTTCCAAGCAGACTTATAATTATGAAGCAATGGAACAGCAACAGATTATTCGTCTGGCACAGATTCATTCGCTGAAAGAAACCTGGAAAGACAAACAAGCTGTAACCGAAGCATTGCAACGTCTGGAAGCTGCCATCAGTCATAAGCCTAAAGAACGTCGTGCGATGGACTTTGAATTTGTCATTGACGATCATACGACTTACTATCTGATGAGCGACTTTAAATCCGCAAAAGCAAAGTCACTTTTCCAGCGTTACCAGCAGATGGAGAAAGACTATTACCAGCAAGAAGAAAAGCTGAATAGCCTGCGTCAACAATATGCCGGTGCCAACCAACAGGGAAAAGAGAAAATGGCTCCTGCTATCCTCGACCTCGAAAAGCGGGTACTGCAAATGTCCGAAGAGCTGGATACTCTCGAAGTGAATGTACGCAATGCAGAAAAAACAAAATAAATTAATAACTCTGAACTATGGATATACTCATTATCGCCGTTCTCATTATTGCCGCAGTCATACTGTTTCTGGTAGAACTGTTCGTCATCCCGGGCATTAGCCTGGCCGGAATTTCTGCATTGGTTTGCATTCTTTATGCCAACTACTATGCATTTGCCAATTTAGGCATGGCAGGAGGATTTATCACTCTTGGCATATCGGCGATTGCCTGCATCGGATCATTGATTTGGTTTATGCGATCGAAGATGCTGGACAAACTGGCATTGAAAAAGGATATTGATTCGAAAGTAGACCGTAGCGCAGAAGACAGCGTTAAAGTAGGTGATACAGGAATCAGTACCACACGTCTGGCACAAATCGGTTATGCCGAAATAAACGGAAAAATTGTGGAAGTAAAATCAATAGACGGATTCCTCAATGAAAAGACTCCGATTATTGTAAGCCGCATCACCGACGGTACAATCATGGTTGAAAAACACAAAGAATAATATTCACTTAATAATAACATCAATGGAATCATCTTTCTACTTGCCTATCTTTCTGATAGCTGGAGGTATTATCTTCTTGATAATATTTTTCCATTACGTGCCGTTCTTCCTCTGGTTGTCGGCAAAAGTGTCGGGAGTTAACATCTCGCTGATACAACTATTTTTAATGCGTATACGTAACGTTCCGCCGTACATCATCGTGCCGGGAATGATCGAGGCTCACAAAGCCGGTCTGAAAAACATTACCCGTGATGAACTGGAAGCCCATTATCTGGCTGGCGGACATGTAGAAAAGGTGGTTCACGCCTTGGTATCCGCATCGAAAGCGAATATCGAATTACCTTTCCAGATGGCTACCGCTATCGACCTTGCAGGACGTGACGTATTCGAAGCTGTACAGATGTCTGTAAACCCGAAAGTGATCGACACACCTCCTGTTACGGCTGTTGCAAAAGACGGTATTCAGCTGATAGCCAAAGCACGTGTTACGGTACGTGCCAACATTCGTCAGTTGGTCGGTGGTGCAGGTGAAGATACGATCCTTGCCCGTGTAGGCGAAGGTATCGTTTCATCTATCGGTTCTTCTGAAAACCATAAATCGGTCCTTGAGAATCCGGATTCGATCTCTAAACTTGTACTTCGTAAAGGTTTGGACGCAGGAACGGCTTTCGAGATCTTGTCTATTGATATTGCGGACATCGATATAGGTAAGAACATCGGTGCTGCTCTACAAATTGACCAGGCTAACGCAGATAAGAACATCGCACAGGCAAAAGCCGAAGAGCGTCGTGCTATGGCAGTTGCTTCCGAACAGGAAATGAAAGCAAAAGCACAGGAAGCTCGTGCTAAAGTGATCGAAGCAGAGGCTGAAGTGCCTAAAGCGATGGCTGAAGCTTTCCGCAGCGGCAACCTAGGCATCATGGATTATTATCGCATGAAGAATATTGAAGCTGACACCTCCATGCGCGAGAATATCGCCAAGCCGGCAACGGGCAATGCAGGCAATCAGCCATTGAGCAAATAATCGTTCACAAACGCCGGAATCCGATTTCATTTCAGTTGTAAGACGCACTCCCCTTTTCTAAAGGAAAAAGATAGTGGCTTCTTCTGAACTTAAATCCGGTTCCGGCGTTTCTATTTATAGATACAAATCCTATTATAAAACTAAAACCCTTCAATAACATGAAAAAGTACTTTCCATCCTCTGAATTGATTATCAATGAAGACGGTTCAGTATTCCATCTTCACGTAAAGCCCGAATGGTTGGCAGACAAAGTAATTCTGGTAGGTGACCCCGGACGTGTAGCACTCGTAGCTTCTCATTTCGAAAACAAAGAATGTGAAGTGGAAAGCCGCGAATTCAAAACCATCACGGGTACTTATAAAGGTAAACGAATTACAGTGGTTTCTACAGGAATCGGTTGCGATAACATCGACATCGTGATGAATGAGTTGGATGCGCTCGCCAATATCGACTTTAATACCCGCGAAGAAAAGGATCAGTTCCGCCAACTGGAATTAGTACGTATCGGTACATGTGGCGGCTTACAGCCCAACACTCCTGTCGGAACATTTGTGTGTTCGCAGAAGTCTATCGGCTTTGACGGATTGCTGAATTTCTATGCCGGAAGAAATGCTGTATGCGACTTACCTTTTGAGCGTGCGTTCCTCAATCACATGGGTTGGTCGGGAAATATGTGTGCGCCTGCTCCTTATGTCATTGATGCCAGCGAAGAACTGATTGACCGGATTGCCAAAGAGGACATGGTACGTGGAGTAACAATCGCTGCCGGAGGTTTCTTTGGTCCGCAGGGACGTGAACTGCGTGTTCCATTGGCAGACCCGAAACAGAATGATAAGATTGAATCTTTCGAATATAAAGGCTATAAGATTACCAACTTCGAAATGGAAAGTTCGGCTTTGGCAGGACTTAGCCGGTTGATGGGGCACAAGGCTATGACCGTCTGCATGGTGATAGCCAACCGACTTATTAAAGAGGCCAATACAGGATATAAGAATACAATTGATACACTGATTAAGACTGTACTTGACAGAATATAGAGGTATGCTCTTCTGAAAGAATAAAATTGTAATCGTTAGAATAGAATTATAGAGCTGTCTAACGAGTTCTAAATATTGAAATTCCCCCACGCTACAAATAGTTATAGCGTGGGGGAAATTCTTAATAAGGGACTTGTTAGACAGTTCCATTTTTATCATTTAGCCTATCTTCAACATAGTGTCACTATGACGCCGTGATAGTAACGCTATAATACGATTATAGTGACGTTATCCGAGAAGGATAGCGTCACTATATCACACAGTTATTTTTAATTTGATTTTTTATCAATAACCAATCGTGAATCTCTCCTGATGATGTTTCGGATATTCCAATTCATCAATCATTGCGGCAGCGTAATCTTCGACAGAGATATGGCTGTTTCCTACGATATCTACAATCATATCATCTTTTCCCAACCGATAACGCCCTGTACGTACTCCCGGACGCATATCTGCTGCCGGAGAGAAGAACACCCAGTCTATTTCTTTCTCTTTCTTCAAGAAGTTCAGATAAAACTCTCCTAAGGCTTTCACTCCCGGCAATATATTTTCGGGTACTTCGCCGGAATCCATCAAACGCAAGCCCGGAGCGATAAATAAAGAACCGGCACCACCAACCATCAAAAAACGATTGACGCCAGCCTTCTTCACTCCATCAATTATAGTCAGATAAACTTTAATGGTTTCATCGTATATATCAGGATTATTCCATCCCGGATTGAACGCACTAACAATGGCATCCGCACCTTTACAAACGTCGGCCACTTCATCAAGCACAGCTACATCGGCTTTCACCACTTTCAGATTTTCATTCTCTATCTTTATCTTTTCCGGATGACGAACTACTGCTGTAACTTCGAAACCACGATTCAAAGCCTCGTTCAGAAGAGCAGAACCAACAAAGCCACTTGCTCCGATAAGGACTATCTTTTTCACTTTCTCCATATTCAAATCTATTATAATGTTACTACTATTATAATAGTAACACTACAATATTCAGAATGTTGGTTCTCTTTTAGAAAATTAATTATCCGATGTAAGATTCTATCGTCTCTCTTAGCCTCTCCAAAGAATAGGGTTTTGAAATAACGGCGTTACATCCGGCTTGAATAGCCTGTTGCTGTTCGGTATAGAAAGCATACGCAGTCACTGCAATAATAGGCACGGTCAGAGAAATCGTACGGATCTTTTCAGTAGCCTGAATACCGTCCATCACCGGCATACGAATATCCATAAGTATCAAATCCGGGCTTTCACGGATGAAACTATTGATAGCCTCCTGCCCATTGCGTACCCATGAGATAATATATTCTTTATTCAGAAGAATGTTTAGTTGAGCAAAGTTCGACTCTATATCTTCCACTACTAATATCTTTTTACGTTTATCCGCTTTAACATCCTTTTTATGTGGAAGTCTTCTTTCAACAACTTCTTTCGGTACTTCCTGATAAGGCAAATAGAGTGCAAACGTACTCCCCTGCCCCAATTCTGAAGTTACCTCGATGCGCCCGCCCAAACGTTCTACGATACTTTTACAGATTGAGAGTCCCAGCCCGGTACCTTGTACGAAGTCATTCAGTTTCTCAAAACGGGTAAAAATTTGCGGGAGCTTCTCTTTGGATATTCCGCAACCTGTATCGCTGACAAATAGTTTTAGCCAGGGGCCTTCATGTTTCAGCCCTAATGTAATAGTTCCCTTTTCCGTATTTTTAATGGCATTCGAAAGGAAGTTGAACAAGACCTGCATCACCCGGTTTCGGTCGGTAGAAGTCCAGTATTCTCCTTCCGGGCGAATCACATTCAACTCTACGCTTGACTTCATCTTCAGCTGGTGCACTTTCTCCACTTCTTCCACCAAACTTGCAATCTCTACCTGCTGGAAATGCATCTCCGACTTTCCGGATTCAATGCGGGACAAGTCCAAGATATCATTGATTAACTGCAACAACAAGTTACTGTTTCTCTGGATAATTTCCAGATACTCCATTTTTTCTTCTTCACTCTCTGTCACCGCGATAATCTCCGAGAAACCAACAATAGCATTCAACGGGGTACGAATCTCATGACTCATATTTGCCAAAAAGACCGACTTCATCTTATCGGCATCTTCCGCACGACGTTTAGCTTCAATCAATTCCTGCGAACGCTGAATCCGGTCTCCGATATCATGTATCAGCGCAAGTACCCTGTTTCCTTCAAAGGGGGCGATACGTGCCTGAAAATAATGCAGACTTCCATCCACTTCAAGGGGATATTCTATCTCCTTCAACTTACCGTCACGCAAACATTCCCGGATGTTACAAAGAAACAGGTCACTGACCTCCGGTGAATAAATAGATCGTCCGTCTGCTCCGCGCAACACTTCCACAGGATGAAGCAAGATTGTCCCCGGTGCCATCAGGACATCGGTAATGAAGAAGTTATCATCAAAGATAAATATGAATTCCGGCAGTGCTTCAATAATTTTACGGTTGTATTCTTCCAGATATTTGATATGTTGCTCCTTTTCGCATTGTGAGGTGACGTTCACCGTATATGCCAGCAGTTTGCCCGGATGGCTTTTGCAACTTTCTTTGTAGGACAGAAAATGATCTTCCAGCCAAATCACTTCCCCTTGTTCGCCCATACAACGAACTCTTATTTGTGAGGTCTTAGACTCTGATGAAAGCATCTCTGCAAATGCCTGTTTATAGGATTCGGCATCTTCCGGATGGATAAACCGATAGAAATCATCAATGTCCTCAAAAATGATTCCGGTATCCTTCAATCCGAGTGTAGAGAAATAATCGTCTGAAAAGGAGCATTTGCCCGTAATGATATCATACTCCCACAAAGCTATTTGATGGGCTGCAAGCACAGAAAGTATTTCCTGGTAGTTTTCCCGTATGAGTTCGCTTTTCTCATTCGGAGAATATAAATTGATCGCTGGTTCCATAAGCATTATTGTTTTATTTTGTTTGGTGTACCACTGCACGGCAGCAAATATAAACAAATAAAGCACAAGTTGTGCTCAATTTTCTATTTTTTACTTAGAAACAATTATCTTTGCTCATCCAAAAAGAAAAAACAATGAATCAAGATACGATCTGCGCTATCGCTACCGCCCAGGGCGGTGCTATCGGAAGCATCCGCGTTTCCGGTCCGGAAGCTATTTCTATCACCGGCAGCATATTCAAGCCCGCCAAGACTGGCAAATTATTGAGTGAGCAAAAACCATATACTTTGACATTCGGACGTATTTATGACGGGGACGAGATTATTGACGAAGTGCTCGTCAGTCTTTTCCGTGCCCCTCATTCATACACGGGAGAAGATAGTACGGAAATCACATGCCACGGTTCTTCTTATATTCTTCAACAGGTGATGCAGTTGCTTATTGAGAACGGTTGCCGCATGGCCCAACCGGGAGAGTATACGCAACGTGCTTTCCTCAATGGAAAGATGGATTTAAGTCAGGCAGAGGCTGTGGCGGACTTGATCGCTTCTTCATCTGCTGCCACTCATCGTTTGGCTATGAGCCAGATGCGAGGTGGTTTCAGCAGAGAATTGACGGAGTTACGCAACAAATTGCTGAATTTCACCTCTATGATTGAACTGGAGTTGGATTTCAGCGAAGAGGATGTTGAATTTGCCGATCGTTCTGCATTAAGGAAGCTAGCAGATGAAATCGAACAGGTCATTTCGCGGTTGGCTCATTCTTTTAGTGTTGGTAATGCTATTAAGAACGGTGTCCCTGTAGCTATTATCGGTGAAACAAATGCCGGAAAATCGACTTTACTGAATGTATTATTGAATGAGGATAAGGCGATTGTCAGTGATGTCCACGGGACAACGCGTGATGTGATCGAAGATACTATCAACATCGGAGGAATCACTTTTCGTTTCATTGATACTGCCGGAATCCGGGAAACCAATGATACGATTGAAAGTCTCGGTATCGAACGTACTTTCCAAAAGTTAGATCAGGCAGAGATTGTTCTTTGGATGGTAGATGCTGTGAATGCTGCCTCTCAAATAGAGCAGTTATCAGAGAAGATCATTCCGCGTTGTGAAGGAAAACATTTGATTGTTGTGTTTAATAAGGCGGATTTGATCGAAGACAAACAGAAAGAGAATTTATTATCTTTATTAAAAGACTTCCCCAAAGAATCTGCGGAATCTATTTTCATCTCGGCCAAACAACGAGAGAACACAAGTGAACTGCAAAAAATGCTTATTGATGCCGCACACTTGCCTACAGTGACACAAAATGATATTATTGTGACAAATGTAAGGCATCACGAAGCTTTAAATAAAGCTTTGGAAGCTATTCATAGAGTACAAAACGGACTTGATTCGCAGATTTCCGGAGATTTTCTTTCGCAAGACATACGGGAGTGTATATTCTTTATTTCGGACATCGCTGGTGAGGTTACGAATGATATGGTGCTTCAGAATATCTTTCAACATTTTTGCATCGGCAAATAAAAAGCAGATGCAATCATTGATATAATTTGATATAATAAAGTAGATAGTTGTAAGAAATCCTATGCCCATTATAGAAATACATTCCTTAACTGATCCCAGAATAGAAATATTCAGTACTCTCACTGAAGCTCAACTACGTAATCGTATCGAGTCTGATAAGGGACTGTTTATTGCAGAAAGTCCGAAAGTTATTAATGTAGCTCTAAATGCCGGTTATGAACCTTTAGCTCTTTTATGCGAGCAGAAGCATATCACTGGTGATGCTGCTGATATCATTGAACGTTGTGATGATATACCTGTCTATACGGGTGCAAGAGAACTGCTTGCCACATTGACCGGATATACACTCACACGCGGCGTCCTCTGTGCCATGCACCGCCCGACATCGAAAAGTGTAGAAGAAATATGTAGAGGCGCACGGCGTATCGCAGTCATTGAAGGTGTGGTAGACACTACCAACATTGGAGCTATTTTCCGTTCTGCAGCCGCTCTTGGGATAGATGCCATATTACTGACACGCAATTCTTGCGACCCATTGAACCGACGTGCAGTCAGAGTTTCAATGGGATCTGTTTTCCTGATACCATGGGCTTGGTTAGATGGTTCTCCCAATGAACTGCATAAACTGGGATTCCGCACAGTCGCTATGGCACTTACAGAGAAATCAATCTCTATTGATAGTCCCATCTTAGCGACCGAACCCAAGTTAGCCATTGTGATGGGAACCGAGGGTGACGGTCTTCGAAACGAAACAATTACCGAGGCGGACTATGTGGTCCGCATCCCTATGGCAAACGGGGTAGATTCACTCAATGTAGCTGCCGCATCCGCTATCGCTTTCTGGCAACTTCGTGTTAAAGATTAAGCAACTCTGCCATCATCACCGGACGAGACACATATATATTCCTACTCGCACCTACAATATGTATTCGCCCCACAAGAACAGCGAGGCAAGAGTTTCTCCATTAATTCACTCCGAAAAAACTCATACAGTTCTTTATGCATAGCGTCATATAGTGCCACCACCCGTTCTTCCTGTTCATCATCGGCATGAATACCTCCCCGAAAAGGATCTGCAAAATTAAAAGAAACATATTTTCTCACTACCCCCTGCATTTCCTTTTGCACTTCCTCCGCTTCCGGACAAAGAGTAATAACATAATCCCATGTCTGCTGGGCATACGTCGCAACATCACAAGGCTTTCTACGTGAAAAGTCATACCCATTCTGTTCCATCACCAGGCAAACAACATCAGGGACAGAATTTCCAACCAAAACACCGGCAGTACTAATCTTCATACCTCTACCGAACGAGTTTAAAATCTCCTGCGCCATACGACTGCGACACGTATCACTATTGCTCACTATCAGTATATTCTTCATATGTGATTTCTATTTAATTTTCATTTATTTCCTGATATAGCTACTTTAATAACCCCATCCAACTTGTTTTCAAAGACACGGTAAGCCTCCTCAATCTCATTCAATGGAAATTGATGTGTAATAAGAGGAGTAGTATCAATTTTCCCTTCCTCAATCAGTTTGAGAATCTCGGCACAATCACAACCATCCACTCCCCCTGTTTTAAAAATCAGGTTCTTGCCATACATATCAGGTAAAGGAAGAAGTTGCGGCTGGTCATAGAGGGCTACTATGGTGACAACAGCATTAGGACGAGCACAATCCCATGCCAAATGGAAAGAATCATCACTCCCCGCTACTTCCAAAACAACATCTGCGCCACCATGGTCACTGTTTTGAATCACAAAATCCTTGCAATTTTCAGGCTCCGTTACTAACACATCAGGATAATGCTCGTGGACAAACCGAATTCTTTTAGGAGACTTTTCGCAGACAATGATACGCTTAGGGTGCTTCAACATTGCACATAGCAAAGTACAAACTCCGGTAGGTCCGGCACCGATAATCAGAACAGTATCTTCCTCGGTAATTTCCGAGATACGTGCTGCCCAAAAACCTGTTGCAAGTACATCACCGACAAACAAGGCTTGCTCATCACTCACAGTATCCGGAATACGGTTCAAACCTTGATCCGCATAAGGAACTCTGACATATTCCGCCTGACCGCCATCAATTCGGCAACCTAAAGCCCAACCACCATTAGGATCAGTACAGTTGTTCACATATCCATGCTTGCAGAAAAAACACTCACCGCAGAAAGTTTCGACATTCACAGTCACTCTGTCACCAGGCTTCACCGAAGTGACATCAGCCCCCACTTGTTCTACTACACCTACCATCTCATGCCCGACAGTTATTCCAGGTACAGCACGCGGCACACTACCATGTTTTATATGAAGATCACTCGTACAAATACTACCAAGTGTTACACGTACAATTGCATCCCGTGAATCCTTTATTTCCGGTCTCGCTTTCTCCTGCAATTCAAACTTTCCGTGTTCAATATATGTGTATGCAAGCATAATATCCTCCTTGTTCATTAATGTATACCTTGCAAAGATAATGATTTCATTGGCAAAACAAATCTCTTTTATCACGTTCAATACTCCCAAACCGAATCTCACTCTATATTTATAACAATATAAAGCTGAATAAAGTCATTCACTATTTTTTCTACTTCAGTTTTGATATTCTGGAAAATATTCTTACTTTTATATCCAAAATAATAAATAAAAACAGCAGCACGACCTATTATATTTACACACAAGCCTATGATAGATACTTCCGAAAATCTGATTATTATAAAAGGTCAAATCAGGACTCCCGAAATAGAAAGCTGCCAGAATTATGATGGCAGCTATAAGATAGTATTCCGAAATGTTCCTAGTGCGTATACTTACAAAGAAGAAAATGTCCTTTGGCTGACTGATCCTGACAAACCGGACCCCAATAATTATCAAATAATCAGTAAAGGAAGAGCTTTATCGAACATTAAAGCCTTATCTATTTTTAAAGCCGGATCACACAACTATTGGCACATTTGTTTTCAGAATGGTAAAGAGTATGATTACAGAGAAAAGGACTTAGAAATTATCGAATCATGCTTGGGAGAGAGTCGTTCGAAAAGTATATTCGAATATTTGAAGAAAGTTGCCGATGCGAACGAATTGAAAGCCGATGACGGAACGAAGCTATTGGCAAAACAATATGAAAAGATTCATTTCATCGCAAACAACAGAGCTATTGCTGTATATCTGAATCCTCAAAAATATAAAATGCAGACCCAGACTGCCTCAACCTTGATTTTTCCTTTTGGTTGTAATGCAAGCCAGCAAAAAGCAGTCCAAGCAGCTTTTGAGAATCAAATCAGTGTTGTGCAAGGACCTCCGGGAACCGGAAAGACACAAACGATTCTGAACATCATTGCCAATATCCTTGTGCGTGGTAAGACTGTTCAGGTAGTATCTAATAATAACTCCGCCATTGTCAATGTACTTGAGAAATTATCCAAATACGATATGGGATTCATTGTTGCATTGCTTGGCAGTACAGCTAACAAAGAGAAATTCATCGAGACTCAAGAAGAGGAAAAACAATATCCGGAGGACTTTGAGTCATGGCATGATACGGATGCCGACCAACCTCAATTTCTCAATCAGATACATCATCAGACAGAAGAACTAAAAAGCATATTTTCCAAACAGGAACGCCTTGCCATGGCAAGACAGGAAATACAAGCTTTAAAAATAGAGTGGCAACATTATCAGCAAGAGTTCGGAACAAAAGAATTTACTTTCCAACAACGGAAAAGTTCCAGTTCGGCAGACCTTCTGAATTTATGGAATGAATGTCAACAATTTGCAGAAAAAGAACAATCATCAAGTCTTCGGGGAATAGCAGCTTTTATTCAACGGTTGAAATGGTTATTCTTTAAATTCAGGAGCAAAGCGATTTGTAAAATCCCCGATAAAGGTTTCTATAAACGGGAGATGAGTTTGATTATCGCCGACTTCCAAATCTTATTCTACCAAACAAAGTATGCAGAGCTGGAAGTCGAAATAGACACATTAGAAAAGGAGCTTGCCAACAAAGATGCAGCAGAAATGGCTAGACAAATGGCCGATACATCAATGAAATATCTAAAGAATCAGTTATTTCATACCTATGGCAATAATCATGACAAGCCCATCTTTACGCTCCCTGATCTAAAAAATAATTGGCGAGAGGTACAGAAAGAATACCCCATTATATTAAGTACGACCTTTTCATCATTAAGCAGTCTACAACGAGATGCCGTATATGATTATATCATTATGGACGAAGCATCGCAGGTTTCCGTTGAAACCGGAGCTTTAGCCTTGTCATGTGCTAAAAATGCAATCATTGTCGGTGACACCATGCAACTTCCCAACGTGGTCACAGAAGAAAATAAGGAAACGCTAAACTTTATCGCTAATGCGTGCCTGATTAAACCGGAATATGATTGTGCCAATATGAGTTTTCTGCAATCCGTCTGCAAAGTTATTCCGAATGTACCACAGACCTTGTTACGGGAACATTATCGATGCCATCCTCGAATCATCAACTTCTGTAATCAGAAATTTTATGGTGGAGATCTTGTCATCATGA
>ERZ836760.2729-NODE-2729-length-13007-cov-2.586628_pt1 | contig 13007 bp, 10 predicted proteins | sample MGYA00519941_ERZ836760 | MGnify/ENA primary metagenome ERZ836760 (study PRJEB31850, sample SAMEA3708807) | human gut metagenome | biome: human gut; feature: human-associated habitat; material: faeces | place: China | collected 2014 ... | reverse complement strand
AAAGAAGGTGTCATGATAAATGCGACCGTATCAATCTGTAACACCTGAAATTATGGAAGAATTGAAGCAAATCGTAGGTTCCCACTACGCTTCAAACGATCCGGATAAACTGGCAGGCTACAAAACGGATCAGGAAGAAAATACGTTGTATCATCATATGCCGGAAGCTGTTGTCTATCCTGAAACGACGGAACAAGTAGCCGCCATTATGAAACTGGCAACCCGTTTGCGCATTCCTGTTACACCGCGCAGTGGCGGTACAGGACTGGCCGGTGGCGCCATTCCGGTGTGCGGTGGTATTGTCCTCGTATTCGACCGGATGAATAAAATCCTGGAATTGGATCCGGTCAATATGTTTGTCCGCGTACAAGCCGGGACGCCGACGATTGAAATCCAGAATGCAGCGAAAGAACATGGCTTGCTCTATGCCGGAGATCCCTGCAGCGTCGATGCAGGCTGTGAAATTGGCGGCAATATTTCGACCAATGCCGGCGGCAACAAGGCTGTCCGCTTTGGTACGACACGCAATCAGGTGTATTCCCTGCGCTGTGTTACGGCGCGTGGCGAAATCCTCGATGTCGGTGCCCGCCTTAAAAAGCAGAGTACAGGCTATGCCCTGGAACAGCTGATTATCGGTTCCGAAGGGACACTGGTCGTTGTCACCGAAGCGACGCTGAAATTGCAGCCTTTGCCTAAGAATACGGCAGACCTGCTGGCTGTGTTCCACGACATCGATGACGCACTGCAGCTGCCTAACCTGATTTTAAAGGAAGGGATTAATCCTATTTCCTTGGAATTAATGGATACAAATTGTATCCGCTTGTGCAAAAAGAACCTTAAAATCGACCTGCCTCATGCAGAGGAAGAAAATGTCACCTATGTCATCATTACCATCGATGGCCTGACGGAAGAAGAAACAGACCAGAAGATGGAAAAAATTGTCAGCTTATGTGAAAGTATACACGCAGTCGATTTGCTGATGGCCGACCAGGACCGGATTTGGCGGGCCCGACGCGACATCGCTGAAGCGACGCGCATTGAAAGCCTCGTCTTTTATGCAGAAGATATCGTCGTGCCCATTGATAAAATCAGCACGCTCATCAAAAAGCTGCCTGAGCTTGAAGGCAAGTACGGTATCCGGACGATTACGGCGGCCCATATAGGCGATGGCAACATTCACGTCCATGCCATGCAATGTGATACACCGGATGACGTGTGGAATGAAAAACTCGATGCCTTCCATCAGGACCTCTATGGCCTCGTCTATCAGCTAGGCGGCCGGTTATCAGGGGAACACGGCATTGGCTGCAAGAAGATTAAAGAAATGGAAACCTTTACCAATCCTGTGCAGCTGGAATACATGCGGGAAATTAAGAAGGTCTTCGACCCGGAAGATATTTTGAATCCCGGTAAAATTTTTACCCTGCCGGAATAAGACCGGGACGAACCTGGGGATGACAAAAATATTAAATGAAAGGTCAAAATTTTAAGATAAAAAATTTGGCCAATATGGTATTCTATAGATGTAACTATTCGGAAATGTAAGGCCATTTGTGAGAGATACTCATAGTTCTGACTAAAGTTGCCGGGCATGAATACGTATAGAGAATGTCTCGTTAAGTGAAAGGACGTACGTATATGTAAAATATCGTGCGCTCCCGTTCGTGCTAAGGCAATGCGATTATACAATTTATTTAAAAAGGAGCATACGTTTTATGAGAAGCGAAATTACTACTAAGGGCATTGAAAGAGCAACACATCGCGCATTATATTATTCCATGGGCTTTTTGCCGGAAGATCTGGAAAAACCGATCGTTGCCGTCGTAAATACACAGAACGAAGCCATGCCTGGCCACGTTCATTTGGACAGCATTGCCAAAGCCGTCAAAGAAGGCATTATTGCTAACGGCGGTACACCTGTAGAATTCCCGACTATTGCCATCTGCGATGGTATTGCCCAAGGCCATTATGGTATGCACTATCCGCTGGCCAGCCGCGAATTGATTGCCGATTCTATCGAATGCATGGTTAATGCCCATCAGTATGATGCCATGGTATTGATTACGAACTGTGACAAGATTACACCGGGGATGCTCCTGGCAGCTGTACGCCTGAATATTCCGGCTATTCTCATCAGCGGCGGTACCATGGCTACAGGCTGCATCGATGGCCGCAAGATCAACTATACAGACCTCATGGCTGACCAGGGCGACGTAGTCCGCGGTATTATTACACGCGATGAATTGTCCCGCCGTGAACAAGTGGCCCTGCCTGGCTGTGGTGCTTGTAACCTGCTCGGCACAGGCAACACGATGAACTATATGACCGAAGCCTTGGGCCTTTGCCTGCCCGGTTCGGATATGCTGGCTGCTACCGGCCAGAGACTGGCTTTGGCTAAGAGAACCGGCATGAAGATCATGGACCTCGTACGGGATAACATCCTGCCCCGTCAGATTATTACAAAAGAAGCTATTGAAAACGCTATTGCCGTCGACATGGCTATCGGCGGTTCGACCAATACGGTATTGCACTTAACAGCTCTGGCTCATGCTGCAGATATCGATTTTGACGTCAATGTCTTCACGGATATTGCCAAAAAGGTACCGCACCTCGTTAAGATTAAACCAGCCACGAATGGCTGCTATCCGGCTGACTTCCATTATGCCGGCGGTGTCAAAGCGGTCATGAAGGAACTGTTTGATTTGGGCCTCATCCATGGCGACTGCCTGACTGTTACGGGAGAAAAAGTAGCAGCCAATGTAGCCGATGGCAAAGTCATCAATGACGAAATCATCAAAACACCGGAAAACGCCTACTCCCAGACAGGCGGCTTGGAAATCCTCTATGGTACGCTGGCTCCGGGCGGTGCTGTATGTAAAAAAGCTGCCGTTGCACCGGAAATGCTCCATCATCAGGGTCCGGCCCGTGTATTTGACCAGGAAGAAGCTGCTGTAAAAGCTATTTATGGTGGCGAAATCAACCCTGGCGATATCGTTGTCGTCCGTTATGAAGGACCGAAAGGCGGCCCGGGCATGCGCGAAATGCTCACAGCTACAGCTGCTATTGTCGGCATGGGTCTTTCTAAGGAAGTAGGCCTCGTAACAGACGGCCGTTTCTCCGGCGCTACGTCCGGCGCCTGCGTCGGCCACGTTTCTCCGGAAGCTGCTGAAGGCGGTCCGATCGCTCTGGTACAGGAAGGCGATCAGATTGAAATCGACCTCAACGAACAGCGTGTAGAATTGTTGGTTCCGGAAGAAGAACTGGCCCGTCGTAAAGCTGCCTGGAAGCGTCCGGAACAGAATTACATTCAGAAGGGAAGCTACTTATCGCGGTATTCGAAACTCGTTTCTTCCGCAATGGAAGGCGCCGTTTTTGAAGACTAAGACATACTATTACAGTAAAGGAGTGTGTTAACCCGATGGTTCAACACAGAGATTTTGTTGCAGAAAGAGCCTATGACGATATCGAATTAGGAGAAACTGCCAGCATTACCAAAATGATCAGCGAAGCTGATGTCGTAAATTTTGCCGGGATCATCGGGGACTTCAATCCACTGCATGTCAATCCGGAATACGCTAAAAACAGCATGTTTGGCGAACGCATTTGCCACGGCATGCTGACAGCTTCCTTTATTTCTACGCTCGTAGGCTGTGGCATTCCGGGCAGAAATGGGTTATACTTATCTCAGAACGTAAAATTCGTAAAACCCGTTAAAATCGGTGATACGATTACTGCTACGGCAGAAGTTATCGAAAAGATCGATGCCAAACAGCGTATTGTCCTGAGCACTGTCATTAAGAACCAATGTGGCGAAGTCGTCATCGACGGCCAAGCTACTGTTATGGTAATGAAGAAAAAATAAGCACCTTTTTCTTCTCTGTTAATTTCTTAACTTACACATGTGGAGGTACTAGCAATATGTCATTTTTGAATGAAGAACAAGCAAGCTTAATCAAAGTTGTCGCTGATTTTGCCAAACAGGAAATTGCTCCTAACGCTGCCCATTACGATGAAACGGAAGAATTCCCTTGGGATAATATCCATAAGATGGCAGAATTAGGTCTCATGGGTATGCCTGTACCCGAATCCCTGGGTGGCGCAGAAACAGATACGGTAACCTATGTAGCAGCTATTGAAGAAATTGCTAAAGCCGATGCCGCAACAGGTGCCATCATGGCTATTCACACGTCGACAGGTATTATGCCGATCCTGATGAATGGTTCGGAAGAACAGAAGAAGAAATATGTTCCTGATCTTGCTACAGGCAAAAAAGTAGGCGCCTTCGCCCTGACGGAACCGAATGCCGGCTCCGACGCTGCCGGTGTACAGACGACAGCTGTTCTCGACGGTGATGAATACGTATTAAACGGCAGCAAATGCTTTATCAGTAACGGTGGCGAAGCAGACGTATACACCGTATTGGCCAGCACGGATAAGAGCAAAGGTACGCGTGGCATTTCTGCCTTCATCGTAGAAAAAGGCACACCGGGCTTTACCTTTGGCAAAAAAGAACACAAATTAGGTATCCGCGCTTCGGCTACTCGGGAACTCGTGTTCCAGGATTGCCGTATTCCGAAAGAAAACCTCTTAGGCGTAGAAGGCAAAGGCTTCTCCAGCGCTATGGCCGTTCTCGACGGCGCCCGCATTGGTATCGGTTCCCAGGCTGTAGGTATCGCCCAGGCTGCCTACGAAGCTGCTTTGGAATATTCCAAAGTCCGCATTCAGTTCGGCAAACCGATTGCGAAACAGCAGGTCATCAGCTTCATGCTCGCTGACATGGCTATCCAGATCGAAGCATCCCGCCAGCTCGTACGTCATGCCGCTGAATTAAAAGATGCCGGCCTGCCTTTTGCAAAAGAAGCAGCCATGGCAAAGACCTTGGCTTCCGATACGGCTGTTAAAGTAGCTCTCGATGCCGTGCAGGTTCTCGGTGGCTATGGCTATACGCGCGAATATCCGGTAGAACGGTACTTGCGTGATGCCAAGATTACACAGATTTACGAAGGTACAAACCAGATTCAGCGCCTCGTTATTTCCCGCGCTATTTTGGGCAAATTCTAATACAGCACAGGAAATACCCTGTGATGCATAGATTAAAACTATATTATTAAATTTCTTTGATTAACGTACATAAGAGTCAGGCTGCCTGGTTTCAGGTGGCCTGACTCTCTGTGCATTTTTATAAGCCCTTAACTTACAGAGAGAAAACAGGGCCGGCCAGTAAGGCCGGTACGCATAAGGTGAAAAAATATGGGAAAACAGACAGCCTCTATGAAGGAACGTATTAAAAATTACTATGGTGTAGATATCATTCGCGACGTGGTCAGGGAATGGGGCGAACAGTACTGGCTACAATTGGATCCGGATGAAAAGGAAAGCCAGCCGATTGTTTCCTTGGTTATTTTGTATCCTAACAAGGTACAGGTAACGCATAACCATTTTGGCTTTCACGAAATTTTAATCGGTATTTCCGGTACGTGCTATCATTGGTGCGGCGAACGGAAGATTGTCCTGACGAAAGGGAAGATCGGTCACGTCGACAACGATTGCACCCACCGGATCATCAACCCCGAAGCCACACCGGCTCACTTTATCAGCGTCATTTATCCCGATGTCAATAAGACCCTCGTCGAAAGCGATTATCTCGATCAGATGAAGTTTTCCTCTATGGCCAAGAAATTTAATCTCGACAAGGTCATCGTAAATTTTGCCGACTTGGTGCACATGAAATGCTTCCTGCTGGATCAGGACGGCAGCCTTTACGGGAATCAGGAGGATTTACCGGCCTTATGCAAGCGCTGCCGCAAGAAAAAGCTGGGCAATTGTCTCCTCTTTGACTACGGGCAGCAAAAGCTGGCTGTCGAAGAGGGAACCTTCCAGTGCTGTTTCGGCGTCACCGTCAACCAGCTGCCCGTCACGGTCAATCATGCTACGCTGGGCTATTTGTTGTGCGGCTTTGGCCGTATCTCTGACTTGCCCGATGAAGCTGTTCTGCAACATATGGATAAAAACAGTGAAGCCGATTACGATGCCCTGCCTCTGATTTCGCCCAATCACCTCATTGCGATTGCCAAGAATCTTTCCTTGCTGACCAATACCTTCGTCGATTTGATTACGACAAACCAAAAGGATGAAGAGCTCAATACGTACAAGCGGGATCTGACGCGGGAACGGGAAACACAGGTACAGCTGGAAGAACTGCTGAATCAGACACAGCTAAAATTTTTGGAATCCCAGATTAACGTACACTTTCTGTTCAACACGCTCAATACGATTGCCCAGCAGGCATATATTGAAGGAGCGACCAACGTTGCGTCCCTGACCTATGCCTTATCCAATTTATTGCGTCTCAGCCTGGGAAAAGAAAAGGCAGAAATTACCATTCAGGAAGAACTGAATTATATTCGTGACTACTTATATATTCAAAAAGTGCGCTTTCCGGATAAATTTAAGGCGACCTTTGACATCCAGCCGGAAATCTTGCCGGTCCAGATTCCCTTGATGAGTATTCTGGTCCTTATTGAAAATGCCATCCTCCATGGCTTTCAGAATATTAATTATCTTGGTATACTGGAGATTAAAGGGTATGTAGAGACGGACCACATTATCATTCAGGTACGGGATAATGGCTGTGGTGTATCGGACGACGTCGTCGATATGGTTCACAATTTGCCCAAGACCGATGACATTAAGATTCATCTCAGTGGGATTGGCCTTAAAAATATTTATTTACGGCTCAAATTGTTCTTCGACGGCAATTTTAGCCTGCGCCTGGAAAAATTGCCTGATACGGGCACGCTGGCTACGTTGAAAATACCCTATACGCAGTCGTAATGCGCAGGAGGTGAGACGCATGTATAAGCTTGTCATTGCAGACGATGAGGTCATTGTCTTTCAGTTTGTAAAAATGGTTATTGAAAAGAACCGGCTGCCCTTAGAGATTTGTGGCACAGCAGAAAATGGCACAGAAGCCATACGGCTCATCGACCAATATAAGCCGGAATTCGTCATGCTGGATATCAATATGCCGGGCTACAACGGCTTGGAAGTAGCCGAACAGATGCGGGCCAAATATCCGGACATGTTCACTTACATCGTAACGGCATATAAGGAATTTGATTATGTCTATAAGGCCATGCATGTAGCTGTGACGGATTATTTAGTAAAACCGATTAAACCGGATGATCTCGTAGAAGCCTTAAAGAAAGGTATCTCCTTGGCAGCCAAACGAAACCAGGACCGGGATCAGGCTGAAGCCGTAAAAAAACAGCTGGCAGCCCAATACCCTATTGTCATGAAAGAACGGATTACGGAATTATTGCGCATGAACGAAAGTGATGCAACGCTGCTGCCCTTACTGCGGCAATTCTCAGGGCGCCAACACTTTATGCCCATTGCCGTATGTGCCCTGGCAGGATGGCTGCCGCCAACCAAAGCGGGTGATCTGGAAAAGTTGCCCGTCCGGGAAGAGGATTTTTCCCTCTTCCATGACTATGGGGTACTCCTCAGCAAAGAGGATACGCTGGTGCTCATTCTGGATCATTGGAATGCGTCTGTCCGCGCACAACTGCAACAGACTGTTGCCACCTGCGAACAACAGCGGGGCGGCGTATTTTCCACGGTCATCTATATGAAACAAGACAAGCCCTTGGCGGAAATATATAAAAAGGCCATAGAAACATGTCACATGAATCTTTTTTGGCAAGTCCGGGGGACGATCATTTTAGGAACCAGTGCTAAAGAAGAAACGGAGTGGGAAGAAAAGATTGACTTTACCCACACGTACGATGTATTCGAACAATTTCTCATCAATCACGAAACGGCTGCCGGAAAAGAGTATATGGCCCGTATTTTTGCAGAAATGCAGGCCCAGGAATATCCCCGCAGTCTGGTCAATGTGAGCCTCATCAAATTCGGCTGTGACCTGCTCGATCAATACGGGAAGGCTCTTTTCCCGGCAGAAAAGGTACGGCATATGGAAGAAGCGTATATTGCCGCCATCAACGGAGCCTCTCACGCCGGGGCCGTACAACGCTATGTATATCAGCTCATCGATGACCTGACGCAGAATAGCGCAGCCAGTCAAAACAGTGCAGAAAAAATCGTCAAGTGGGCTCAAAATTATATGGAAGATAATTACTACCAGGATATTACATTAGAACAGGTGGCCAAGGTCTTTTACGTCAGCGAAGGCTATATGTGCCGTATCTTCAAAAAGTATACAGGAAAACGGTATATTGCGTATTTAACGGACATACGGATGAAAAAGGCCAAAGAATTACTCGTAAGCGGCAAGTTTACGATTGCTGAGGTGGCCCGGAAAACAGGCTTTAAGGATGCCAGCTATTTCAGTACGGTTTTTAAGAAATATTATGCCTACCCGCCCAGTAAATTATTGGTACAATCTGGCGACGAGCGCTCAGGGAAATAGCTGTACTGTATTTTACGGGTATTTTACGCAATGTATATGCATATCTGACCTTTTTCGTATATAGTTACTGTAAAAAAACGGAAAAGGAGATATGACTATGAAACACAATGGATGGCGGCAGGAAAGCTGGAAACGTTGTGCAGGCGCTTTGTGCATTCTGTCTGCATTGACCTTTGCACCGGCCCTGCCGGCGCTTACAATGCCCGTGCAGGCAGCTATGGTACAGACTCAGACAGGTATGCAGGTACAGAGTATGGCCTGGGATCCGGCTGTCAAGACGGGCCTGAATGACCTGGTACGGCTCTATGGTTCGTCAGCACCGTCGTATCGTCAGGATGCACGGCCCTATGCTATTTTTGATTTTGACAATACGACGTCTATTATGGACGTAGAAGAACAGCTGGAAATCTGGCAGCTCGATCATTTGGCCTTTGCCATTGCGCCGTCTCAGATGAGCACGATCCTGAAAACAGGCATTCCTGCAGATAAGCTCGATGCTACCTATGGTGCCGACGATGGCTCCGGGCGGCAAGTGTCTATCCGCGATGCCATTTTCGATGCATCCCGGGCGTATGCATCCCTCTATAAAGCCGGCCTGGTTACGCCTAACGGCAGGACTCTCACGGCAGCCGAACAAGCACGTCCGGATTATCAGGAATTCAAAGCAAAAATGCGCTGGCTCTACGACGCCATTGGCGAAACGATGGACGCGTCCGTTTCTTATCCCTGGGTCACGTACTGGTTTACTGGCATGACGCCGCAGCAGGTCTATAACCTGGCCCTCACGTGTGACGCATACTATGGCAACCCGGAAAAAGGCCAGACCTGGGATAAAGGACATTACATGAGCCCGGCTGACAGCCTGTCTTTGGCCGGCCCGGTACGTGTTTCCTTTAAACGCGGCATTACAGTTACACCGGAAATGAAAGAAGTATATCGTACGCTGGGCCAGAATGGCATTGACTGCTGGATCGATTCAGCATCGCCAGTCGACGTTGTCCGGGCTGCCGTTGATTATTTCCAGATTCCCGGCGTCAAAGGCATCGTGGCCATGACCAATAAAACCGATGCCCAGGGCCGCTATATCAACGCCTACGATTATGATCTCCACGCCCAGACACAAGGTGAAGGCAAAGCACAGACAATCGATAAGGTCATTGCCCCGCAATACGGTGGCCGTGGTCCGATTTTCGTGGCCATGGATTCCCAAGGGGACTTCAATTTCTGCACGGAATACAAAGATACGAAGGAAGTTCTCATCATCAACCGTAAGCGGAGCGATGATGCGGGCTTGTGCGCAGCCATTGCCGTATGGCAAAAAGGCAAGGGCCTGACCCTGGCAGAAGTAAACCGCCAGGGTGACGCTCTCTTCCTCCTGCAGGGCCGCGATGAAAATAGCGGTGTTTTCTGGAGCACCGATGAAACACGACTTTTAGGCAAGTCCCAGCCGGCGTACCTTTCCGATAAGGCTTTGGCCGCTGTAGACCAGTTAAATCAAGGAAAGAGTGTGGGCCAGGTACTGGCGGACAATACAAAACTAAAAACGTCCTATGCCGGTTACAAGAGCCGCTAAGCGCATAGCTATACGTAGAGAAAGACCGTTTCTGCCGTCCATGGCAGAAACGGTCTTTTTGCCGTGTCAGGAGAAAGTATTTGCGTTTTCTGACGGCAGAAATGAGAAAAATGCAGAATTTATATTTATTTGTAACAATCCTTTGTTATAATAGTACTATACATTCTATTTCCATTAAAAAGGGAGTGATACGCATGCGTTACTATAAAAAAATCGGGGCGGCCCTTTGTTGCGCCCTCAGCCTGAGCCTGCCTGCATTAGCGGCTAATCCGTGGCAGGATGCCTTAAACCAGATCCTGGAGCAGGTACCGGCCGTAGGTACAGCGTTAAAGAATACGTCCGGAGCCGGTGTAGTCCCTATTACGGGCAGTACCGGTACGGCACCTGCGCAGACAGGAGAGACGACGGGCACTGCGCCGGCGGAACCGGTTAAACCGGTAGCTCCTGTGGCAGCGAAGGAACTCGATGTCGTTTTGGTCCTCGATAAGAGCGGCTCTATGAAAGGTCTGGAAAAGAATACAATAGACGGCTACAACACGATGCTTGCAAAGGAACGGAAGCTCTCTGTGCCGACAGAAGTGACGACAGTTCTCTTTAGCAGTAATTATGAAATCCTTACGGATCGCCAGCCCATTGCGCAAGTGAGCGACATGAGTGAAGATACCTATACGGTTCGCGGCGCTACCGCTCTCTACGATGCCGTCGGCATGGCCATTGACAAAATGGATGCGGTCAAAGGCATTCACGATCCCGGTCATCAGGTGCTCTTCGTCATCATTACAGACGGGCTGGAAAATTACAGCCAAAAATATGATCAGGAACAAATCAAGAAGAAAATCGATGCAGCCCAGGAACAGGGCTGGGAATTCGTCTTTATTGGTGCCAATATGGATGCGGAAAAGGTAGCTTCTGATCTGGGCATTAAAGAGGAAAATGCAGCAACCTATGAAAATAGTGAAAAAGGTGTACAGGCAAATTATAAGGCCGTTTCCCAAATGGTAGAAAGCCTGGCCAGGACGTCGAGTCTCGTTGGCTCCCAGTGGAAGAATTCTATCGTCAGGGGCAACTGAGAAGGGCTTCCGGCACAGACGGGTGTTTCGTTGTTGACGCTCCTATACGGGCGTGCTATAATCTAGATGTAACTTATTTATTTACAACTGAAAAGAGGATGATACGTATGGAAAAAGGAACACATCGCGATCAAGTATTGAAAGAAGTACAGGCTTTAATTGCCTCTCCCAGTGTCTATTCCGGTTTGAAGGAATTGGCACAGGCCTGGCTCCAGGCGGAAGGCACGGCAGACGAAGCGGCAGCTACAGAAAAATTAGTAGCCGAACTGAAAGCGGATGTACAATCCATTGATACCGTACTGGCTTTCTTCGATTCTCCTGCAGGCACGAAGGTATTTGGTGCCGAACAGGCAGCTGCCCTGACGGCACAGGCTAAAAAGGTAAAGGCTGAAGGCGGCCAATACTGCTTCTGCCCGGCCTGCACAGCTGGCAAAGCAGTGCTGGATCTGTTGGCATAATTCGTGTTCCAATTATAAAACAAGTACGACTTATACTGCTTTAGCGTGTAAGCCGTACTTATTTTTTATCATTTTCCCTGCAGCGATTGGAGACTGTCCTGTATCTCTCCCAGGCTGTGGCGCATAGCCTGCATACTCTTTTTGAGATTTTTGACGTTTTCCCGGAATTGTTTGCGAGTTTCCGCCTGTTGCTGTACACGGGCCGGATCGTGCAGCACCAGGGAATCGCCGTTCCCCGGATCGACCATGCGGATGGTGCTGAGCTTGACATCGCCGTTGACAATATGCAGGGCATCTGTGCGTATATCGCCTAAGGAGGTACTGATGACGACGTCATAGAAGTCGAGCTTGCGGTTCTGGTTGTTGAAGCGGCCCGCTATTCTTGTAAAATGAATAGGGAAATAATAGCCTTTATCGGAGTAAAAGCTGCCATAGGCCATGACCTGATGGGGCTGCCCGTTAGAGCGCAGGGCCATGTCCAGATGAACGCGTGTACGGAACTTCATATCCTGTAAGGCAATACTGCTTTCGAGATCTGAGCCTTCTCCATAAATATCGTAGGCCCGTGTGGCCAGGTTATAATCACCATAGGCCTTTAGCGTGCCGCCATAGACGGAGGCCGTGACATCCGTAAAGGTGAAGAGGGAATTTTCATAGTGGACGTTGCCCTTTACGTCTGTAAAAAATAGGGCCGGCAAGTCGAGCTGTGCCATTTTCAGGTGCCCGTCAGCAACGGGATAATCGAGAGGACCCTGGACATGGAACGAAAGAGTCAGCTGATCGTGTACATCGTCACCCAGACCCAGAGACGAGGGATCGATGTTGACCATATCCATTTTCATATCCATGACAGGCATGGCCGGTTTCAGGTCGATAATACCACTAATGGCGATGCCGTCGCCAATGGCGTTTCCGGAAAAGCGGCCTGTGGAAAATTTCATGTCAATACGCCGGCCTGTAAAAATACCGATGTGGGCGTTGACGCTGTCCATAATATAGTGACGCCGCTTATGAAACGATTCAAAACGGCAGTTATTGAGGTCAATAGAGCAGTGCAGCTTTTGCCCATTCCAGTTGAAATTGCGGATCCTGTCGCGCCACGAGCGCCCTTCACGACGCGCCTTTTCCAGCTCCTGCTGCCGTTCAGCCGGGTCCTGTAAGACCAGATCCATGCGCATATTGTGGTCGAAATAGGCGGCAATCGTGGCGTCGTTCAGGGTCAGGTTGAGGAGACTCGTCGACGTAATATTCTTTGTAATGACGTCCCAGGGCCGGACTGTAAAACTGCCGCTGGGGACCTCGAGAATGATATGACCGTCGGGATCCTTCCAGAGGAGATCGGTAAACTCGACTTGTCCTGTAAAATCAGCGGATAACGTAGCGACGGTAATGGTGCCACGCAGCATGTGCTGCTCGGCCATGGCATGATTAAAGAGCTGGGCGGCACCGTGCATGGCCGTAAAAAAGATGACGCC
>ERZ836760.2727-NODE-2727-length-13016-cov-6.221896_pt1 | contig 13016 bp, 13 predicted proteins | sample MGYA00519941_ERZ836760 | MGnify/ENA primary metagenome ERZ836760 (study PRJEB31850, sample SAMEA3708807) | human gut metagenome | biome: human gut; feature: human-associated habitat; material: faeces | place: China | collected 2014 ... | reverse complement strand
TGGAATAAAATTTTTAGATTTAATTATAGCTTCTTTTACTTCCTTTACATCATTAATTCCTATTATACATCCATCATTATTAAATTTTTCTACAATTTCCTTTTGATGATCATTTACATGTTCACCATACTTATGTAATCTAGGTATTGCAATTACTTTTTTTCCTTTTTCTAATGAAGAAATTATTGAGCCCACTCCTCCATGGGTAATTATTAAATCAGCTTTATCTTGCAATTCTTCTAATTCTCCCTTTGGCATTAAGTCTATTATTTTCATATCATCTGTTTCATATTTAGTATATCCTGCTTGTACTATAACTTCTTCTTTTATTATATTTTCTTTTATTAATTTATCTATTTCCTCTAATAGTCTGTGAAAACTATTATTTTGAGTTCCTAACATAACTAAAATCATTAATATATCGAACCTCCATATACTGCTTTGGGATAAAGTTTTAGCATTTCTTTCCATTGCACAATAAATAAATCAGCTATTGGATATATTAATCTTCCTGTTGCTGTTTTTTTATTTGTATTTGCAAATGTTTCTATATAAATTATTTTACTTCCAAATATTTTTCCTAATATACACATTGGACCTGCTGTATGTGTTCCTGTTGTTATTATTACTTTTGGTCTTAGTTTAAAATATAAGTATACTGTTTTTATACATAGGTATAAATATTTGAATATATATGTGAATAACTTTGCTCTTGTGCCATATGGTAAAAAATATAGTTTTTCTCCATATTTTTCTTTTAGTCCTTCATTTGCTTTATCTTTTTCTGTTATTATATTATAGTCATATTTATCAAATAATGGTGCTAATTGTAATAATTCATTTAAGTGTCCACCTGTACTTGATATGAATAATACTTTCTTCTTCATTTTTATCTATCAATCCTTTCTTTTAGGTTTGACTTTTGATTTATAATTTTTAAATTTTTAATGTAATATAATCTTATTTTTTCTGTTTATAATAAGAATCGCCTTTTATTTCCTTGCTTTTATATTATATATTTTTTTATTACATATGTCTAGTACAAAGATTATAAAAAGTGGAAACAACTTTCGTCATTTCCACTTTTTATTTTTTATCGTTTCTCTCGATGATATCCTCTTCTTTTTCTGGATATAAACAGAAGATATTTACCATCAAACTCCAAACAATTTATTACAGTCCAAGTAATATACATATGATCTCTTAAACTTCTCCTACTAGTAGTCTGATTTCTTATAAAGTCATATTCATCTTTATAATTTTTGACTTTGCCTTGAACTGCAATAGCTCTTTTCTTGCATATAGGATTTTCATTTTCTAAAAATGTTAATACTATTGTATTATTTTCCAAATATGCATCTTCTAAATACATATTTTTCTTCCGTTTTTCCTTAATTATCTGGTTGATTTCCTCCTCATAATTATTAAATCCTTTTGTTATCTTTTCTATGCATTGCATAAAAAATTCCTCCTTCTGCAAATTTTTTAATTATTATACTATTTTTTTCTATATTCGTAAATAGTTTTTAACCAAATAATCCTCTTTTCTTGATTGGTGGTTGCTCATTCATTGTTTTTGCCAATTGAACTAATAATTCTCTTTGTTCTTTTGTTAATTTTTTTGGAGTTTGTACTACTACATTAAATATAAAATCTCCTACTACATTTGAATTAACGGATTTAAATCCTTTATTTTTTATTACAAATTTTGTTCCTGTTTGTGTTGCATCTGGTATTTTATATTTTTCTTTACTTCCATCAACCATTGGAATTTCTAATTCTGCACCTAGAGTTGCTTGTGTTATACTTATTGGAATATCACATATTACATTATTTCCACTTCTTGTATAAATACTATGTCTTTTTATTTTTACTGTAATATATAAATCACCTTTTGACCCACCTTTTTCTCCCGGTTCGCCTTCTCCTCTTAACACAACTGTTTGACCATTATCTATTCCAGCTGGTATTTTTACTTTTATTTTTGGTTGTTTTCTTACTTTTCCTTTTCCTCTACAAATATCACAAGGTTCTTTTATTATTTCTCCACTACCATGACATGTAGCACAAGTTCTTGTGGTTTGCATTTGTCCTAATATTGTATTTTGAACTTGTCTTACTTGACCTGTTCCATTACATTCTGGACATTTAGTAACAGATGTTCCTGGTCTTGCACCTGTTCCATGGCAATGTGAACATTCTTCATTTCTATTTATTATTATTTCTTTTTCAACACCTAAAAAAGCTTCCTCAAAAGTTATATCTAATTGAAGGTTTAAATCAGCACCTTTCTTTGGTCCATTTTGTTTTCTTGAGCTTTTTCCTCCAAAACCTCCTCCAAAGAATGAAGAAAAAATATCTCCTAAGTCTCCAAAATCTCCAAATCCATCAAATCCTGAGCTACTATATGAATAATAACCATTTTGACCTCCAAATGGTCCTCCAGCTCCTCCTCCAAAACCTTGTGGTCCATCTGGTCCAAATTGGTCATACATTCTTCTTTTTTGTGGATTTGATAATGTTTCATATGCTTCATTTACTTCTTTAAATTTTGCTTCTGCTTCTGCTTTATTATCTAAATTTGCATCTGGGTGATATTTTTTTGCAAGTTTCCTATATGCTTTTTTTAACTCGTCATCTGTTGCATTTTTATTTACACCTAAAACCTCGTAATAATCTCTTTTGCTAGCCATTTTCTATCCTCCTCTTTATAATTATTCACTTGGATAAATCTTTTATAATTTTCATATTATTCAATACATTATTTTTTTAGTTACCATTTCATTTTACTTTATTATTTTCTAGCTGTAAATACAATTGGAAACTTTTTATGTATTTATTCTTTTAGTTTAAATCTTTTGCTAAAGTTTGAGGTTGGATTTGTATATTTAAATTCCAACCTCATACTTAATTTTATTTATTATTTTTTATCTTCGTCATTTTCTACTTTGTAGTCTGCATCATATACATTTCCATCATTGTTATTTGTTTCTTCTCCTGCTTGAGCTTGGTTTGGATTAGCTCCTGCTGCTCCATTTGGATTTGCAGTTTTGTATAATTGTTCTGACATATCATAGAATACTTTTGTTAATTTTTCTGTTGCTTCTTTTATTTTTTCTGTATCGTTTGTTTCTAATGCTTTTTTAGTGTTATCTATTTCTGTTTCTACTTTTGCTTTTTCTTCTCCGCTTATTTTATCGCCTAAATCTTTTAATGTTTTTTCACTATTGTAGATTAAGCTTTCAGCATTATTTTTCACTTCTATTTCTTCTTTTTTCTTTTTGTCTTCTGCTGCATGTGCTTCTGCATCTTTTACAGCTTTATCGATATCTTCATCTGTTAAGTTTGTTGAAGCTGTTATTGATACATTTTGTTCATTTCCTGTTGCCATATCTTTTGCTGATACATGTACTATACCATTTGCATCTATATCAAATGTTACTTCAATTTGTGGTACTCCTCTTGGTGCTGCTGGAATTCCTGTTAATTGGAATCTTCCTAATGTTTTATTATATGCTGCCATTTCTCTTTCACCTTGTAATACATGAACTTCTACTGATGTTTGACCATCTGCTGCTGTTGAGAATACTTGTGATTTCTTTGTTGGTATTGTTGTATTTCTTTCAATTAATTTTGTAAATACTCCACCATATGTTTCAATTCCTAATGATAATGGTGTTACGTCTAATAAAACTAAATCTTTTACATCTCCTGATAAAACTCCACCTTGTATTGCTGCACCTACTGCAACACATTCATCTGGATTTATACCTTTATCAGCTTCTTTTCCTGTAATTCTTTTTACTGCTTCTTGAACAGCTGGAACTCTTGTAGATCCTCCAACTAATAATACTTTATGAATTTCTGATGCACTTAATCCTGCATCTTTTAAAGCTTGGTTAACTGGTCCAGCAGTTGCTTCTACTAAATCATGAATTAATTCTTCAAATTTTGCTCTTGTTAATGTCATGTCTAAATGTTTTGGTCCTGTACTATCTGCTGTTATAAATGGTAAATTAATTTGAGTTTGTTGTACTCCTGATAATTCTATTTTTGCTTTTTCTGCTGCTTCTTTTAATCTTTGCATTGCCATTTTATCAGTTTTTAAATCAATTCCATTTGATTTTTTGAATTCGTCTACTAAATAATCTATAATTGCTTGGTCGAAGTCATCTCCTCCTAAATGTGTATTACCATTTGTTGCTAAAACTTCAAATACTCCATCTCCAATATCTAGTATTGATACATCAAAAGTACCTCCACCTAAGTCATATATCATTATTTTTTGGTCTTGTTCTTTATCCATTCCATAAGCAAGTGATGCTGCTGTTGGTTCATTTATAATTCTTAATACTTCTAGTCCTGCTATTTTTCCTGCATCTTTTGTTGCTTGTCTTTGGCTATCACTGAAATATGCTGGTACTGTAATAACTGCTTGTGTTACTTTTTGCCCTAAATAATTTTCAGCATCTGCTTTTAATTTTTGTAATATCATTGCTGATATTTCTTGTGGAGAGAATGAATCTCCATCTATATTAACTTTTTCATTAGTTCCCATTTTTCTTTTTATTGAAATAACAGTATTATCTGGATTTGTAACAGCTTGACGTTTTGCTATTTGACCAATTAATCTTTCACCATTTTTTGAAAATGCAACAACTGATGGTGTTGTTCTATTTCCTTCTGCATTTGGTATTACAACTGGTTCTCCTCCTTCCATTACTGCTACACATGAATTTGTTGTTCCTAAGTCAATTCCTATAATTTTTCCCATAACTTTTTAACTTCCTTTCCTTATTTTGATGATGATTTTGGGGTCGGAGACAAAAATCATCATCTTAATTTTCTATTTTAACTTAAGCTATGATGATTTTTGTCTCCGACCCCAAAATCACTTCGACCCAAATTGTGCCTTGAAAGTCGGATAAATCATCATTACCTTAAAAATTTTTCATTTTTTTATTTCTAGTTTGCCACTACAACCATTGAATGTCTTATAACTTTATTTCCTAGTTTGTATCCTTTTCTATATTCTTGAGCAATTTCTTTTTCCCCTAAATTCTCATCTTGAATGCTACTTACTGCTTCATGTAACTCTGGGTCAAAAGTTTCTCCTTCTGTTTTTATTTCTTCTATTCCTTTTGATTTTAAAACATCTTTAAATTGTTTTAAAACTAATTCTACACCTTGTTTGTAGTTTTCATCTTTTGTCTCAACTTTTGCTGCATTTTCTAAATTATCTAATACTGGTAAAATGATTTCTACAACATCTGATAATATAGAATTGTATAAATTTTCTCTTTCTTTACTACTTCTTTTTTTGTAATTTTCAAATTCTGCTAATATTCTTTTGTATCTATCATCTAATTCATCATAATCTTCTTTCGGTACTATTTCTTGTGTTTTTTTATTTTTCTTTTCTTCCTTATTTTCTTTTTTTAATTCTTCTTTATCTTCTGGCATTTTTTCTCCACCTTTCTATTCAATTTCTTTCAATTTTTTATTTATATATTTCATAACTGAAATTACTTTTGAATAATCCATTCTTTTAGGCCCTATAATTCCTATTGTTCCCACATCTTTTCCATTTACTTTGTGTTTAAATGTTACCACACTAAAGTCTTTTAATTCTTCTTTTTGATTTTCTTCTCCTATATACACATGTATATCATCAGCAAACCCTGAATTTAACATATCTGATACAAGTTCTTTTGTGTCTAAAACATTTATAAAATTTTTTGCAACTTCTAAACTATTAAATTCTGGTAAATCAAAAGATTTGTTAGCTCCTTCTAAATATATTTGTTCATCTTGAAGTGCTTTCTTTATCTGTTCTATTACTGGTTTTATAACATTTACACTATATGTCATTTCATCATATAAATACTCTTCCAATGGTCTATCAATTGTTTCTATTGGTTGACCTTTTAATTTATTATTGAACATATAATTCATTGTTTCTACTTGCTTTTGTGTTATATCTTCATCAAACTTTATGATTGTTTCTTTTACCATTCCTGTATCTGTCAATATTATTGCCATCATCATTCTTGTTCCTAATAAAATGAATTTTATTTCTTCTATTATTTGACTAGTTGCTTTTGGACCTATTGAAACTGTTGTATAATGTGTAACCTCTGATATTGTATTTGCTGCAATCTTAGTTAAATCTTCTATTTCATTTACTTTTGTTTCCAACTTAGAACTAATATATTTTATTTCTTCTAAACTTATGTCATCTTCTTTTAATAGTTCATCAACATAATACCTATATCCTTTTTCTGAAGGTATTCTACCACTAGATGTATGTGTCTTATCTAAATATCCTGATTTTTCTAAGTCAGCCATCTCATTTCTTATTGTTGCACTACTACAATTTAATCCGTGATTACTTGTTAGCGAATTTGAGCTTACAGGTTCTGCAGTATTTATGTATTCTTCTACTATTGCTTGTAAAACTTTTTTCTTTCTATTGTCTAACAATTTTTTCACCTCTTTTAGCACTCTTTTGTTTTGATTGCTAATCTTTTTATATATTATACCCTATTTTAGCACTTGTCAATATCTTTTGCTAAAAAATATTGTGAATTTTTTGTGAACAGTTATGAATATTAGTTTAATAATAAATTATTGTTTTATACTTTGTGTGTCGCAATCTACAAAATATAAAAATCGCATTTACTATCGTTTGTTTGGTCGCTTATATAGTATCTCGACAATAATTTATTATTAAACTGTGATTTCATAGTAGTGAACACTAAAAACAACAATTATAAAGAATATCTTATTATGAAGAAAATTATTATTCCTATATTTTGAATTACAAACAAATTTAACATATTAGAAGTAAGCAAATTATTGGTTGCTTCAATTACTCCTAAAATCTTATTTTCTTTTTGTTCCTTATAATGTTTTTGAGATTCAAAAAAAGTTATTAATTCTGGCATACTTGTTATAAATCCCAATAAAAATCCAAGTATACTTTCTGATATTTTAAATATTTTTGCTAATTGTTCTAAAGTATTTCCTAGTTCATTTCCTATCAAATATAAACTTACACTTGTTAATATTAAATATATAACATATACATATGTTTTTTTGTTTGTTTTTCTTTCTTCTTTTTCTTGTATTCCTTCTTGATTTTCTATCTCCTTGTCTTGTAATTGTAAAAATTTTTTATGAATTCTATTAGATATATACCAAAACGCAAAATATAGAAATAGAAAAATAGGTACAATATATATACTTAATTCTATTTTTAAAGTTATTAATATAAGTGGAATTACTATTGTGATTATAACTAATATTATATTGTATAAAATCCCCTCATTTTTTATTTCTTTATAGTTTTTAGTTAATATTACTGAAATAATATATTGCAGTAAATTTATTAAATTAGAACTAAATATATTATATATACCTGTTCCCATTAGTCCTTTGAAACTTGATATACTTACTGTTAAAAACTCCGGTACAGATGTTGCTATTCCTGTAATATTTCCAATAGTATGTGGTTTTAAATTTAAATTTTCACTTAATTTTCTTAATATTCTAACTAATATATATTTTGAAATTAGAACTATTAATGTTGAATATATAATAAATTTAATTATTGCAATTATCATATTCTATCTCCATTCTAAACAATCATTTTTCTTATTGTAGAGTATCAGGAAATAGTTGATAATTATGATTTTTTTGGATTTTGACGTTCGCATGAAATGAAGATTAGAATTGGTTAGGCTTTCTAATGAGGAATGCTCACGGTACTTGAAGTATGAAAGGGTCTGAGTGAGAGAGGCTCATTAGGAAGCCTTACCAATTCTTTCTGAATGAAATAAGTAGTCAAAATCCAAAAAAATCATAATTATCAACTATTTCCAGCGGCTAATTCATAAAAAATATTATATAGTAACAAGTATTCATAATTATTTTACCCAATTTGTTGCCAATTATTAGAAAATATTATATAATAACCATACTAGTTGAATTTAAAAGGAGAGATTAATAATGAATCCAGTAAAAATAGGCCGTGTTTATCGTCATTTTAAAGGCAATTTTTATTTTGTAGAAAATATAGCTTATGACTCGGAAACCCAAGAGAGAATGGTTGTTTACAAACCTTTATATAATAGAGAAGATAGCAAAACAATCTGGGTAAGACCTGAGAAAATGTTTTTAGAGAAAATCCCTGAAAGACCTGACAATATAACTGGTCAAAAAATAAGATTTGAATTAGTAGAAGATATAGAAAAAAATTACATTCCTAATATATAACTTACAATTATGTATATTTATAAATTATATTCTATAAATTTCAATAAAAAAATTAATTCATTTGGAGGTAATAAATAATGATAGATATTAAACTTTTAAGAGAAAATCCTGAATTAGTAAAGGAAAATATAAAAAATAAATTTCAAGATCAGAAATTAGTTCTAGTTGATGAAGTTTTAGAACTTGATATAAAAAATAGAGAAGCTAAATTAAATGGAGATAATTTAAGAGCAGAAAGAAAATCTTTAAGCTCTCAAATTGGTGAACTTATGAAAGCTGGAAAAAAAGAAGAAGCTGAAAACATAAAAAAACAAGTTCAAGAAGTTAATTTAAAATTAGAAGAAAATGAAAAGTTAGAAAATGAATACTCTGAAGAAATTAAAAATAGAATGATGAAAATCCCAAATATTATGCACCCTTCAGTCCCTATTGGTAAAGATGACAGTGAAAATGTTGAAATCCAAAAATATGGTGAACCATTAGTCCCTGATTATGAAATTCCTTTTCATGGAGAAATCTTAGAAAACCTTGGTGGACTTGATTTAGATAGTGCTAGAAGAGTAGCTGGGAATGGTTTTTATTATTTAATGGGTAATATCGCTAGACTTCATTCTGCAGTTTTAACATATGCTAGAGATTTTATGATTAATAAAGGATTTACTTATTGTATCCCACCTTATATGATTAGATCTGATGTAGTAACTGGTGTTATGAGTTTTGAAGAAATGGACGCTATGATGTATAAAATTGAAGGAGAAGATTTATATTTAATTGGTACAAGCGAACATTCTATGATTGGTAAATTCAAAGACCAAATATTAAAAAAAGAAAATATGCCATATAATATGACATCATATTCTCCTTGTTTTAGAAAAGAAAAAGGCGCTCATGGAATTGAAGAAAGAGGAGTTTACAGAATTCATCAATTTGAAAAACAAGAAATGATTGTAGTTTGTGAACCAGAAGATAGCTGGGAATGGTATGATAAAATGTGGTCATATACAGTTGAATTTTTTAGAAGTATGAATATTCCAGTAAGAACTTTAGAATGTTGTTCTGGTGATTTAGCTGATTTGAAAGCAAAATCTTGTGACGTTGAAGCATGGTCACCTAGACAACAAAAATATTTTGAAGTTGGAAGTTGTTCAAATTTAACTGATGCCCAAGCTAGAAGGTTAGGAATTAGAATTAAAGGTGAAAATGGAAATTACTTTGCTCATACTTTGAATAATACTGTTGTAGCTCCACCTCGTATGCTTATTTCTATCGTAGAAAATAATTATCAACCTGATGGTAGTGTTATAATTCCTGAAGTTTTAAGACCTTATATGGGTGGATTAGAAAAAATTGAATTTAAAAAATAAATATTATATCTAAAATAAATAAAAAATATAAAGAATTTATACAAGTATAGCTATTTCTAAATTTTTCAATATAGATATGCTTGTATAAAACTTTTTAAAATGTAATAATATTAAAAATTTTTAGGCCAAATAAAAATATAGTAAGGAGTTATCAAATGAATATTAAAAATCCGAAATTTGAAATATCAGCAGTAGGACCAAAACAATACCCTAAAAATAATTTACCTGAAATAGTCTTGGTAGGTAAATCTAATGTTGGAAAATCTAGTTTTGTAAACACAATGATTAATAGAAAAAAATTAGCAAGAACAAGTAGTGAACCTGGTAAAACTCGTCAAATTAATTTTTATAATATAGATAATTTATTTTATTTTGTTGATTTACCTGGCTATGGTTATAGCAAAATGTCTAAAAAAGAACAAGCAGAAGTAGGAAAATTTATTGAAAATTACCTTTTTCATAGAAAAGAAATTTCTTTAATTATATTTTTAATAGATATTAGACACTCTCCTACTAGTAATGATAAGCTAATGTATAACTATATTATTTCTTCGGGTTTACCTTGTTTAATTTTAGCTAATAAAGCTGACAAAATCGCTATCACTAAGGTAGATGATACTGTAAAAGCTCTACAAAAAGAACTTAATCCTATTGGAGATATTCCTACTTTGCCATTTTCTTCTGAAAGAAAAATCTATAAGGATGATGTGTGGAATTTTATTGCTCCTTATATTTGTTCTGATGAAATTTAATTTTTAATAAATTCAAGTTTTTAACAACTATTCTAATATTTAATAATTTACAATATTCGAATAGTTGTTATATTTAATATATTAAGTTATACTCTGTTTTATTTTTTGTAATAAAAATTATATATTTTAATAATTTTATACTTCAGAAAGACTGTTCCTAAAATACTTATATATTTTTGAACAGTCTAAAAATCTTATTTAGCTACAACAACATTTGCATTTTTTCTCTTTTTTTCTACAACATACCAATAATATTAAAGTTAATATTAGAAGTAAGCCTAGAACTATTGCTAACACTATAATTGCTGGTAATGCTACAAGTATTGTTCCTGCTAAAGCAGCTCCTATAATTATACCTATTACTAAAGTAAATGCTGCTAATAATATAGTTACTACTGCATATAAACAATTTCTTCTTTTGTTGCATTTTTCTTCTCTATTATCATAGCAATATATCTTTTCTTGTGGCTCCATATAAGTCACCTCCAGTATAGTATCTTATTTGATACTATACTACATTATATGTCGAATTTTGAAGTTTGTTACTTTTAGCTATTAGTTATCTCTCTCTTTTGCTTTATAGTTATTCGGCTTTTTTCTCTATTTTGGTAATTACTTTTTTGGCTTTTTCTCTTGGTAAAATAACAACATGTCCACATCCTAGGCACTTTAATTTGAAATCCACACCTATTCTTGTTATTTCCCACAATTTACTTCCACAGGGGTGCTGCTTTTTAGTTCTTACAATATCTCCTATATTGTACTCCATACTTTATACCTACCTTTATAATATTTTATCTGACTTATTGTTATTTTATTTATTATTATTTATGCTATTACTTTTTAGTTTATTTTATTGCCATTTTTAATCTTTTTTCTATACTTTCTTTTCCTAGAACTTTCATTATTTCATACATATCAGGTGTATTTGTTCTTCCTGTTAATGCTACTCTTATAACTGTACTTACATCACCAACATGAGCTTTATATGCTTCTGGATTTGCTTTAAATTCTTTTACTTCTTTTGCATATCCTAATTCACCTGATAATTCTTTTATTTTATCAAACCATTCTTGTTTATCATCATTTTCGTTGTAATATTTTTCCAAATAAAGTTCTAATATTTTATTAATATCTTCTCTTTCATTTATAACTTGATATGGATATTCCTGTTCTTTATTTAAAAATTTATCATCATACATATATTCAATATTTTCTTTTACTTCTGACCATTTTGAAATATCTTTTCTTGGTTTTTTATTCCCTCTTTCTATTGAGAATATTTTTAAAGCATATTCTTTATCTTTTAGCATCTCTTTTAGTTCATTGTCGTATTTATTTGCCCATTCTAAAGATTTTTCATATACCTCTTCTGCTGTAAACATTGATATTACTGTTTTTCCAACATCAAGTAATTTGATCATATCAAATAAAGCTCCACTTACACTCATTTTATTTAACTGTAATTCAAATTCTTCTATTGATTTTTCTTTATTTGCTCTTCTCCAATTCTCAAAATTCGAATTTGCTATATTCATTAAATACTCTTTTACAGCTTCTTCTGGTATTCCTTCTTCGTCATAATAACTTACTGCTGCTTCTGAATCTTTTCTTTTACTTAATTTTCTTTTATTTCCATTATCATTTTTCATAATTGGTGCAATATGTGCATATTTTGGTGCTTTAAATCCTAATTCATGGAATAATTGTAAATGAAGTGGTACAGATGATAGCCACTCATCTCCCCTTATTACATGAGTTGTTCTCATTAAATGGTCATCTATTGCATGTGCAAAATGATATGTTGGTAATCCATCTGCTTTTATAATTACTATATCTTGATCATTTTCTGGAAAATCAACATTTCCTTTTATTACATCATGATGTTTTATTTTTCTATCTTCTCTTCCTGGAGATTTAAATCTAATTATATATTTTTCTCCATTTTCAATTCTTTTTATTGCTTCTTCTACTGTCACATTTCTGCACTTTGCCCACACTCCATAATATCCTGGTCTTATTTTTGCTGCTTCTTGTTTATTTCTTATTTCTTCTACATCTTCTGGAGTACAGAAACATGGATATGCTTTACCTTGACTTATTAAGTATTTGGCATAACTTTGGTATATTTCTTTTCTTTGTGATTGTCTATATGGTCCATAATTTCCTTTTCCTTCTGTTTCTGATATCATACCTTCATCTGGAACTATTCCAAAATCATTTAATGCTTGTACTATTCCTGTTATTCCATTTTCAACTTCTCTTTTTTGGTCTGTGTCTTCAACTCTTAAAAAGAATACTCCTTTAGTTTGAGTAGCTAATTTTCTTGCAATTACTGATTGATATAATCCACCTATATGTACAAATCCAGTTGGACTAGGTGCAAATCTTGTTACTATTGCTCCTTCTTTTAAAATTCTTTCTGGATATTTTTCTTCATAATATGATATTTCTTTTGTATCTGGAAATATTAAGTTTGCTAAATCTTTATAATCCATTATATATCTCTCCTCTTTTTTCTTTTTTACTTTTGCAATTATACCAAATTTTCAGTCATATTACAAGTTTATCTTTTTATTTGTTAGTAATTATTTATATAAAATAATTACTCCTCTAAGTAATT
>ERZ836760.2724-NODE-2724-length-13040-cov-2.623412_pt1 | contig 13040 bp, 10 predicted proteins | sample MGYA00519941_ERZ836760 | MGnify/ENA primary metagenome ERZ836760 (study PRJEB31850, sample SAMEA3708807) | human gut metagenome | biome: human gut; feature: human-associated habitat; material: faeces | place: China | collected 2014 ... | reverse complement strand
GTAATAATATAAATAGGATTCTCGCCCATCATCATATGATAACGTCCGATTGCCTTTGAACGTGCCGCACTTAGCTGTACGATCTCATTCTCTTCAAATCCAAACTCTTTCGCTGTTTCCAATGCTTCAGACACAGTTTCAAGAGTGATACAGTTGATCACGATCCGGACCTGAGGATTCTTTTCAACCAGCAGCTTCACGATCTCTTTCAGATTTCCTGACGAGCCTCCGATAAAAGCATGGGTTGGTGCCGGAAGATCTTTCAGAGCCTCCGGTGCAAGTCCTTCCACAATCTCCAGATTATCCGCTGCAAATTTCAACTTATTCCGGTGGATCAGTTCAACTGCATCTTCCTTTTTCTCAATTGCCCAGACCTGTCCCTGATGAGCACGAAGTGCCATCTCTATTGACAGTGAGCCTGTTCCTGCGCCCACATCATAGCAGACAGAATCAGCAGTCAGCCGCAGTTTGGAAAGGGATACCGTACGCACCTCTTCCTTTGTCATAGGCGCTTTGCCTCTGATAAATTCTTCATCTCTGATCCCATGCGTCTCCAGACGTGTTCCTGCATTTTCATTTACTGCACAGATGACAGATAAGGGGTCTCCCTTATATTCTGTCAGTTCGCTGGCAGGCTTTGCAAAAATATTCTCATTTTCATAGGACAGATTTTCTCCCACATAAAGAAGCACATCACCCATCCCGTATTTTACCAGTTTCTCTGCCAGAACTGCTACACCGTCTGAAGTTCCGAGTATGGAAAAAACTTTCTCTGTATAACAGATATATGAGATAAGATTACATCCTCTTCCATGTGCACTGACGATTTTGGCATCATCCCAGGACAATCCTATTTGGGACATAAAATATACAACTGAGGAAATCCCACACTGAATCTCTATCTCTGTATTATTTTGTGCTGAACTATCCCGTTCTTCCTCACTCTTCTCTGATCCGTTCTTTCTCTGTACTCTCAGATCCGCACTGTCCTGACACAGTACTTCCAGAAGTTTTCTGGCCCCGCTGTAGAAGCCCACATCTCCGGAAAGGACAATCACAATATTGTTATACTCCGGGTGTGCATCAATATAATCCCTAATCTCCTGGCTTCTGTATTCCACGAACACATCCTGTCCCGGACGTTTCACAGAATCCACCATCCTCCTGGCACCGATCAGAAGATCCGCCTGATCCAGGCTGTTCTTCCCCTGGACAGTAAGAAGCTTTTGACTTCCCATTCCAATTCCCAGCAATGTAATATGCGGTCTGTGGGCTAAGCTGAAATGTTCTGTAAGAAATCTCTTACATTCTCTCACAGACATTCCTTCCTCCTTCAGAGGACGCCCGATGATCACAGGAACTGCATCACATTCCAGGGCAGCATCAATCTTATCCTGAAATCCACCTGCTTTTCCTGTATCCTTTGTGACCAGATATCTGCAGTCATACTGTCTGAGCATTGCAGCATTCAGCTCTCTGGAAAAAGGCCCCTGCATTCCTATCAGATGTTTCCCCTCAAATCCCAGCTCTGCACAGGCTTTCATCACATTGGGCAGAGAAAGGACTCTTGCATAAAGACGGTTCTGATAATCCTTCATGCCTGTGAAACCGGCCAGTTCCTTGCTTCCTGTTGTCAGCAATACATTTCCCTGGGTCTGATCCAGATAATCTGCAGCAGCCTGAACACTGTCCACATATACTGCCCTGTCCTCATGTTCTCCTGCTTCTCTCAGCACCCTGTAATATGCTGTCTGCGTATTCTCACAGGCTGTCCTGATATTTACAGTCACCTCAGCAGCATAAGGATGAGTGGCATCCAGCACCATTTCCGGTTTCTCCTGTAAAAAGGTCTCCTCCATGGCTGCTGCATCCAGTCTTCCGGTCTGAACAGTGAGAAATTCATTTTCTGTAAGAGATTTGCTGCCATATTCTGTGGCAACAAATCCCTTTGTCTCTATCTTATGATCTGCTAGAAACCGGCAGATCTCGTATCCTTCTGTTGTTCCCGCAAAAACAAGAACTTTATACATTCCTATATCCCCTCGGTGTTACCATCTTATTGTTGATTTCCTTTGTCTGAGAATTACCGATAAATACTGTGGTAAACATATCCACCTGTGTATCTCTCAGTTCTTTTAATGTCATTACATGAGCTTCTTCGCCTTCTCTTGCGATATTGGAAACTGTTCCGCAGATGGTATCCGGTGATTTGTATTTCATCATCAGATCACAGGCTTTCTGCAGGTAATCATGACGTTTTTTACTTGACGGATTATAAAGGCATACAACAAAATCTGCCTGAGCTGCTGCCAGAAGTCTTGCCTCTATCTTTTCCCATGGTGTGAGAAGGTCACTTAAGCTGATCAGACAGAAGTCATGGATCAGAGGTGCACCCAGAACAGCAGCTCCGCCTGTTGCAGCTGTCACACCCGGAATGATCTCCAGTTCTGTTTCCGGATAATTGACACCAACCTCATACATCAGACCTGCCATACCGTAAACCCCGGCATCACCGCTGCAAATCATGGAAACAGTCTTACCTTTCTTTGCCTCTTCAAAAGCAAGGACACAGCGGTCCACTTCCTTTTTCATAGGTGTAGTCATAAACTCTTTTCCCGGAAAATATTCCTTCACCAGGTCTACATATACGGTATATCCGATGATCGCATCACTTTCATTCATGGCGCGGATCGCTTTTCCTGTCATCTGGTCATAAGCTCCCGGTCCGATTCCGATTACATATATTTTACTCAAAATGTATCCTCCATTCCCTGGCAGCCACTGCTGTGGTCACACCATTTTCTCCTGTTTTTCTCTGCAGCAGTCTGCCATTTCCACTGGCAAGGACTGCACTTCTCTCACAGACATTGTCCACACCTGTGATCTTTTTTACAAAAGGTGAGGGAGTAAATTCTCCAGGCACCTGTTTTAATTTTTCTTCTGTATAAGTCACAAAAGGAATCTGCCAGTCCTGTGACAATGACAGGATTCCCTTTTCTTCTTTCTTCAGATCGATGCTTGCGATCTGCTCAAATGCTTCTTTATGAAATCCGGATCTGTCCAACACCTTCTGCGCTGCCTCTGCGATTCCACGGGCATCCTTGTCTTTCCTGCAGCCCATACCCAGAGTCAGACATTTCGGAACTACCTGTGTGGTAGAAATAAAAGGATTACAGGAAGTATGTACAGTAACTGCAACTCCGCAGTCTATATTCGTACAGTCTGTCCCTGTTCCATTAAAACCAGAGCTTTTCTGTGTTTCCTCTTCTGATCTGTCATCCATACTGCTGACAGGATTCCCATATTCATCACACCGGACCAGCCCCTCCGGCAGTTCACCGTCCGTCGGAAACTCACTGTAAAATCCAACTTTCTTTCCTGCCAGAAGTGCAGCAGAGACTTCCTTTGCTGCTTTCATGTTAAAGATATTGCAATTATTTTTCTTTGCAAAAACATCTACTGCAAAACGGTGATGCAGGTCTGTGGCTGTTGTGACCACTGGTATTGCTTCCAGAATTTCTGCTGTTTTTAGCGCCAGTTCATTGGCACCGCCCAGATGTCCTGACAGAAGGGAAATGACAAACTTTCCACACTCATCTACGACCAGCACCGCAGGGTCTGACTTCTTTGACGCTACATAAGGCGCAATGCTGCGGACGGCAATTCCGGTGGCACCGATAAAGATCAGTGCATCTGAATCAGAAAATTTCTCTCCTGCCCATGCAGAGGTACTGATCTGAATAGAATCCAGAAGATATTTACTTTTTTTATCCAGTTCTGCTGTCATACCGGCAGCTTCCAGCCCCCGGCATAATCTCTCCCCGGTCTGCTGACCGGTAAGGCTGAAGCATATAAGTGCAACCTTCACTGTTATATTCCTTCTCTTTCTCCTGTTTACAGTAATCTCATAAACGATAGCAATTCCTTAAGGTTACCAGATTCTATGAGTGATGTGTTTTTGATTTCACAGCTTCACGAAATTCTGTGGTAAACTCCGGATCATACAGCTTGGAACGGTCATAGTGTGCTGCTGCAACTGTATCTCCGATGATCATCAGAGCTGTTTTTGTAATATTATTTTCTGCAGCTGTTTTTGCCAGTGTTCCTACTGTGCAGACGAAGGTCTTCTGTTCCGGCCAGGTTGCCTTATATACAATGGCTGCTGGTGTATCTGCTGTGTAGCCGCCTTCAATAAGACGTTTGCTCAGTTCTTCCAGCATTCCTGTACTTAAGAATACAACCATGGTTGCCTGATGAGCAGCAAATGACTGAATACTTTCCTTGGACGGAACCGGAGTTCTGCCTTCCATTCGTGTAATGATCACACTCTGGGAAATATCCGGCAGAGTATATTCCAGATTCAGGGCACTTGCGGCACCGCAGAATGCACTGACACCCGGACAGTAATCATAAGCAATATTTTTCTCATCCAGAATATCCATCTGCTCACGAATCGCACCGTAAATACATGGATCTCCGGTATGAAGTCGGACAGTTGTCTTTCCCTCTGCTTCCGCCTTCTCGATCACATGGATCACTTCCTCCAGTGTCATTTTTGCACTGTTGTAGATGGTGCAGATGTCCTTTGTGTATTCCAGAAGCTTTGGATTTACCAGTGATCCTGCATAGATCACCACATCAGCTTCCTCCAGATACTGTTTTCCTCTTACTGTGATAAGATCCGGTGCTCCCGGACCTGCTCCTACGAAATGTACCATAATCTATCATTCTCCTTTATAAATTTATTGTAACTATGCTTCGTTATTCTGTGCATTGATCAGTGTTATCAGCTTCTCTGCGTCTGCAGTCTGCCCCAGATACCCGTAGGTGTTATTAAAGATCACTGCCCCCAGAAGAATCTGCTCATAGGATCTGTGATTTAAATAAAACTGGATCCTGTCCAGGATCTCTTTCATGGTCTTCTGAAGTATCTGATATTTTTCCAGAATGTCTATTGCTTCATCTGCAGTAGATGCATTCAGGATTTCCTTTGCACACTCCAACGATGCTCCTGCCCGGATCGCATTGGATGCCAGCACTTCCATCCTGGCATCTGCACTGTGGGAATGGGTATTCATGATCCCTGCTGCAACTTTTACAAACTTTCCGATATGAGCAATGAAAAGGATTCCCTTAACTCCCATATCAATTGCCATGTCAATGGTCTCACCTACATAATTGCTGCATTTGATATTTTTTTCATAAGGGAGATCCATATGCTCCCGCAGATAATCTGCCCCGTAATTTCCCGGTGTTACCAGAAGATATTCTTCCCCCTGAGAAAAATGCTGCTTCATCTCTACATTGATACTCTGTACAAGAGCAGCTTCGCTCATAGGTTCTACAATCCCGGAAGTTCCCAGAATGGAGATTCCTCCCACAATTCCCAGACGGGGATTAAAGGTTTTCTTTGCAATCTCTACACCTTCAGGAACGGAGATGATAATCTTTAGACCACCCTCATAATCATATTTCTCGGCGATTTCTGTAGCTTCACGCAAAATCATGGCCTTTGGCACAGGATTGATGGCTGCTTCCCCGATCTTCTGGGAAAGTCCGGCCTTTGTTACCCTTCCCACGCCAACGCCTCCGTCAAGGATGATTCCCGGTTCTTTTGTCTTCTGCACTGTGGCATAGACTAGGATTCCGTTTGTAGTATCCGGATCATCTCCTGCATCCTTCCGGATCGCACAGGTCACCTGCTCCCCTTCCATCCGGATATCTTTCAGTTCCAGTGTAAGCAGAATTCCCTTTGGAGTCATCAAAGTGACAGCATTCTGCATGACACCACCCAGCAGGATCTCTGCAGCACCTTTACATGCAGCTGCTGCGCAGGAGCCTGTTGTATATCCAAACCTCATTTTTTTATTGCCACGTATCACGTAGTAATCTTCCAGTCCGTTTTTCATGATATCTCCTTTGCTGCATTGTTGTCACATTCTGTCTGCAGATTGCTCCACAGCATTGCTATAATGTCATTTACCTGACATTCAAATAAAAAAGAGGGATTTCTGTGTGCAACAAAATCCCTCCTGAAAGTTCTTTTCCCGAAATATCCTCTGGTTGCCGCAGATCATATTTCCTCTCTACAATGAAAAGCAGACAGTATCTGGCTGTTACAGTAACGGACTTGCGCAGGAATTTCACCTGACTTCCTGTAATGCTTTTCCAGAATTATTTCCGAGAATCATTATATAATTTTGAGCAGTAAAAGTCAACGCATTTCATGGCTATACCACCTTGTTATACTACCTTATGCTTCAGCCATTTCCTACTGTGGAAGCGAAGAGAAAATACGATTCCCCGCACTGTCCAGTCAGTAAACATTCCAATCCATACAGCCATTGGGCCGAAGCCTCTGAAACGGATCAGATATACACAAAGGCAAAAACGGAATGTCCACATGGTGATGCAGGATGTGATCATGGAAAATTTTACATCTCCGGCTGCTCTGAGGCCATAAGCAGGGATAAATGCCAGGGTCCATACAATAGGTTTGACAACCGTTATCCAGGATATCATATGGAAACACATTCTTGCACTTTCCGGTTCCATACCACCCAGCTTTGTGACCGGAATGGTTAAGGCAAACACCAAAAGACAGCTTGCAACAACAATGATTTCTGCAAGAACACTTAATTTCTTAATATAGTAAACTGCCTCATCCTTTCTGCCCGCTCCCAGACACTGTCCTACTACAGTCATCAGACCGATTCCTACACCGATAGCTGCAATACCGTTAAGGTTCTCAAGGATATTCGTCATTGCCTGAGCTGCAATGGCTACCGTCCCCAGTGTAGATACGGAAGACTGTATTGCCAGCTTTCCAAGCTGAAACATGCTGTTCTCTATACCGGACGGGATTCCCAGAGCCAGAACTCTTCTGATCATTTTTCCATCCGGACGGATCTGTCTGTAATTTCTGACTACAATAGGCTGTCTGTCCATACGAAGCTGCCAGAGTACCACTACAACACAGAAGACTCTGGATGCAAGAGTTGCGATGGCAGCTCCTGCCACTCCCATATTGAATCCCCAGATCAGCGCCGCATTTCCGCCGATATTAATCACGTTTGAAATAACCGATACTGTCATTGGCCCTCTGGTATTTCCCTGGGACCGGAATATGGATGCTCCCGCATCATAAAGTGCTATAAATGGGAAGGATAATGCCGTATAGAAGAAATACACCTGAGAGGCAGTCATAACATCTGATTCTACTTTTCCGAATATCAGTTTTAACAGCGGCACACGAAACAGCAGGCACAGAGCAGTCACTGCTACAGATATGGCAGTAATGATAAATAATACCTGTCTTGCTGATTTATTTGCCATTTCATGATTTTTCTGACCTATGTACTGTGAACAGAGGATTGCACCGCCTGCTGCCAGCGCTGAGAACGCCTGGATCACCAATACATTGATGGAATCCACCAGAGATACCGCGGATATTGCAGCAGAGCCTACATTGCTGACCATCATGGTATCCACAGTTCCCATCAGAGAATTCAGTACCTGTTCAAAAATAACCGGTATCAACAGGGTTCGGAGCATCTTGTTCGTAAAAATATGTTGCTGTTCTTTCATCTTTTTCCACCTGAATCTATTTTCTTTTTTTGATTATACGCTTAATTTTCTGTGATGCAATAGAATAAAATGTATTTTTTAAGCATTCTTATGAAATCTGATAATTGTTCTTGTTATGTTCTTCAAAATCTGATACAGTAAATCTGTTAAAAATAAGGCAGGGCATATCAGCCCGCAATTCTTAAATCTTATACAAATCAAGAAAGCAGACAGATCATATGCAAAGAATCCTTAAATATATTATCTCCGAAAATACAACTCCGGTCACGATTCTGGACTTTCTAAAAAAAGAGGGGTTTTCCCGCCACATATTAAGCTCAATGAAGAACACTCCCAACACCATCATTCTCAATGGTGAACGTGGTTTCGGACGATCAGTGCTTAAACCGCAGGATCATCTGATCGTCACTGTTCCTGAAACCGAATCAGGAGAAAACATTATCCGTACAAAGATGGATTTGAATATCATTTATGAAGATGAGGATATCCTTGTGATAAACAAGCCTGCAGATATGCCTGTGCACCCTTCTGCGGGAAATTATGAAAATACTCTGGCAAATGGAATCGCCTGGTATTTTGCAGAAAAAGGAGAGGATTTTGTTTACCGCTGTATCAACCGGCTGGACCGGGATACCACCGGTGCTCTGATCCTTGCCAAAAATCCCCTCAGCGCAGCGATTCTGTCAGTTCAGATGAAAAAACGTCAGATTCTCAGGACTTATCTCGCACTTGTAGACGGGCTTCTTCCTGACTCCGGAACGATCAACGCTCCTATCGCACGAATGGAAGGCTCCGTGATCACCAGGGAAGTAAATTTCGGAACCGGGGAGTCTGCAATAACTCATTATGAACGGCTGGCGGCAGGAAAAGAATATTCTCTGGCCGAACTTCATCTGGAAACAGGGCGCACACACCAGATACGTGTGCATATGAAATATATCGGGCATCCTCTGCCCGGAGATTATTTATATAATCCTGATTACCGTCGGATAAACCGTCAGCCCCTTCATTCTTATCAATTGGAGTTTACTCATCCTATAACCGGAAAGGTCATGCTTTTTACTGCTCCGCTTCCTATTGATTTTATTTCTGCCTTTTATAGCAATTCTCTAAAATAATGCATTTATAGCAACCCCATAAATTACTGCAAACAAAACAGTTCATCAGTTTTATGTCTGATGAACTGTTTTGATATGAATGCATATACATTCTTACTTATTTTTCTCATAAATGATCAGAAGACCTCTCAGAAGAAGTTCCTCGTCCAGAATGATTTCTCTCTTACAATGAGGAACGATTTTCTTTGCCAGACCACCGGTTGCCACTACAGTTGCCTTCTCCCCCAGTTCCTCTTCGATCCTGTCAATGATTCCATCCAGAGCTGCTGCATTGCTGTAAAGAACCCCGCTCTTCATACATTCGATCGTGTTTTTCCCGATTACATGTCTTGGCGCATCAATACTGATTCCGCTGAGCTGGGAAGCCCTCGCAGTAAGTGCATCCAGGGAAACCCCTACACCCGGAAGAATCATTCCGCCTACATACTGCTTCTTACTGTTGACAACAGACGCTGTGGTTGCAGTTCCCATATCGATAAGGATCAACGGCACCGGATAACCGGCAATTCCTGCCACTGCATCAGCAACCTGATCTGCGCCAAGCTGTCCCGGATTATCCATCATAATATTCAGCCCTGTCTTTACACCAGGTCCAAGAACAATTGCATTTTTCTTGAGAATTTTCTCTGCGGCAAGTTTCACAATATTTGTGATCTGCGGCACTACAGAAGAAATAATACAGCCCTCAATCTCTGTTTTTTTGATATGGTAGATTCTTTAAATCCACCGCATATTCCAGTTCCGTCTTTGTACGGTTAGTAGAAAGGCGTTCTATAAAATATGTTTTCCGGTCATCAATACATCCAACTACAATGTTGGTGTTTCCAACGTCAATTGCTAAAATCATAATTATTTATCTCCAATTTCTTAATCGTCCTGTTCCTTTAACAGACAGAATCCTGCATCAGCGAAAGGATTTTATCCAGGATCCTAAAAGCTGCGTCTTCTTTACTCATAAGCGGAAGAGAGATTTCTTCATCCTGTGTGATCAATGTCAGCACATTGGTATCTCCCTGAAATCCGGCACCCTCCACTTTCACATTGTTGGCAGCCACCATATCCAGATTTTTCTTTGCCAGCTTGGCTCTGGAATTGTCGATCACATTCTGTGTCTCCATGGAAAATCCGCAGAGAAACTGTCCGACCCGTTTGTGTTCTCCCAGAAACTTCAAGATATCATCTGTTCGTTCCAGTTCTATGGACATCTGTCCGTCACTTTTCTTAACTTTTTCTTCACTGATCCTGGCAGGGCGGTAATCTGCCACAGCAGCAGCTTTAATAATGATGTCCTGTTCGTTGCTGACAGAAGTTACAGCTTCATACATGTCTCTTGCAGTCACAACAGGTATCAGATTTACAAACATGGGAGGTTCAATTGAAGTACGTCCGCTGACCAGCGTGACATCTGCACCTCGGAGCATGGCAGCTCTCGCAATAGCATAACCCATTTTTCCTGAAGAATGATTTGTAAGATAACGAACAGGATCGACAGATTCCTGTGTAGGACCTGCAGTTACAAGGATTTTCTTTTCTTTCAGATCTTTCTCACAGGCAGTTTCACGTTCAATATAGGCAAGTAATGTCTCAGGTTCCGGCATTTTTCCTGTTCCTGTGTCGCCACATGCCAGATATCCGCATACCGGAGCAATCACTTCATATCCGTAATGCTCCAGAATCTTTAAATTATCCTGCACTACAGGATTCTCAAACATATTGATATTCATGGCCGGGGAAATGAATTTCTTACATTTGCATGCCATGATCGTAGTAGTAAGCATATCATCTGCGATCCCATGTGCCAGTTTTCCGATCACATTAGCACTTGCCGGTGCGATCATCACTACATCTGCTTTCTTTGCAATCGATACATGCTCTACCTGAAACTGAAAATTCCGGTCAAAGGTATCCACCAGACATTTATTTCCTGTGAGAGTTTCAAAAGTGATCGGATTGATAAAATTCGTGGCATTCTCTGTCATCAGCACATGAACATCTGCATGGCGTTTCTTCAGCGCGCTTGCCAGATATGCAATCTTATACGCCGCAATGCTGCCTGTCACTCCCAGTAATACTGTTTTTCCTTCCAGTGTCATTTTCCTTTACCTCTTTCTCCGAACCATATTATTTGTAATATTATTTCTACGTCTTTATACTTACATGTCAAAATCTATCATAATTCATCTTTGATAACAGGATTCTGACTTTTACAATTCTATTTATTATAGACTAATTATTATCAAAAATGCAATAAGTGATTTGTTTTATTTGCGAAACAATCTTGGATGGAATTTTGGCTCGTATGTCTCGGGATTTTGGCATATCCATGCCAAAACACCTCGCGGGATAGTGGTGTGTGAACAGTAACATTTGATTTGCTTTTGCTTAAAAACGGAAAATTCATTATTGACAAACGAAAAAAAATGTTTTATAGTATAGCATATTTTTAAAGAAAGCCAATTGAACATATTATTATAGAAGATATGATGATCTGACAAAGGCGTCAGATGCAGAATACCAGATGGGTCAAGTGCCCTCTGATAGCTGCATCTGACGCTTTTTTATTAACAAAGGATGATGGAGGAGGAAATCAAAATGGCAGTGAAATACGTATTTGTTACAGGAGGAGTTGTTTCCGGTCTTGGAAAGGGAATCACAGCTGCATCTCTGGGGCGTCTTTTAAAAGCTAGAGGATATCAGGTAACCATGCAGAAGTTTGATCCTTATATCAATATCGACCCCGGAACCATGAACCCGATTCAGCACGGAGAAGTTTTTGTAACAGACGATGGTACAGAGACAGACTTGGATCTGGGACATTATGAGAGATTCATTGATGAGAGTCTTGATAAAAATTCCAATGTGACAACCGGTAAGGTTTACTGGTCTGTTCTTCAGAAAGAACGTCACGGGGATTTCGGCGGGGGTACCGTACAGGTAATTCCTCATATTACAAATGAGATTAAGAGCCGTTTCTACCGCGCCAAATCACCGGAGGAAAACAAGATTGCCATTATCGAGGTGGGAGGAACAGTCGGTGATATTGAAAGTCAGCCGTTCCTGGAAGCAATCCGTCAGTTCCAGCTCAATGTGGGACATGACAATGCAATCCTGATCCACGTAACATTAATTCCTTATTTAAAAGCATCTGAAGAACTGAAAACCAAACCGACCCAGGCAAGCGTAAAGGAACTTCAGGGAATGGGAATCCAGCCGGATGTACTGGTGTGCAGAAGTGAACATGAGCTGACAGAGGACATTAAAGAAAAAATCGCTTTATTCTGCAACGTACCTGTATCACATGTACTTCAGAACCTGGATGTGGAATATTTATATGAAGCTCCTCTTGCAATGGAAAGAGAGAAGCTTGCAGATGTAGTTCTTTCAAGTCTCCGTCTGGAAAACAGAAAACCGGATTTAAGTGACTGGGAGGAAATGGTAGAAAGTCTGAGAAATCCGAACAAAACAGTTAAAATCGCAATCGTAGGAAAATATACACAGCTTCATGATGCATATCTCAGTGTAGTAGAGGCACTGAAACATGGCGGAATTTCCTGCAGAGCCAAAGTAGAGCTTGACTGGATTGATTCCGAAGAACTGACAGAGAAAAATCTGGATCAGCAGCTTCACAATGTAGATGGTATCCTGGTTCCGGGTGGTTTCGGAAACAGAGGTACAGAAGGAATGATTCTGGCAGCACAGTATGCAAGAGTACATAAGATACCATATCTTGGTATCTGCCTGGGAATGCAGATGGCAATCGTAGAATTTGCCCGCCATGTACTTGGATATGAAGATGCAAACAGTATTGAACTGAATCCGGAAACTAAACACCCGGTAATTGCATTAATGCCGGATCAGGAAGATATCGAAGATATCGGTGGAACCTTAAGACTTGGAAGTTATCCATGTATTCTTGCAGAAGGTTCCAAATCCTATGAACTCTTTGGCAAAAAAGAAATCCATGAGCGCCACAGACATCGTTATGAAGTAAACAATGCATTCCGTAAAGAACTCCAGGAGAAGGGAATGAATATCGTAGGAACTTCCCCTGATAACCATATTGTAGAGATGATCGAGATTGCAGGGCATCCGTTCTATGTAGGAACTCAGGCCCATCCGGAATTCAAATCCCGTCCGAACCATGCACATCCTTTATTCAGAGGATTTATTCAGGCGGCAGTCGATTATAAAGGTAATTAATTACTCAAACACATTCGTGTACTTGAAATAAAAAATAAGCGAAGAACAGCAGAAATAGAAAGGATGAGGAGATTATGAAAGAAGTGAGAGAACAACAGCAACAACAAGGTCTGTACCGGCCTGAATTTGAACATG
>ERZ836760.2723-NODE-2723-length-13041-cov-3.284999_pt1 | contig 13041 bp, 12 predicted proteins | sample MGYA00519941_ERZ836760 | MGnify/ENA primary metagenome ERZ836760 (study PRJEB31850, sample SAMEA3708807) | human gut metagenome | biome: human gut; feature: human-associated habitat; material: faeces | place: China | collected 2014 ... | reverse complement strand
CCTAGCGTGCCTTGTGCGCGGTTTGCGGGGCATTTTGTCCGATGGGGTGTATAATCGCTACAACCTTGCCCCTTCTGGACAGTCGTGAGATGTTGGTGTCGTGAACATGCGGTGGAAATATAAGGGTGTCATGCGGCGACTCGTCGGATGGGATTCGCCGTATTTTTCGCGTACTCTTATTGCGCTCGGCTTGTCTGTAGCGATAGTCGGAGTGGTCATATTCGGCATTTTCAACTCGTTTTCCCGCTTTCTGAATGCCGAATTCGTCGTGATGACAACCGAGAGCATGAGCGACTATACGCTTGCTCAGAAAGTGGAGGTTGAATCTTCCATCCACGAAACGCGCGGCGTTCTTTCGTCTATGCGTGCGCTTGCCGAATCCATCGATCTTGAATCTCAGGGTGAGATGTACGCGACGTACTTGCAGTCGTGGAACGAGAAGGGGCTGTTTCGGGTTGTTTACTCTTCCATAGAGGAATTGGAAGCAGGCTTGGAAGTCAACGTTCTTTGGAAGGACGAGCAGATCGACATTCTCACTCGACTGAAAGCAGGCCAGTCGGTGGTTTCCGAGGTGCGCAAATCCGAGCGCTACGACGGCTACTATTATAGTGTTGCAGAGCCTGTGGTGAAGGATGACCGCGTGGTTGCCGTGCTGAGAAGCGTGGTCGATGCTTCCACGTTGCTGCAAACAAGCCAGGAGGACACCCAGGTTACGTTGATATCCTCGCTGCTGGTTAAAAAAGACGGATCCATCATTCCCGTGCGCCAAAATACGGAAGGATTGGCCGGGGTCAATCTGTTCGAGCTGCTGGAAGAGCGCGGGTGCTCGCTGCAGGCCGTGGATCAGGTGCGCTCGGGCATTCAAAAAGACAACGAAGTGATAACCACCGTGATCGGCTCCGATGGCGGCTCGACCGTGTTTATGACGATAGCGCCGTTAGGGATCAACGATTGGAACATCGTCAACTTTACTGAAGAGAGCGATCTTGCTCGGCATGCCGAGCATATCCTGGAGGGGACGGTAACAACGGGCGCCTCGCTGGTTGGCGTTGGCGTTGCTGCGTGCGTGATCATGGTTTTTGCGGTGGGCGGCATTCGTCGTCGAGCGCGTCGCGATGCGGAGCGCTATACGGTGCTCGCCGAGTTCTCCGATACCGTACTGCTTGAATATTCGTACGCGACCGACGTTCTTGAGCTGACGCCGAACGCGCGCGAGGTGTTTCGGTTGGAGGAGCTGTCGGCTCAGTCCTATCTTGAGCGCGGACGGTCTTTGATCGACGTGTGCGAAGATGACTACGACGCTCTAGTTGAAGCGCTTGAAAACCCGCATCCAAGCGAAACGCGCGTGGTGCTGTGCCGCGTTCGGTCGATTTCGGACGAGTATCGCTGGTTCAGCTTCACGTTCCGCTATTTGTACGAGGGGTCGCAGCCGTATCGCGCGGTCGTGAAGATTGTCGATGTCGACGACCAGCGGAAAAAGGAAGAGCGACTCGAACATCGGCTGAGGCTTGACGGGCTGACCGGCGTGCTAAACAAACTTGTCGTTCAGGAGCGCATAGAGGCTATGCTCAACGCAGGTGATCCCGGCATCCTGTTCGTGATCGATGTGGACGATTTCAAGCTGGTGAATGATTCGTACGGTCATTTGGCGGGCGACCGCGCACTTGCGACTATCGCTCGGGTACTTCGCGAGGTCTTCGATCGGCGCGGGGTTGTCGGTCGAGTGGGCGGGGACGAGTTCGCGGCGTTCGTTTTGTCGGACGACGGGCTTTCCGATGCTCGGGAAATTCAGGCCACTTTGCGCGCGCAAGCGAAGGCGGTCTCCCTTGAGATGGGATTCGACTTGGGAATGAGCGTTGGCACGGCGTTTTTCCCGCAGGACGGCAAAACCTACCAAGAGCTTTTCGATGCTGCCGACAGCGCAATGTACGAAGAAAAGCGAGACAAAGACTCCCTGTAGATGAGCGAGGGCGGTGCAGGGCGGGAGGGGTTAAGCCTTGCTTCCGTCGATGCCGAAAGAAAAAGAAGGGGCCGAGGCCCCTTCTTTGCTGCGGTGCGCTATGCGGTGACGTAACCGTCGGGATTCGTGGACTGCCAACGCCAGCTGTCGGCGCACATGCGGTCCAGATCGTACTGCGCGACCCATCCCAGCTCTTCGCGCGCCTTGTCGCAAGCTGCGTAGTTCACCGCTACGTCGCCTGCACGGCGCGGCTTGATTTCGTACGGCAGCTTCTTGCCGCACGCACGCTCGAATGCGTGCACGACGTCGAGCACGCTCGACCCGGTGCCGGTGCCCAGATTGAAGATGCCCACGCCGCGGCGCGTTCCGTCCTCTGCCGGCGTTCCGGCCAGCGTTCCCGCGGTGCTCGCCTTGCCGGTGCCCACTTTGCCGCCCATCCAATCGAGCGCTGCCACGTGCCCGCGTGCCAGGTCGACTACGTGGATGTAATCGCGCACGCCCGTGCCGTCGTGCGTGGGGTAGTCGTCGCCGAACACACCGACGCATTCCAGCTTGCCGACGGCAACTTGCGCAACGTACGGCAGCAGGTTGTTCGGGATGCCCTTCGGGTCTTCGCCGATCAGGCCGCTCTCGTGCGCGCCGATGGGGTTGAAGTAGCGAAGCAAAACGACGTTCCATTCGTTGTCGCCTACGTACAGGTCGGTCAGCACCTGCTCGAGCATGCTTTTCGTCCAGCCGTAGGGGTTGGTCGCGTCGTGCTTCGGGCAATCTTCGGTGATGGGAATGAACTCCGGCTCGCCGTACACGGTGGCGCTCGACGAGAATACGATGTTCTTCACGCCATGGTCGCGCGCGACCTCGCACAGGGCCAGCGTGCCCGCGAAGTTGTTCCAGTAGTATTCGAGCGGCTTTTGCACGCTTTCGCCTACGGCCTTGAATCCGGCAAAGTGGATGATGGCGTCTATCTCGTTTTCCTCGAAGATGGCGGCTAAGGCGCTGCGGTCCAGGATGTTTGCTTCGTAGAATGCCAAGCGAGCGTCGTCGGCGGCAAGTCCGGTGATGCTGCGAACGCGGTCGACCGCGACGGCGCTCGAATTGCTCAGGTCGTCGACGATGACCACGCGGTATCCTTGATTCAGCAGCTCCACGCACGTATGGCTACCGATGAACCCGGCGCCTCCCGTGACGAGCACGCAAGTTTCCTCGTGGCTCTTGGCAAGGTTCCTGTTCGCCATGGATGTCTCCTCTCCCGTGGATGAGCGCGTGCGCATCCGTTCAGTTCTTCTTTCGTGCGAGGCGTTGCTTTCTCGCATGTTTATAATACCAGCTTGCGGGCGTGTTTTTCCTCGAACCCGCCAAAGCAACATGCCCTTGCTGTGCCGCTGCCGTGCTGGCGGCGGAATTGTCGGCGTCGGTTGTGCGGCGAGCTCTTCCTGGGAAAGCCCCTTTGTCTTCCGGAGAGCCTTGATGTTTTCGTCTAACATGGGACGGCCCCTTTTTGCTGTTTGCTGTCTTTTATATTGGTTGCAAATTTCCGTTGCCGCAGGCGGCACGAGTTGGCATTGCGCCACGTCGCCGGATGTTGCGGAGTTCTTCTTCGTAGGAGGTATCGTTCTGTTGTGCTGAATTGTACTATCAAGCTTAATATGCAATAATATTCAGCATAGATGTACATTTTGGAAAGAGGGTGGCCATGACCTTAGTCGAGATTGCGAAAGGCCAGAACGGCTACGTGTCCGCATCGCAGGCGACGGCCGCCGGTATCCCCAGGAGGAAACTCGCCGAGGCCGTCGGCAAGGGCGAGCTGGTGCAGGTCGAGCGCGGTCTCTACGCCCTCCCGGAAACCTGGGAGGACCCCTACCTCGTCGCTCAGTATCGGTTCGCTCGCGGCGTCTTCTCCGATGACGCGGCACTGCTCCTGCACGGCATGACCGACCGTGCACCCTTCTTCCTCACCATGACATTCCCAAGAGGCTACAATGCCACGCCCGCCAGGGAGGCGGGGATAGTCTGCCGCACCTGCGCCGACGAGGTGCTCGAACTCGGACTCACGGAGCTCACCACCCAGCACGGCAACGTTGTCAGGGCCTACGACCTGGAGAGGACGCTTTGCGACCTGGTCAGGGGCCAAGGCACGGTGGACTCGCAAGTTGTCACCCCGGCGATGCAGGCTTATGCGAGAAGCCCCGAACGAGACGTTGCGAAGCTCGTCGAGTACGCCCGCAGGCTCGGCGTCGAAAGGAAGATCCGCACGTACCTGGAGGTGCTGCTGTGAGGACGAAAAACGCGATGCAGCTCAAGGCCCGCGTGAACAGCATGGCCAAGGAGGCGGGCATCCCCGCCCAGGCGCTTATGCAGAACTACCTCCTGGAAAGGCTGCTCGAACGCCTTTCCAGATCGGCGTGGAGGGACAACGTCGTCATCAAGGGCGGCGTGCTCATCTCGTCCCTTGTCGGCGTCAGCTCCAGGACCACCATGGACCTGGACACGACGGTCAGGGGATTCGCCCTCACCCACGAGTCCGCGGAGAGGGCATTCCGCGAGATCATGGCGGTCCAGGCGGACGACGACTGGGAGTTCGAGTTCGACAGGACCGAGGACGTTCGCGTGGCCGACGACTATCCGGGCGTCCGCGTGCACCTCAGGGCAAACTACGCGCCCATGTCCGTTCCGCTGACGGTCGACGTTACCACCGGGGACAGGATCACGCCAGACGCAGTGGAGTACAGCTATCCGCTGCTGTTCGGGGAGGGCGAGATCAGCCTGATGGCATATCCGATCGAGACCGTGCTCGCGGAGAAGCTCGAGACCGTGGTCTCCCGTGGCGTCGCCAACACCCGCCCGCGCGACTTCTACGACGTCCATGTTCTACTAGGTGCCAAGGGCGACGATGTCGACATGGAGACATTGGGGGATGCCCTGGCGTCGACTTGCGAGAAGAGGGGCAGCCAAGCTGCTATCGTCCGCTGGGCCGAGGTGCTCGACGATGTCGCCGGCGACGCGGCCATGCTGGCGCAGTGGGCGAAGTACGTGAGGAAGAACCCATACGCTGAAGGAATATGCCTCCGGGAGTGTTGCGAGACGGCGAAGAGAGCTCTCGCCGTGCTCCGCGCCAGCCCCCGAGGCTAAAAGCATGCGAGATGGTATCCGCATCGACATTCGCGGAAAGACCAACATGGGAACAACCGGGCGCTTTTGCATCGGCCGAGGAAATGAGGGCTTCTCTTCGTATCGGCGAGGAAGGCGACACTCGATTCGTTTTTCCTAACCAATGTTCCCGTTTTGCTTGTTTTCTTGCAGCTGCGACTATCCCCCGAAAAGGGCCAATCGCGCGTTTCCCCAGGTGCCCCCTCAACGGGGGATGCAGAGCGTTGCGCTGTCGGGATAGGGTGTGAAGCGTTGCGGGGAAGGGGAGCGCCGGAGGGAGGCGCGATTCTCGCACGGAAGGGAGTGACAGCATGGATCTCGATCGCAGGAACTTTCTGAAGGGAGCGGCGGTCACGGCTGTTGGAGCCGTAGGCGCGGCTACGTTGGCGGCGTGCTCGCCAGCGAGCAAAGCCGACAAGGATGCGGAAGCCGCCAATGCCGGCGTACCGGAGGGCGAGTCGTACAATACCGCTGCTACGGCGCAGCGTAAGTGGGCCTTCGAAATCCCGCCTGCGCCCATCGCCGATGCGGACATCAATTATCACAGGATAGCAGATGATTCCTTTGCCGGACCCATCCTCGTGGCGTGAGGCTTCGGAGATTACGTCGACAGTTCAAGCGAGGTTTGTTTCCAGGCGCGTTTCCGGACAATGTTCCCTCTATTTCATATTATCCTTGACAAAGGATAATATTGCCGTTAAAGTACTACGTGATGAAACGACCAACTTCTCCGGTTTCCTCGTTTCACTCGTCCAAGCGCAGACCGCCTCCCCCGCGGTCTGCGCTTGCGTTTGGGCCGGGGCGGCTGGCCGGCCAAATCCCGCCGCCGCGAAGCAGTTCCTCGAAGCAGCAGCGCCTTCTCATCCGCCTCTTTTGCGTTGGCTTGGTCCGATCGATGCCGATTTGTCTATAATGAACAGCAGTATGCCTTGCACGTGGCCGGGCGCTTTGCGCTTCGGCACCCATAAGGAAAGGAAGTTTCGTGGCAGACATTCACTTCGGCACCGATGGATGGCGCGCTATCATCGGCGAAGACTTCACGAGCGATAACCTGGTGCGCGTCGTGGACGCGGCCGCTCGTATGTTCAAGGAAGACGCGGTGGCGGCCGGCCGACCGGCTGACGCGCCGGGCACGTTGATCGTCGGTCATGATTGCCGTCAGGATGCGCATGCCTACGCGCAGTTGGCGGCCGAGGTTGCTGCGACGCAGGGCTTTGCGGTCAAGCTGACGCAGGATTACTGCCCCACGCCCACGCTGTGCTGGTCCGTGGCGCAGGACGCCGACGCGGTGGGCGGCATCATGCTCACCAGCAGTCACAACCCGGCTGAATACCTGGGCGTCAAGTTGCGTATGGCCGACGGCGGCGCGGCGGGCAAGGACTTCACCGATCGCGTGGAGGCGGCGTTCGTCGACGAGCCTCTTGAAGCTCGCGGAACGTATGAGACGGTGGATCTCATGACGCCGTACCTGACCACGCTGAAAGAGCGCGTTGACGTCGAGGCTATCCGCAGCGCCAACTTGCGCGTGGTGGTGGACCCGCTGTACGGAGCGGGTCGCCTGTACTTGGCGAATCTGCTGCGCGATCTGGGCGTTGAGGTGTGCGAGATCAACAATGCCGAGGATCCCACGTTCGACGGGCTGCACCCCGAGCCCATTCCGCCCTGGGTTGACCGCTGCTTGGCGAAGGTTCCCGAACTGGGCTACGATGCCGGCTTTATCAACGACGGCGATGCCGATCGTATCGGCGCGGTGGACGAGCACGGCAATTTTGTGAACCCGCACCGCATCATCACGCTGATCACGTCGCATCTGGCCGAGGACAAGGGCCTTTCCGGCCGCGTTGTGTCCACTATCACGGCGTCGGCCATGCTGGCCCGCCAGTGCAAGCGCTTGGGCCTGGAGCTGACCAGCACGCCCGTGGGCTTCAAGTGGATTTACGCCGAGATGGAGAAGGGCGACGTCATGCTGGGCGGCGAGGAGTCCGGCGGCATCGGCATTCCCGGCCACGTCATGGAGCGCGACGGCCTGCTCATGGCGTTGCTGCTGTGTGAAACCATGGCGCAGCGCGGCATGAGCCTGGGTCAGCTGGTGGACGACATGTTCCAGAAGGTGGGCAAGCTGGAGTTCGAGCGCCAGGGCCTTGCCATCACCGACGAGCAGATGGCGAATTTCCGCGCGAACATCGTGCCGAGCTACGCACCCGAAAACGTGTGCGGGAAAAAGGTCGTCGATGTCGATCGTCGCGACGGCGTGAAGTTTTACCTGGAAGGCGATGCATGGGTGATGATGCGCCCCTCCGGCACCGAGCCGCTCGTGCGCATTTACGCCGAAGCCGAAACCGTGGACGAGGTGCGCGATCTTCTTGCTGCTGCTGCGGAAGTGGTGACGGCTTAATTTTCGAGGACGCGTTTCGCGTTGCAAGGAGGGCCGGCTTCGGCCGGCTCTCCCGATGGGAAGCGGGACCGGTAAGACGAGATAGGGCGGAGGGGCAAGGTCGGTGACGTAGCCCCTCCGCCTCGCTCGGCTTTACCGGTCCCGCCCTTTTGCGTCGCCCCGTTTGGGAAGCTTCTTGAGCAGGGCCCAGGCCACTTGTTTTTCTTGGCCGTCGTCGAGCATGCGGGAAAACGACCGGAACGCCACGCAGGTGCGTCCGAAAACGCGGCTCGCTTTTCCCGGAACGGCTTTGCATCGGTACGTCTCGCAAAGCGCCTTAAGAGCGGCCTCGTCGGTTGCGACAAGGCAGAGCGGGTCCACGCCTTCGATCAGCAAAAACAGCGCTTGGCTGTCAAGGGGCGTTCCCTCGGGGGCTAACGTTGCGAACAGGCAGGCATCGCGCCCGTACCCGAGGGCTGCGGCGGAGCTGTTCAGCGCATTGCGACTGCGCTCGTCAAGCTGTTGCGTGCTCAGCACGCACACGAGCCCCGAGCGCGCGCCGCTCAGGTGGGCTCCGAACAGCTCCCACGCTTCATCCAATGCGACCTCGTACATGTTACCGTTTGCAGATTTTTTCACACTGTCCCTTGCGGTCCATTCTGGTTCGCCGTATAACAATCATGATAGCAAGAAACGGGCAGCTGCGCCGCGCTTCCTGCAAGGGGCGGTTGCCGTACGATAAAGGAGGCTCGCTATGTGCACGAACGGTATCAACACGGGTCAGTTCGAGCAGATGATCGACCAGATCGACGACCATATTAAGCTGGAGCGCCGTTGGGCGCACTCCCTTGGGCATACGGCGGGCGATGCCGGCTACGCTACTGTCAGCGAGAAGCTGCACGCGGCGCAGGCACTGCTCGACGATGTGCGCGCGCTGCTCGACGAGGCCAAGGACGCCCTTGAGGACGACGCCGAGTCGGCGGGCGGCGTTACCGTCAGCCTGGTGTAAGCGGGCATCCATGGGCAATGATCTCATGCGGTTCTCGGTTGCAATGCCCGAGGATTTGCTTGTTCGATTCGACCAGCTGGTAGCGCGTCGCGGCCTGGCGAAGAACCGCAGCGAAGTCGTGCGCGACTTGGTGCGGGATGCGCTGGTGGAAGACGAATGCTCCACGCCCGGCGTTGAGGTGGTGGGCACGATCACCATCGTGTTCGATCACCATGCAAGCGATTTGCAAGAGAAGCTGCACGCCATCCAGCACGAGTATTTTCAGGAAATCGTTTCCTCGATGCACGTCCATCTGGATGCGCACAATTGCCTGGAGGTCATCGTGGTGCGCGGTGAAACAGGCTTGGTGCAGGATATCGCGAACCTTATTCTGGGCACGAAGGGCGTGCAGAACGGTCGTCTGGTCGTAACTACGACCGGGAAGTATATGTAGGGAGCAGTATGGACACGACGGTCATGTTGGGCCACGGCAGTGGCGGTACCATGATGAAACGCATCATAGACGAAGTTTTCTTCGCGGCGTACGCCGGAGACGAGCTGTTGCGCGGTGACGATGCGGCGGTACTGCCCGCCCCTGCTCCGGGCGAGCGCTTGGCGTTTTCGACCGACAGCTTCGTGGTTACTCCGCATTTTTTCCCCGGCGGCGATATCGGTCGTTTGGCCGTGTGCGGCACGGTGAACGATGTGGCTACAAGCGGCGCAACGCCACGCTATCTGAGCTGCGGATTCGTGCTGGAAGAGGGATTTCCCATCGAGGATTTGAAGCGCATTTGCGCATCGATGGCCGAATGCGCTCGCGAAGCGGGCGTTGCGCTGGTCACCGGCGACACGAAGGTGGTCAACCGCGGTCATGGCGATGGGGTGTACATCAACACCTCGGGCGTGGGCACGCTTTCCGAAGGCATCGACCTAGGCGGGTCGCGGTGCCAGCCTGGCGATAAAGTGCTGGTCACGGGAACCTTGGGCGATCACGGCATCACCATCATGAGCTGTCGCGAATCTCTTTCGTTCTCGGCCGACCTGGAAAGCGACGCCGCGCCCCTCAACCATTTGATCGCCGACGTGCTTGCGGCGGCTCCTTCTACGCGCTGCTTCCGCGACCCTACGCGCGGCGGTTTGGCGTCTACTCTGAACGAGCTTGCGGCGCAGTCGGGGACCGACATCACGATCGAAGAGGATGCCGTTCCCGTAAAGCCTGCTGTACAGGGCGCGTGCGACATGCTGGGTTACGACGTGCTTCAGGTGGCGAACGAGGGCAAAATGGTGTGCGTGGTAGCCGCCGATCAGGCCGAAGCCGCGTTGGCTGCCATGCGTGCGAACCGCTACGGTGCCGACGCCGCCATGATCGGAGAGGTTTCCGCTGCGCAGCCGGAACGCGGCTCCAAGGTGTTCTTGCGCACGGCTTTCGGCGGCACGCGCATCCTCGACATGCTGGTGGGGGAACAACTGCCCAGAATTTGCTAGATATTCGAAGCCGTTCTTGTTGAAGCGGGACTTGAAAGCGCCGCGCGGTTGTCGATGGTAAATCGACGGCGCTTTTCGCGCCGCACCCTGAGAATTTCACCATTTTTTCTTGCAATCGGCGGGAATAATGGTATCTTGCGGGCATGAAGTTTTGGGGAAGCCCTCCGGCCTTGGCGCTGGGTTGCTTTAAAGACGAGAAGGAGTGTTATCATGGCTCACCCGGTTATCGAAGCCGATGAGTGCATCGGCTGCGGCATCTGCGTCGATGCGTGCCCGCAGGAAGTGCTCGAAGTCGTTGGCGGCGTCGCTGAGGTCGTGAACGAGGACGCCTGCATCGCATGCGGCGATTGCGTTGAAGAGTGCCCCATGGGCGCCATTCCCGAGGTTGTCGAAGAGTAACTTCCTCACTCGGACTGCTCGCTTGAGCGAATTTGAAGCTCCCGTCTCCTTCGCAGGAGGCGGGAGCTTTTTTGCGTTCGGAGCTAGCCGCGCAACGCTTTCGATCGGCGGGCCTTCATCCGGTTGCCCCGGGGCTTCTGGCCGCCGGTGCTGCCGCCGCTTCGCGCCCGGCTTTTCATTCTTGCGCGGGCCGCGCCGTTGTTTCGCGGGCTGGTCCGCGGTCTTGTGAACCTGTCGGAAGCGTCGGCCTTGCAACAGGTGCGTGCATGCTGCGTAACAAGTGCCGAATTGCCCCTGAAGGAGTTGCTGCGGTGTCTATAGTTGGCGTGTTGAAATAACTTGTGTGACAAATTGGTAACTAACTTGACAACCAAAGACTTAGATTATATATTCCAAAACATCGAAAGCGGATTGAGCGTCGAGGCAGCACCTTTTGCTTGGTCCTTGCTGACGACCGTGCGCTCCCGAGCGCGCATTGCATGCGAATACAACAACTGCTGACACGTGAACATTGGTTACAAACTCCAACAGAGAGGAAGCATGATAATGGGTAAGATTCTAGGCATCGACTTGGGCACCACGAACTCCGCCATGGCCGTGATGGAGGGTTCCGAGCCCGAAATCCTCGTCAACGCCGAGGGCGACCGTACCACGCCGTCCGTCGAAGGCTTCCGCAAGGACGGCGAGCGCGTGGTGGGCAAGGCCGCGAAGAACCAGGCCGTCACCAATCCCGAGAACACGGTTGCATCCGTGAAGCGCTTCATCGGCCGTTCCTTCAACGAGACGGGCGAAGAGCAGAAGACCGTCAGCTACAAGGTCCAGAAGGGCAAGGACGGTCGTGCGGTCGTCGACATCGACGGCAAGGACTACACGCCGGAGGAAATCTCCGCCATGGTTCTGCAGAAGCTCAAGAACGACGCCGAGAAGCAGCTGGGCGGCCCGGTGACCCAGGCGGTCATCACGGTTCCCGCGTACTTCAACGACGCTCAGCGCCAGGCCACCAAGGACGCCGGCAAGATCGCGGGCCTCGAAGTGCTTCGCATCATCAACGAGCCGACGGCCGCTGCGCTGGCCTACGGCCTTGACAAGACCAACAAGGACGAGAAGATCCTCGTCTTCGATCTGGGCGGCGGCACGTTTGACGTATCCATCCTCGAGCTGGGCGACGGCGTGTTCGAGGTTGCGGCTACCGCAGGCGACAACCACCTGGGCGGCGACGACTGGGACCAGCGCGTCATCGACTGGATGGCTGACAAGTTCAAGGCTGAAAACGGCATTGACCTGCGTGCCGACAAGATGGCTCTGCAGCGTCTGAAGGAAGCCGCCGAGAAAGCGAAGATGGAACTGTCCTCCACCACGCAGGCCAACATCAACCTGCCCTTCATCACGGCTGACGCGTCCGGTCCGAAGCACCTGGACTACACGTTGACCCGCGCTGAGTTCGAGCGCATCACGAAGGACCTGCTGGATCGCGTTCGCACCCCTGTCGAGCGCGCGCTCAAGGACGCGGGCCTCAAGTCCGGCGACCTTGACGAGGTCATCCTGGTGGGCGGCTCCACCCGTATGCCCGCCGTGCAGGACATCGTGAAGAAGCTCACCGGCAAGGACCCGAACATGTCCGTGAACCCGGACGAGGTCGTGGCCATGGGTGCTGCCGTCCAGGGCGGCGTGCTGGCTGGCGACGTCGAGGGCATCCTGCTGCTGGACGTGACCCCGCTTTCGCTGGGCGTCGAGACCATGGGCGGCGTGATGACCAAGATGATCGACCGCAACACCACCATCCCGACCAAGCACAGCCAGGTGTTCTCTACTGCAGAAGACAACCAGTCTGCGGTAACCATCCATGTGCTGCAGGGTGAGCGTAAACGCGCGTCTGATAACAAATCTCTGGGTCAGTTCAACCTGGATGGTATTAACCCGGCGCCGCGCGGCATGCCGCAGATCGAAGTGACCTTCGACATCGATGCTGACGGTATCCTGCACGTCTCCGCGAAAGACAAAAACAGCGGTAAAGAGCAGAAGATCACCATCAAAGCGTCTTCCGGTCTGAATGAAGAAGAAATTCAGAAAATGGTTCGCGAAGCAGAAGCTAACGCCGAATCTGACCGTAAGTTCGAAGAGCTGGTACAGACCCGCAACCAGGGCGACCATCTGCTGCACAGCACTCGTAAGCAGGTTGAAGAAGCAGGCGATAAACTGCCGGCTGACGACAAAACTGCCATTGAGTCTGCGCTGACCGCGCTGGAATCTTCTCTGAAAGGCGAAGACAAAGCGGATATCGAAGCGAAAATGCAAGCGCTGGCGCAGGCTTCTCAGAAGCTGATGGAAATCGCTCAGCAGCAGCACGCTCAGCAGCAGGCGGGTTCCGCTGACGCTCAGGCGAGCAACGCGAAAGACGACGATGTTGTCGACGCTGAGTTCGAAGAAGTGAAAGATAAAAAATAATCGCCCTTTGAACGGGTAAAACACTGGCACGGGCGAAGAGGTTTCCTCTCCGCCCGTGCACGCATGTTAAGGGGCTGAAAAACACCGATGGCAAAGCAAGATTACTACGAGATTTTAGGCGTTTCCAAAACAGCGGAAGAGCGTGAAATCAAAAAGGCTTATAAGCGCCTGGCCATGAAATATCACCCGGACCGCAACCAGGGTGATAAAGAGGCTGAAGCCAAATTTAAAGAAATCAAAGAA
>ERZ836760.2721-NODE-2721-length-13054-cov-3.120702_pt1 | contig 13054 bp, 10 predicted proteins | sample MGYA00519941_ERZ836760 | MGnify/ENA primary metagenome ERZ836760 (study PRJEB31850, sample SAMEA3708807) | human gut metagenome | biome: human gut; feature: human-associated habitat; material: faeces | place: China | collected 2014 ... | reverse complement strand
CTCCCCATGGCCTTGCGCACGAAAAACCGCCATCGCTGGCAGGTTTTGACGGTTTGGGGTCGTCGGAAGGCTTCTTGCTTTTGGCGGTAATAGAGCGATCTTGCGTTGCACCAGGTCAAAAATCAATAGAAAATTGCTAGGTGTTCGGATGCCTCTCATCGCACTTCGACAACGACCTCAAACCGTCAAAACCTGCCAGCGATGGCGGTTTTTCGTGCGCAACGGGGCGAAGGGGGGCGCGGGGCTTGCGGATGCGCGCCCCGTGCGGGATGCGTGCCCCATGCGGGATGCGCGCCCTGTGCGGGATGCGATCCCCCCGCAGCAGCGTGGGCGCAAATCGGGGCCTGTGGCAAAAACGGAGAACCTCGAGGGCGCCCGCACGAACGGCGCGCCGGTAAAAGGCGTGGTCACATTTGAAGTGCGGATGAAAAAGCGGCTTCATTCGGTTTTGCGGGCGTTCGGGATTGTCTCAGCCCCCCTCGCGCCCAACTTTTCCACCGCCCCTCATCTGCCATTCCCGCTACCCTGTTACACAGCGAGGCCCCGGAGCAATTCCGGGGCCTCGTGCTTGGAGGGAGGGGGAGAGGGGTACGGGCATCTGGCTTGCGCCAAGGTGCCCGTATGCGAAATGGCGTTACGGCAGCAAGTTCAAGCCGGCAAGTTCTTCCTTGACGTCGGCCATGCCGTAGTAGTCCAGGCAATCCTTCGTCGGGCAGCCCAGCTTTTCGTCCCAGCCGAACTTAGCGTACGTCATTTCGAGCGCCTTGTTCCAGTCGTCGCGATCCATTTTGTCGGTGCCTTCGGTGAAGGGCTGCTTGTCGGGATCCTTGGTGAACACCCACTCGGTGATGACGTCGTGGACGTTGCGCATGTCGTTGCAGCCTATCGTGCCGTCGGGGTCCATCATGCCGCGCACCGTTGCGGCACGCTGCAGCGTCATGATGCGCGCGCCCGCTTTGTACAGGTCATCCGTGGACACCTGCTCGCCGGTGACGGCGGTGAAGAACTTGGCTTCCAGATCCAGGTCGCCGCGGTAATCGCGCGTCTTCGAGGGGCTCATGGACATGGGCCACACCCAGTTGCACAGCGTAAGCGAGTCGTGCAGCACGTCGGTCACGATGCTCCACCAAGCGAAGTTCGCCTTGTGCTCGTTCATGGGGGTGTAGTTCTTGTCGGCGTCGATGGCGTCCTCGCCGCCCCAGATCTCGGCAGCTATCTGCTTCTTTAGGTCGAAGGGCAAGCCGCAGCCCTGGAAGTTGACGGCGGAGTGGATCATGTCGTCGCGGTTGAACATCATGTTGTACACGCCGCCCACCTGGCCGAAGCATTCGATGGCGTGGTGCACGGGCCAGCCGCGGTAGTTGATCAGCGCGGAAGCCGGCTTGTCGAACCATCCCATGTCGTCCCAGCGCTTGCACCACACGATGGGGCCGTGCGCGATGTAGGACATCTCGTTGTCGCCCTTGGCAATGTGCTGCAGCACCTTCACCATCAAGCTGGGATCGTTGCTCTTGAGGCCCTCCCAGTCGAACAACGCGTATTCCTCGGGCGGCAGCACGCGCTCGAAGATGCCGGTCGCGTAGCAGTGCGCGATGTCGCGGTACAGCTGCGCGTAGTTGCACCACAAGCCCAGGTCGTCGACCGTAGAGCCCATAGCCTGGTTCCAAATTACAAAATCCTCGGAGCCGTTTTCAACGGTGGTCTTGTCTCCCAAAATCTTGATCATGTACAGGAACGGGAAGTTCGGCACGCAGGTGTTGCCCGTGATCTCGAAGCCGCCGTTGTCCTTGCTGCCGGGTACGCGCAGGTCCGAGTAACAGTGGATGGGGCAGCTGTGGCAGCCGTTCATCTTGATGGTGTACTTCTCGGCTTCAGGGCCGTCGTCCTTTACGGACTTCATGCAGCGGTAGCCCACCGTGTTCAATTCGCCGGGCTTGGGCTCGCCGGTTTCGATGGGGCCGCCTTCGGCCTGCGCCCAGTACAGACCCTTGCGCGCCGTCCAGCGGGAGCCCTTGTCGTAGTACTCGGCCCATTCCTGCTGCGTGGAGGGAACCACGTGGTTGTTGTTCGATCCCACGATATCGCGCAGCATGTAGTCGGACAGCTCCGCTACCGTTTGCGGGTCGGCTACGTTCACGCTGCCGTTGCCTTCGACCACCAGAGCCTTGATCTTCTTCGATCCCATGATGGTGCCCACGCCGGCGCCTGCCGAGTGGTTGCGCGAGTTCATGAGGCATGCGTACGGAACCAGGTTCTCGCCGGCGGGGCCGATGGTGGCCACGCATGCGCTCATGCCCTCGATGCGGTTCAGCGTTTCGGTGGTGGCGCGGGTTCCCATGCCCCAGATGAAGCTGGCGTCCTTGATTTCCACCTGGTCGTCTTTGATGTGCAGGTACACGGGCTTGCTGGAAGCGCCCTCAAGCACGATGGCGTCGTAGCCGGCCAGCTTGATCTTCGCGCCGATCATGCCGCCGCAGTGCGCATCGACCGGAAGGTGGTCGGTGGTGAAGGTGGACAAGAAGCTGATGGTGGTGCGGCCGGCCAAGGGCACGCCCGATGCCGTCAGGGGGCCAACGGCGAAGACGATCTTGGACTCGGGCGCCAAAGGATCGGTTCCTGCGGGAACTTCGTCGTAGATGATCTTGTTGGCAAGGCCCATGCCGCCGATGTAAGCCTTGTAGGGGTCGGTCGGTTGCGTCGTGATCGCGCCCGTGCTGAGGTCGACGCGGAGGATCTTACCGGCCCATCCGTACGATTTTTCGTCAGCCATGTTTGCATCTCCAAATTCTTGATAGTCGGCTCTTTGTTGTGTGAGAACCCAGGGGATGCGTGCGGAACACGGTGACAGAATTCGTCGCCGCCCAGTATGCCTTGCTCTTCTGAAGTGCGCGTACCCTGTTTGAGGGTATTTCGCAAAAATGCCCGATTAAAGCCAAAAGCACCTCAAAGAGGGTAGGGACGTTTGCGTAGGGTAGGCATACTGCAATTGTTGTGTGAACCAGGAAACGCAGAAATGCAAGGATAGCGCGGGACGGGCCTCCCTGGGCGCAAAGGAAAGCGCTCGCAGGGCGGCGAAACCACTGAAACGAGACTCACCATATATGTGAGGGGGGAGTATCAGGCTATGTCAGATACCAATCTGAACAACAACACCTCCGAGGAACAGCGCGCTCAGGCCAAGGAGCCCGCAGCGGCTGGATCCGCTGCGACGCCCGCCGCGTCCGAGGAGACTCCGAAGAAGAAAAACATCACGCGCCGCGACGTGCTGGCCATGGCCGGTTGCGGTGTAGCCGGCTTGGTGGTCGGTGGCGTGCTGGCTTCGTGGGGCGTGACGTCCGCCTCGATCGCCTCGGGGCGCATCGACATTCGCACGACGCCCACCAAGATGATCGTGACCGACCGTGCCCGCTGTTCGGGCTGCCAGCGTTGCGAGATGATGTGCACGCTGAAGAACGACGGTCGCGTGTGCCAGCACATTGCTCGCGTGCGTGTGTGGGAAAACTACAACTGGGGGGCCGGCCCCGACACCGGCGACGGCGTGTTCGGCGACGGCAACGGAGCTTGCGAGTTCACGGTGGAGCATTGCAAGCAGTGCGCCGACCCGCAGTGCATGAACTACTGCCCGGTTCACGCCATCTACTGCGACGAAGAAAGCGGCGCGCGCACGGTAGACGTCAAGAAGTGCATCGGATGCGGCATGTGCCACATGGCGTGCCCGTGGAACATGCCCGTGGTGGACTCCGAAACGGGCGTCTCGACGAAGTGCATTTCGTGCGGCCGCTGCGCCGAGCAGTGCCCCAATGGCGCCATCAAGTTCATCGACTGGGAAGACATTGCTCAGAAGGTCATCGATCAGGGCGTCGTGAGGACGGCGACCCTCGTGCAGGGATAACCCCGGTTCATCTGTTGTTGATGCGCGACAAGCGCATGATTCAAGGAGAGGAGGAAAGGCGATGATGAAAGACGAGGCCATGCTTTCGGTGCTGTCGATGTGCTTTGCGCCGGTTGAGGAAGCCGAATGGAAGCAGGCGTCGACCGGTGCCGCGTGGTCGGATTTCCTTGACGCCGCGCGTTGCGCCATGCAGGACGATCGAGCCTTCGGGGAAACTCCCAGCCCTATCGCCAATGCGCGCAGGCGTTGCCCGTTGCAGGAATTTCTTTCCGTCGGCGAGGTGAACGCCTTGTTCCGTCCTCCTACGTACCAGGAAAAGCGGGCGTTCGCGGCTCGGCATTTCGTTGGCGGGCTTCCCGAGTCGGCTTTGCCCGTCGAGTCTTTGTACCGACCTTGGACCAGCGCGGCAGGATCTTCGCCGTTCTTGCGCAATACGGGTGGATTGTACTGGGGGGATTCGGCGCTGTACATGCGCGATCTCATCGAGCGCTTGGGCTTTCAGGTGCCGCCGGAGTTTTCGGCGTGTCCCGATCATCTAGCCCTTGAGCTTGATCTTGCGGCAACGCTGCTGCGTTTTGACATGCGCGACGAAGCGCGACTGTTCCTTGTGGAACGGCTTGGCTGGCTTACGGCGTATCGGTTGCGGTTGCTGTCGCTTGAAGACGATGCGAGTTTCTACATTGGCCTGATCGACGTGCTCATGGGGATATGGGCGCAGGTTTCGCCGACGGAGATGAGCGCATGACGGGTGTCGAGCACATCGAATGCACGTGCATGCATATAGAGAGGAAACAACTATGTCAGAACACGCTATAACCAGGCGAGGCTTTCTGGCTGGGAGTGCCGGGGCGGTCGCGCTTGCGACGGCGTCCGGGTTCGTGAGCTTCGACGCGTGGCAGCAGGCTCACGCTGACGAGCCGACGAACGGGGAGACGAAGACGGTCCACACGCTGTGCAATGCTTGCTCGAGCAAGTGCGGCTTCTCCGCCTACGTCGTGAACGGGCGTTTGACGAAGCTTATCGGCGACGCCGACCATCCCTACGCCAAGGGCAAGCTGTGCGCCCGCGGCTACGGCTATTCCCAGATTGCCTATTCGAAGGATCGTCTGACCGATCCGCTCAAGAAAAACGACAAGGGTGCGTTCGAGGCCATCACGTGGGATCAAGCATACAGCGAGATCGCCGAAAAGGTGAAGGGCATCATCGCCTCCGACGGCCCTCAGGCCCTGGCCATGGTCCAGGACCCGCGCCCGTCGGGCAAGTACTACACGAAGCGCTTCATGAACGCGCTGGGTTCGGCGAACGTGTACACGCACGGCGCCGCCTGCAACCTGTCGAAGGAAGCCGGCTTCACGCAGGCTATCGGCGCGGGCAATTACTCCAGCGATGTGGCGAACTCCAAGATGACCATGTTCATCGGCCGCAGCTACGCTGACGCCATTCGCCCCAGCTCGGTGGCTTCGTTGCAGAAGGCTCATGACAAGGGCGCGCATATCGTGCTGGTGGACCCGCGCTGCAACAACTCCATCAAGTTTGCCGACGAGTGGGTGCCCATCAATCCCGGCACCGACCTTGCCCTGGTGCTTGCTATGGCAAACGTGCTGGTCACGCGAGACCTGTACGACAAGAAATACGTTGCCGAGAACACCGTGGGCTTCGATCAGTGGGCGAAAGAGCTTGAAGCGTATCCGCCTTCGTGGGCCGAAAAGGTCACGGGCATCCGCGCCGAGACGATCGATCGCTTGGCGGTGGAATTCGCCCAGGCCGCTCCTGCGGCTTCCATCGAGCCCAGCTGGCGCGGCGCGTTCGGCTGCTCGTACGTGAACTCCGGTGAGACGGCGCGCGCCATTGCGCTGTTCAACACGCTATTGGGCTGCTGGAACCAGAAGGGCGGCGCGCTGTTCACTTCGAGCGTTTCCGCTGGCGACGTGGACAAGGCGCAGTTCCCCAGCGTTCCCAAGCCCGAAGGCAAGATTGCCGGCTCCGAAGAGTATCCGCTGGCGCTTTCGGGAATGGGCACGAACCTGTTTGCGGCGCAGCAGGCCAAAGAAGGCGTGTTGAAGGGCATGTTCTTCTACAACTCGAACATGGCTGCCGGGTACTCCAACACCGCGTACCTCAACGAAGCGCTGTCCAATTTGGACCTGATGGTGGTCGTGGACGTGCAGATGTCCGAAACCGCCATGCTGGCCGACTACGTGCTGCCCGACACCAGCTACCTGGAGCGCTTGGAGCTGCCCGAGTTCATCGGCGGCAAGGTTCCGGCGGTGTCGTTGCGCGATCAGGTGCTCGACAAGATTCATCCCAATACCAAGCCGGTCGATCAGATTTTCAGCGAGCTGGCCGACGCGTGCGGCGTGGGAGAGTACTTCCAGTTCAGCGTGGACGAACTGGCTGACGCGCAGCTGAAGACCGTGGGCCTTTCGCTCGACGCGCTCAAGCGAACGGGCACGGCATACTTCCCCGAAAAGGAGTTCTCGTACGGAAACGCTCCCAAGTGGAAGACCCCCTCGGGCAAGGTTCAGTTTGCCAGCGAGGCGTGCGAGAAGGCGGGGCTGTCCGCGGTTCCCGTGTGGGTGGAGCCGGCAATCATGCCGATCGGAAACGAACTGCGTCTGATTGGCGGCAAGCAGGCTATCCACAGCCACACGCAGACGGCGAACATCGAAGACCTCATGCAGATCACGAAGGACTACGATCTGACGCGCGTTTGGATCAACGCCGACGTGGCCGACAGCCTGGGCATTGCCGATGGCGACGAGGTGGAGGTTTCGAACGATCAGCACACGGGTCGCGTTCGTGCAAAGGTGACGCAGCGCATCAATCCTACGGCGCTGTACATGCCCAGCCACTACGGCTGCTCGGTGCCCGATCAGCATACGGCGTACAACGTGGGCTTGCGCCAAATGGATTTCGTGCCCTTCCACATGGAGCCCGGATATGGGTCGGCGATGACGCAGGAAGCGGTCGTCACGGTTAAGAAGGTGGGTGCGTAATGGCTCGCTACGGAATGCTCATCAACACGAAGAAGTGCATTGGCTGCTACGCCTGCCGCGTGGCCTGCCAGCGCCAGAACGATCTGTTGCCTACGCAGCACTTCATTCGCTACGAGGAACAGGAAACGGGAACGTATCCCAACGTGGGGGTGGAGACGGTGCCGTTGCAGTGCATGCACTGCGAGGACGCTCCCTGCGTGGCGGTGTGCCCGACGGGCGCTGCGTTCATCGGCGCCGACGGCGTGGTGGGCGTTGACCACGGTCGCTGCATCGGATGCAAGTACTGCATGGCGGCGTGCCCCTACCAGGTGCGTTCGTTCAACGAGGAAACGGGAACCGTTGACAAGTGCCGCTTCTGCACGGTGTCGGCCGAGGTGACGGGCACGAAGATGTGCTCGTGCGTGGAGGCGTGCCTGACGGATGCCCGCATCTTCGGCGACTTGGACGATCCCGAGTCCAAGATATCCAAGGCCATTGTCGCGGAGGGCGCTCAGCCTATTTCCGGCGACTTGACCAAAGTCAAAGTATTCTACGTGAGGTGATGAACGATGACGTTTGAACCGATTTGGGGCTCCATCATCGCATGGTACCTGTTCCTCGCCGGTCTCGGCGGCGGCGCGTTCGTCACCTCCGCCTTCTTGGGCTGGCGTCATCCCGAAGCGGTGAACATGCGCAAGATCGGCCATATCGTGGCTCCTGTTGCGGTGGTCATCGGCTTGGTTTTGCTGATGTTCGACGCCGAGGGCGGCCTGCACAATCCGCTGCGCTTCGCGCTGCTGCTTACGAACTTCGGGTCTGTTATGACCTGGGGCGTGGTGTTCCTGGCTGGCTTCACCGTGCTTGCTCTGGTGGCGCTTTTGCTGGACATCCTGAAGAAGAACGTGCCGGTGTGGCTTGACATTGCGGGAACGGTGTTCGGCGTGGCCGTAGCCATGTACACGGGTGCCCTGCTGGGCGTGTGCAAGACGTTCCCCTTGTGGAACAACGCGCTGCTGCCTGTTTTGTTCCTGGTATCGGCTTTGTCGGCCGGTGCAGCTTCCGTGCTGCTCATCAGCATTGTGAAGCATGCCGACGAGTTCAACCGCGTGGGCGTGCTGAAGAAGTTCCACTTCTGCCTGCCCATCATCGAGTTGGTTTTGGTGGCTGCGCTGCTGTTCATCACGTCGAGCAACTCGGTTGCAGGGTGGAACTCGGTGGTCAGCTTGGTGTCCGGAGGATATGCGGCGCTGTTCTGGTTCGGCTTGGTGCTGATTGGCTTGGTGATTCCTACCGCCCTGGAGACGTGGCTGCTGTTCTTCAGCCCGAAGGAGTTCGAGGAAAGCCGCAAGGCACATTGGATCAGCTTCGGCTCCGATGCAGGCGTGCTCATAGGCGGCTTTCTGCTGCGCTACCTGGTGGTTGTTGCTGCGCTGCCCCTTACGATGGTCGTGCCTGCTCTGTAGTCCGAGGCACACGGCAAACGTGCGTGCGCGCCGCTTTCTTGGGAAGGCGGCGCGCTTTTTGTCGGGTCTGCAGGTTTGGCCCGCGCGCTGGGCGAGCGTGCGGAAGCGCTTCGGCTGACGCTGGATCCCTTGCGTTTCGGGGTTCTTCTTGGGATGGTTTCTCTTCGGAACCGCTTGGCACAATGTAAGGTTGGTTTTCTTGTATTGCTTTATAATGGGAACCTTCAAACGAAGGGAATGAGCATAAGCACTACGACGTCATACGAACGCGAATGGTCACCGGTGGGCCTTGCTTTGTCATGCGTGCTGGCCGCATTCGGCTTGTGCTTGCACGCCGACAACCAACTGCTTGCCGTGTACGCTCTCGAGGGCGTTGCGGGCCTGTTCGCATGCTCGTTTCTTATCGGGGTGGTGTCGCTTTGCATGGCGGTGCTGGTTTCGGCGCACGATGAAGAGCAACGACGCTGGTCGATAGGCATTGGCTTGTTCGCCAGCATTGTCGGCGTAGGGTTTGCCCTGCTGACGGGTCTGTTGCCTGCGGCGGTATGCGCTGCGGGATCGGGGCTGTTCCTGGGCTTTGGCCTTACCTGCCTGCTGCGCCAGTGGGGGCGTTATTACCGGCTGTTCACGCATCGCGGCGCGCTTCTGAACACGGCGCTTTCCTTTTTGGCGGCTGCATGTTGGTGGTTCGCGATGGAATTTGCCGGAACTCCCTTTCTGTTCTGCCTGGGTCTTCTTGTTCTGGCCGTTTGCGGAGGGCTGCCGCTTCTTGCGCGGGAAATCGTGCTTGCCGACGAGGTGCGCGCCGGTCTTCGCGACGACTACGTTGCGCCTAAGCCTATCTCCACCATGTCTCAGGCCATGCGCAACGGATGGGCTGCCGTGCTGGGCCTCATGTTCAACTTCTTCATGATCGGAGCGACGTTTTGGCCGTACGCGGGTGGATTGTCCGCAACGGGAATTTCCCCGAAGCCTTTGGCGTACCTGCTTGTGTTCGCACTGGTGTGGTGGGTTGTTTCTCGTACGCGTGAAATCGTCGGCGGCGCTATGGAGTCGTTCTACCGTGCGGCGCTGCCGTGTTCGGCGCTGCTTCTTCTGGCGTATCCTCTGCTGAGTTCGGTTGATGTTTTGCAGGGCTCGATCGCGCTCCAAGTGATTTCGTATCTGGGCGTGGCCGTGTTCAATATTTTGGGCCTGGTGGTGCTGTTCTGGACCGCCAAAAGCTCTGAGGTGGGCTTTTCTCGCGTGTTCGCCATGTTCTGCACAAGCTGCGCCGCAAGCGTTGCGGCGGGGATGGTTGCGTTTCAGTTGCTGGGCGACGGCGCTCAGAAAATCGCGTTGCTCATGTTGGCTGTCTACGTGGTGGTTGTCCTTCTTGCCCAGGTTAGGGCTCGCATCGTCCGGTCTATGGCGCAGTAGGTTGCGCGCCCGCCGCCGGGTGCGAAGGCATCGGCTGGCTGCCCGGTTGCCTAGTTGGGCGTGGCGCGCGGCTTCTCGCTCGGCGGCGGGTACGATCGGCCTCTTTCCTTGCGCACTCTGTGAATTCGCGGCAACGCGTATGTCTTAAATGATTGATCAGCGGTATCATAAATGCAGATGAACAGGGGCGTCGCATGCGGCGCTCGCGGTTACAAAGGAGGAGTTTTTCATGGATGCTCGCGTATACGAACTGCTGAACGACCAGATCAACAAAGAGCTGTACTCGGCGTACCTGTACCTGTCTTTCGCCGACTACTACGAAGAAGAGGGTCTGGAAGGCTTCGCCAATTGGTACGAGATTCAGGCCCAGGAAGAGCGCGATCACGCGATGATCTTCCGCAACTACCTGCATGAGAACGGCCAGAGCGTGAAGCTGCTGGCTATCGACCAGCCCGACAAGGAGTTCTCGAACTACTTGGAGCCGCTGGAGGCTGCTCTCGAGCACGAGAAGTACGTGACCAGCCTTATCAACGACATCTACAGCGCTGCTGCCGATGCGAAGGACTACCGCACGATGAAGTTCCTCGATTGGTTCATCGAGGAACAGCAGGAGGAAGAGGACAACGCCGACAAGATGATCACGCGCATGAAGCTGTTCGGCTCGGATGCCAAGGCTCTCTACGACCTGGATCAGGAAAACGCCGCGCGCGTCTACACCACGCCGTCGCCGCTGGCTAACGCATAGCCGCAAGCGATCTGCCTTTGCTTGTTGGACGCCCCCGCTTCGCCGGGGGCGTTTTTTCGTTCTGCATCCCGGGTGCCGAGGGCGGGCTTCATACGGCTTGGATGGCGGGCTTCGATCGCTTTTTCCGAGCCTTTCGCTTCTCTTTGCCGACCTTGCTGCCGAGTTCAAAAATGAATAAAATCCCCGTCTTTTTGTATATGAGTAGCAAGGTCCTCTTGATGACGGGCAAAGGTCCGTTAGGTAACAATTTCGTTGTTCACCTGCACAAAAACCCTGGAAAGGGTTCGCTTTTAGGGTAAAAGAGAGTACAATCGCGGTGTCCGACAGTTGAATAGAAACGCAATACGAACGATAAGACTATCTTCGCCAAGTAAACAGTCTCGTGCGGTTATTATTGCGGACATCGTGAAAGCGATGGGCTAGTAGGAAAAGCAGCAAAAGCCAAGCGATACTGTCGGTATTCCTTTCGATGAGGCCGGGGCGCAACCCCCGGCCTCATTACGTATTCCCCTGTTCGCGGCTCTCGAAAGCAAAGCGTTACGGTTTGCTTTCCGATCGTCCAGCCCTCGGAAGCCCCACAATCGTGTGCCAAATAGGTAGAGGGGGTTTTCTGGGTATGCGGTAAGGTGTACGGTAATGGTTCTGCGAAATGATCGAAAGGAAGTACAAGTTGCAACAGGCTTTGCTTTGGGCCGCCGCCGGTACCGGATTCACGTTTCTCATGACCACGTTGGGCGCTGCTTCGGTTTTCCTGTTCCGAAAGCGCGACAGCCTGCTGTTCCAGCGCATCTTCTTGGGGTTCGCCGCGGGCGTTATGATCGCGGCTTCAGTGTGGTCGCTGCTCATTCCGGCTATCGAGCGCGCTGAGGAAGCGGGCCAGATCGGATGGATCCCCGCAGCTGGCGGATTCGCTTTGGGCGTGGCGTTTCTTATGGCGCTGCATCAACTGCTGCCGCATTTGCATCCAGGAGATAGCAAGCCCGAAGGCTTGCCCAGCAAATGGAATCGACCCACGCTGCTGTTCACGGCGGTAACCTTGCATAACATTCCCGAAGGCATGAGCGTGGGCTTGCTGTTTGCTATGGCGGCGCAAAACGGCGGCGATCCTGCAATGTTCGGCATGGCCGTAGCGCTGGCTATTGGCATCGGTATCCAAAACGTGCCCGAAGGGGCGGCCGTGGCGCTGCCTATGCTGCAAGAGGGAATGAGCGCGCCGAAGGCGTTTGCGCTGGGTACGTTGTCGGGTCTGGCCGAACCCGTATTCGGCATTCTCGTGGTGCTTTTCGCGGGGCTTATCTCGCCGTACATGCCGTGGATGCTGGCGTTCTCGGCTGGCGCCATGATGTACGTTGTGGTGGAGGAACTCATACCCGAGGCGCATCTGGGCGACCACTCCAACGCCGGCACCCTTGGCGTGATGGCCGGCTTCTTGGTCATGATGGTCTTGGACGTGGCGCTGGGGTAAGGCGCTGCGAACAGGCATGAAAAAGCCCGCAAGCAAAGCGGGCTTTTTCATGTGCGAATCTCGAACAAGGTTGCGCTACTGCGCCGGAGGGGTGGGAGGCTGCTGCTGGTTTCCGGGCTGCTGTGCGTAACCGTACACGGGCTGCGCCTGGCCGTAGGGCACCATGGGCGCGCGCCTCAGCTTGTTGATGTACACGGCGGATACGATAAGCAGCACCATGGTAATAAGGTTGCCGCACAAAAACGAGAATACGGCGCCTGCGATGGCCCAGCCGAAAGCTCCGCCCAGTTTGTCCACGTTGTTGTAGTTGCGCATTCCCAGGATTGCCGCCACCAACGGAACGATGGAGCAGATTATCAACCAGCCCATGAACATGCCGAGAACGCCCAGGCTCAGCATGGCTAGGACAACGACCTCGTCGCCGCTCAGAGAGTCCGCGCTTATCCCCGAGCCGTTGTCGATCTCGATAGCAGCGGAACTCGCGACGCTTGGATCGCTGAGCGCTACGCCGCCGATGCCCAGAAAGATCATGACCAGCAAGGAGCCGGCAACGGCAAGTATGGACAGAATCAAGACGGCAATGCTCAGCCCACGAACTACTTTCGCATCAGAGTTAGGCATGGCAATTTCCTTTCGAACGGTGTACGGTACACGCGTATGTACTATGCTTGCTATTGTACGCTAGGCGGCAAGCCTGCTGCGCTCGGGGCGCGGTAACGGTTCAGTCAAAAGAAAGTTGGTCATGGTCATGGAGAACTTTGAATTCGTGTCGCCGACTCATTTCGTATTCGGCAAAGACGCAGAACTGCAGGTGGGGACAAAGTTGGCCGAACGTGGCGCCCGAAAGGTGCTGCTGCATTTCGGCGGCAAAAGCGCTTTGGCCAGCGGCTTGATCGATCGCGTCAAAGAGTCTTTGGAGGCGCACGGCATCGAGCACGTGACGTTGGGGGGCGTTCGTCCCAACCCTGAAATCACGTTGGTGCGCGAAGGCGTAGCGCTATGCAAGCAGCACGAGGTGGATTGGGTACTGGCTGTGGGCGGCGGGTCGGTTGTTGACTCGGCGAAGGCGATCGCGGTGGGCGCGCGCTACGAAGG
>ERZ836760.2703-NODE-2703-length-13178-cov-2.575707_pt1 | contig 13178 bp, 11 predicted proteins | sample MGYA00519941_ERZ836760 | MGnify/ENA primary metagenome ERZ836760 (study PRJEB31850, sample SAMEA3708807) | human gut metagenome | biome: human gut; feature: human-associated habitat; material: faeces | place: China | collected 2014 ... | reverse complement strand
AGCGGGTCCGCCGTTCTGTCGAACGGCGGAAGCCCTCGTCGACCCTGGAGGATCTGTGACCGAAGAAACCAACGAAGCACCCCGCGTCGTCCCCATGCGCTTGCAGAAGTTCCTTGCGCGAGCGGGGGCTGCAAGCCGCCGTGGATCTGAGAACCTTATGACGGCCGGTCGTGTGACGGTGAACGGCCAGGTGGTGACCGAGTTGGGCAGCAAGGTGGATCCGCTTGTGGACCAGGTTGCCGTGGACGGGGTGGCGGTTCGGCTGGCCGACGGCCCCGTGACCGTCATGTTGCACAAGCCGGCGGGATTCGTGACGACCATGTCCGATCCGCAGGGGCGTCCCACCGTGGCGCAGCTCGTCCCCGTCGATCGGTATCCGGGGCTGTTCCCCATCGGGCGGCTCGACGCCGACACCACGGGCTTGCTACTGTTCTCGACCGACGGCGACCTGGGCAACGGCCTGTTGCATCCCAAGCATCATGTGGCGAAGCGCTACCTGGCATGCGTCGAGGGCCGGCCCGCCGAACGCGACCTTGCGCGCTTGCGCCGCGGGGTGGAACTTGACGACGGGCTTACGGCCCCTGCCGACGCCCGCCTTGTGGAAGGTCCGGCGGCTCGCCGCGCCGAGCGCGTTCTCGAAGCGCCTCCGGCCGTGCCCGCCCGGGCGTCGCGCGAGTACGCCGTCGAGTGCAAGCAGCGCGCGGCGTGCCGCTCCATCGTTCGCGTGGTTCTTCGCGAGGGAAGAAAGCGCCAGGTGAAGCGTATGCTGGCTGCAATCGGCCATCTGGTGCTGGCGCTTCATCGCGATTCGTTCGGCCCGCTTGAGCTGGGCGACCTCGAACGCGGCTCGTGGCGGATTCTTTCGCCCGAAGAGGTTGCGGCTTTGAAGCGAGCCGTGGAGGACGGTTCGTAGCGACGCGCGGCGCGGGCGGCCGATCCTTCGGCCGATAATGCTAGAATACGCACGTCGGCATTGTCTGTCGGCGCACGTCAATATGTTTGCAACAGGGAGAGTGTTTCCGTTTCATGTCACATCAACAAGTTGACCATATCGCGGAGCCGGGATTCGATCGCGTTGCGGTCGTGGGCTTCGGCCTGGTGGGCGCGTCCTTCGCCGCGGCGTTTCGCTCCGCGCACCCCGATGCGCGGGTGCTCGCGGTCGACGTCGACCAGTGCACGCTTGCGCAGGCCCTCGAGCGCGGCTGGGCGACCGAGGGCGCGCTTCCGGCCGATCCTGCGTTTCGGCGGTTCGTGGACGAAGGTTGCGACCTGGTGGTTCTGGCTACGCCGGTAGGAGCGGTCGAAGCCTACCTGAAAGACCTGGCTGCATGGGATTTTCAAGGCATCGTCACCGACACCGCGTCCACGAAGAGCCGTATCGTGGAGCTTGCCTGCGCGCATCTTGCCCATCCTGAAAACTACGTTCCCGGCCATCCTATGGCGGGTTCGGAGAAAAACGGCATCGAAGGAGCGCGGGCGGACCTGTTCAAGGGCGCTCACTGGATTCTGTGCCCCGATGCGAACACGCCCGCCGAGCACTTTCCGCGTCTGCACGAGCTGATCACCTCGCTGGGCGCGCGCGTTATCGTGCTGCCGCGCGAAGATCATGACGAGGCGGTTGCAGTGGTGAGCCATGTTCCGCATATCGTCGCCTCGTCGCTCATGCAGCTGGCGAGTCGTCATGCGGACGACCAGCAGGCCCTTATGCGGCTGGCCGCGGGCGGGTTCAAGGACTCGACGCGCATCGCTGCCGGCTCGCCGGAGCTGTGGTGCGGCATCGCGTTCGACAACAAGGACGCGCTCGTCGACGGGCTGTCGGAGATGCAGGAGATCATCGCGTCGTTTTCCGGCGCGCTCGAATCGGGGAATCGCGCGCAGCTGACGGATCTTCTTGCCTCCGCAGCGGAAGCTCGCCGGGCCCTGCCCGTTGCCTGGGTGCCTTCGACCGAGCGTTTGCTCGAGGTTCGCATTCCCATGGAGAACCGCACGGGCGTGGTGGCCGAGGTGACCACCGTCACCAGCTCGGTCGGTTGCAACATCCAGTCCATCGAGATAGACCACGTCACCGAGGACAGCGCCGTGCTCAGCTTGGTGCTGACCGACGAAGGCGACGTCGGCCAGCTGTCCGCGCAGCTTATCAACGCGGGTTTTTCGGTTTCGTTCAGTCCTCTGGCGGCAAAGGAGCATATACATGTCGATTGAATCAGCGGCGACCATCATCGAGCCTCTGCGCGCGCCGTTGCGGGGCAAGGCCACCGTGCCGGGCGACAAGTCCATCTCGCATCGAGCGGTGCTGTTCGCGGCTATGGCCGAGGGCGTCTCGAAGCTGACCGGCGTTCTTGATTCCGAGGACGTGCGCTCGTCCATGGCGGCGGTGCGCCAGCTGGGCGCGCGGGTAGAGCTTGAGCTGCAGCCCGACAAAAGCCTGGCTGGCGTGGTGGAGGGCTGGGGAGCGAAGGGGCCGTCCCAACCCGAGGGTCCCATCGATTGCGGGAACTCCGGCACCACGGCGCGCCTGCTCATGGGCGTGCTCGCCCCGTGGGACGTGCGCGTGGAGCTGACCGGCGACGAGTCCCTGGTGAAGCGCCCCATGCGCCGCATCACCGCGCCGCTCATGAAGATGGGGGTTCGCTTTCAGCTCGAAGGCCGCGAAACGCTGCCGCTCGTCGTGTGCGGAACGCGCGGCCTGCATCCTCTTGTCTACGATGCCCCTATGGCGTCGGCCCAGCTGAAGACCGCAGTGCTGCTTGCCGGCGTGTACGCGCGCGGCACCACCACCGTGAACGAGCCCGCGCCTTCGCGCAACCACACCGAGCTCATGCTCCCGGAGTTCGGCGTGGACACCACGGCTGCGGATCGAACGGCCAGCGTCACGGGCCCCGCCGCGCTCAAGGCTTGCGAAGTGCAGGTTCCGGGCGATCCTTCGTCCGCTGCGTTCCTCGCGTGCGCCGCGGCGCTCAAGCCCGGCAGCTCCGTGCATATCGAGAACGTCAGCCTGAACCCGGCGCGCATCGGCTTCACCCGCACGCTCGAGCGCATGGGCGCGTGCGTGAACCTGCGTCGCACGGGATCTGCGGGCAAGGAGCCCTACGGGACCGTTTCCGTCGACTACACGCCGAACCTGCGAGGCTGCGAGGTTCCCGCCGACAAGATCGCGTCCATCGTCGACGAGATTCCCATGTTGTCGCTCGTGGCGGCGCATGCGCGCGGCGTCACGGTGTTTCGCGAAGTGGGGGAGCTGCGCGTGAAGGAGACCGATCGCCTGGAGGCCGTGGTGGAAGGCCTGTCCTCTTTGGGCGTGGACACGTGGGTCGAAGGCAACGACCTGTTCATCGAGGGGCAGCCGGATCTGGTCGTGCCGGATGCGGCGTCCTTCGACTCGAAGGGCGACCATCGTCTGGCTATGACGTGGGCGCTCGTCGGCCTGACAGGCGGCTCGTCCGTGAGCGTGGCGAACTTCGATTCCGTGAAGATCAGCTATCCTCAATTTCTGTCCGATATCGAAAGGTTGGCACGATGATCATCGCCATTGACGGCCCGAGCGGGGCCGGTAAATCTACTGTTGCGAAAGCTGTTGCGCGCGAACTGGGCTTTTCCTGCCTGGACACCGGTGCGATGTACCGAGCCGTTGCATGGCGCGCCCTGCAAGACGGCGTGGCGCTCGACGACTGCGACGCGCTGGGAAGCCTTGCGCGCACCTACGACATCGCGTTTGCGCACGAGGCGGGCGAGCCGGTTCCGCGCCGCGTCTCCATCGGCGGCGTCGACGTGACCGACGCCATCCGAACCGCCGAGATCGACCGTGCCGTGAGCCCCGTCTCCGCTGCGCCGACCGTCCGTGCGGCTTTGGTGGAGCAGCAGCAGCGCATCGGCCGTGCGGGCGACTACGTGGTGGAGGGGCGCGACATAGGCACCACGGTGTTCCCGGAGGCCCCGGTCAAGGTGTTCCTGACCGCTTCGGCTGAAGAGCGGGCCCATCGTCGGGTTCGTCAAAACGTCGACCGTGCCGTAGGTTCCATCGACTTCGACGAGGTGCTTGCCGACATTCGCCGACGCGACGAGCTGGACTCCTCGCGCGCCACGTCGCCGTTGCGGCCTGCAGACGATGCCGTGCATTTGGATTCGACCGGGCACTACATCGAAGACGTGATCGACGAGATCTGCGCGCTTGCCCGTCAGAGGGGCGCGAACGGCGGCGAAGGCGAGCGCGCATGAGCCTGATTCTGCCTTACGAGAAGATCTGGGATATGCCCTACGGCGGCGCTTCCGACGAGAAGCAGGCTCCGCGCCTGGTCGGCAACGTCATCTACGGGTTCTTGGCCTTCGTGTTCAAGATCTGCTTCCGCTACCGCGTGGACAACCGGCAAAGCCTGCGGGGCTTCGACGGCGAAAGCGGCGTGGTGGTGGTGGCGAACCATACGTCGTTTCTGGACGTGGTGTTCATGTACCTGTCTTCGCGCCCTTCCCAGTGGATACGCTTCTTGGGGCGCGAGAACCTGTTCGGCAACGCGCACGGCCTGGCGGGCCATATCCTGTCGCGCGTGGGCGCGTTTCCCATCAAGCGCGATTCTGCCGATAGAACGGCCATCAAGCGCGCGACCCGCATGCTGAAAAACGACGAGATCGTGGGCATTCTTCCCGAGGGAACGCGCCGGGGCAAAAGCGATCGCACGCCCGAGATCCATTCGGGGGCGGCGTTCATCGCGAAGATGGGTCATGCGCCCATCCTGCCCATGACCGTGCGCAACGCCGAGCATATCAAGGAGAAGGGGAAGTTCTTCCGCTTCCCCAAGGTGACCATCGAGTACGGGGACCCCTTGCTGGTGAGCGATTTCGACTTTCTTCCGAAAGAAGACCGCTTGGACGGCTGCACCTGGTACGCGATGCGCGAGTGCTTCGCGCTGTCGCTGAACGTGCCGGCCGATCAGGTGGACATGCCGGCGCTGTTCCCGGAGGGCCGTGATTTCACGGCGGCGTTCGCCGAGCATCGCGTGGCGCGACACACGACCGAGGAGCTGGTGGCCGCCATCAGGGAGAAGAAGGCCGCCAAGGAACGCCGCGCTTCCAAGGAAGCACCTGCGGAAGGAGCATGCGCATGAGGGTGGTGAAGGCCAAGCATGCGGGCGCCTGCTACGGCGTGCAGCGGGCGCTCGACATGGCGCTCGAGGCGGCCGAGCGCACCGAGGGCGCCTCTACGCTCGGGCCGCTCATCCACAATCCGCAGGTGGTGGGCGAACTGGCCGATCGCGGCATACGCGCGGTCGAGAGCGCTGACGCGGTGGATCACGGGTCGGTCATCATCCGCAGCCACGGCGTGACGCCGGGCGTGCGCCGCAGCGTGGAGGAGCGCGGGCTGCCCATCATCGACGCTACGTGCCCGCATGTGGCGCGCGCTCAAAAGGCGGCTGCGGAGCTTGCGCGGCAGTGCGGGCGCGTGGTGGTGGTGGGCGAGGCGGGGCATCCCGAGGTGGAAGGGCTGGTTGCCTGCGCGCGCGAGGCAGGCGGCCAGGTGGCCGTGGTCACCGAGCCCGCCGATCTGCCGGATGGTCTTCCGGCTCCCGTCGGCATCGTCGTGCAGACCACGCAGACGCGCGAGTCGCTTGACGCCGTGGTGGACGCGCTTGTTGCGCGCGGCATCGAGCCGCAGGTCAAGAACACTATCTGCTTCGCCACGCGTCAGCGGCAGGAAGCAGCCGCCGCGCTTGCGGACGAGGTGGACGCCATCGTGGTGATCGGCGGGCGCAACTCGTCGAACACGACGCGCCTGGCCGAGATCTGCGCGGCCGCGTGCCCGCGCACGCATCACGTGGAAGCGCCCGACGAGCTGGATCCCGCCTGGTTCGAGGGCTGCGAGAGCGTGGGCGTCACCGCGGGGGCGAGCACGCCCGAGGCCCAGATAGCCGCCGTCGTCGAGCGCCTGGAGGCTTGGTAGGCCAACGGCTGGATGGGGTTTTGGCGACGGGCCCGCGCATGGTCTTCTGCGAGGGTCTGCTTCTATATGCGGTATACTGAGTCGCAGGGTGGAATGCGGAGATTTATTCTATGCGACGGAGGCTTGTTATGGGCAATGCTTCGGGGGGCGTCGGACGTGGAGGATTTAGATGCACGGAGGTGCGGATCAACCCATTTTGCTCTGATGTATCCACAGGAACGCGGGAGATGCTTTGCTCGTCGGCGAGGCATGTTTCTATAACGAAGGGCTCAACCGTTTCTGCGGTTTCCTTTTCAAAGGAAGTGCTCGTGGTGAAGTCGGGGGTGCTTGCTGTTGCCCTATCGACTGAGAAAGGCGGTAGCCAGGGGCTCTTCGTTGCGGATTCCGGATGTCTGATAAACGCGATGAAGATCGCTGGAGCGACGAGACATTTCGATGAAGGGTTCAACGATAGTCACCTTGGGTATGCGCTAACCGATCTTCGAGGATGTGCGATCCCCTTGTCTCTCATGAGGCGGGCGTTTGAAGATGATCCGGCGTTTGCGCGTGTCGTTCTATCCGAGATTACGGATCGGTATCGAGGTGCGCTTCAGAATATGGCTTTGATGGCCGAATCGTCAGGGGTCGATCGTATTGTCTGGCTACTTGACGAGTTGGAACGCACGGGGGTTGGAATAAACGGCATAACCCATGATCTTATCGGGCGTCTTTTATGCATGAATCGAGTTAGCGTGACGCGCTTGATGAGCAAAGCGCTTGAAAGGTACGGAAGTGCAGCAAGGTGAGATCCAGGTATGGCTGAAAAGTGCGAGTCAAGGCTTGCGAGCCAGCAAGTTGTGCTTGCGAATGACCATGGAGCGCTCTACTGATCGTTCGAGCGAAACTGCATGGCGGCCATACGAAGAAAGGCCGGGCAAGGACACCGGCCTTTCTTCGTAATTACGTCGGAAAACCGAACGTTGCTTTCGACGCTAGACGAATCAGTTTAAAGCTGCATTTCACAGACGCCCATGATGGTCTCCAGCTTGGCTGCGTCTCCCTTGACGGTGATATCTCCGGCTTTGAGGCATTCGTCGAACGATTTCACACCGAGGACAATGTCGAGCATGACGGTGTAAGCGAGCACTATTTCAACACTGGGGTTTTCGATAGCACCCTGCTTGACTTGTCCAATGCAGTTGCGAACGATCATCGAAGTCGATGCGTTCTCGTCGGAGTAGGTGACTACCAGCGACTCATTCATTCCTTCGGCTTTTTCGGGAACGATGCTCACGCGCAGCATGTCGAGCACGAGCGTGCGAGGCGCGGCCATGAGCTTATCTTTAGTGATCACGGCTGGAACCATGCTCTTGTCGAGGTTTCCTTCCAGTTTCCAAGCTTCGGTGTGGTACCAGTGGCGCGTGTTGGAGGCCTGCGAAACCTGTCCCATCTTTCGGTACGCTTGAGCCTTGACGGTTTTTGCGGAGTTGTGTTCGGGGCTTGCGTTCAAGACGTGCGTGGCAAGCGTTGCTGCCCATGCGTACTGATTGTCGTCAAGTGCTTTTTGCGCTTCCGCAGTGAGCGCATCGGCGCCTCCTGCAAGTTGCACGAAGTATGCGGATTCGTATTCTTTGGATACCGGATGCAGTTCCAGAGGGTCGCCGCTAAACCAGCCGATGAGTCCGCTGTATACGCCGCGTACGTAGTGCTCGAACTCGCCGTAAAGCGGCTTGGTGATGTCGCCGCTTGCCATGAATTCGGGAATTCTAACGGCTGCAACAATTTGATCAGGCGTATATCCCTTGTTCAGGTAACGGATGGTTTGATCGTAGACGAACTGAATGGCATCGCGTTGCAAGGTGAGCTCTTCAGCGACTTTGTCAGAACCAAGGAGCGGCAGCGCGTGCACTGGCACCATGTTGTCGGCTTTGAGATCGCGCAGTACGTCTAATGCGGCAAGCATGGTCACGGGGTTGCGGTACTTCTCGCCCCGCAGCGTGTACATATTGTACATAACGCCCCATGCTTGGTTCGTGACGATGGTGTTTTCTTCTTCGATGAAAATGTTGATGTTGTCGGCGCTGTCGGAGGTCGTGGGATAGAAGTGGAAAGTAAGCCCGTCGATTTTCTCCACGACTTCCTTTTCGGCGGCCGGAATGAGTTTGTTGGGGGGAATGAAGCCCGGGGTGAAGGATTTGACGTAAGGATTGCTGTAGAAGGGTCCGATTCCGCAGCTCGTGCGTCCATCTTCCCCCTCGATGGGCAGGTAATCGCCGAACATCGTATGCGCTCGGTCGACATAGCTGGTTGCGGTCTCGGTGAACGGAGAAAGAAGCGCTTCCATGAATCTTTCTTGCGCGATGATGGGCACGTTGTCGGGGTTGTTTGCCGGCAGGTAGGCGGTGGTGCCTCCTGTGTAGTGGCAGTGCGTGTAGATGACGGCGACAACCGGCTTGTCGGTGACGGTGCGGAACATTTCGTAGTCGAGTTCAGCGGTCTCCCTGCACTCGCCCGTGTCTATGACGATGATTCCTGTGTCGCCGATTACCATGGTGGAGTTGGAGAGTGCGTTTCCGATGGCGCTGTACACGCGATCAGTGACCTTCACCATATGTGCGGGCAAATAATGGGCTTGTTGGTCGAGCAGGGCTTGGTTGGCGGCTTCGCCGTTTTCGCCGGTGCCGATCTTTATTTCCTGGCCGCAGAAGTTCGTCTTGCCTCCCATGTAGGATGGGTCAGGCGTTACTGCCGCGCGCTCTTCTTCAGTGAGTCCTGTTTTGATCGAGACGTTGGCTGCGCTGGCCCACTGCGAAGAGCAGCCGGTCATGATTCCAAGCGGAAGCGCTGCGGCGGCGGTGGCGGCGAGTGCTCCTCTGAGGAACGTACGACGTTCCAAGGTGATCTGATCTGGCATAAGTACCCCTCCTTTGCTTGTCCGCGCATTGGCGCGCGGCGTTGACGCGTGGAAGTATAGGCATCCGTGCAAGCAGGAATCGGTAACCCGAGTTACAAATACCTCCTCGCTGTAGCCCAGGTTACAGCGAGGAGGTATTTGTAACCTAGGCTACAGCGAGGGGAGTTCCCTGCATCCTATAGTGACGGCAGTGCTGTTCAGGACGAGTTGAAAAGGAAAGGGGGATCTTATGTCCGAGGAGAGTTTTGTCTATACCGCGTGCCCTGGGTGGGGTGACCATGAGTACTGCGCGTTGAAGACTATTGTCAAGGACGGGAAGATCATCCGTACGGAACCGGCCGAGTACACCGGCGCCGAGGTGGTGCAGGTCATCGGCACGAAGTTCGTGCTGTACCGGGAGAGCCACTCCAAGCCCAGGGAGAAGCGCATCCAGCTGGTGAAGCCGGCAAAGAAGCGCCCCCAGTGACCCGGGAAGGCGCCCGATGGAACTGACGTTCCGCACTGCCGGGATCGGGGATCTGGAGCTCTTGACGGAGAGCCGCCTCCGGGCCATCCGGACCTACCGGCACCTTTCGGAGACGGCGGCGCTGCCGCATGGCCTGCCGGATGCGGTCCGGGATTACTACCGCCAGGCCCTGGCGTCCGGCAGCCACATTGCGCTTCTGGCGCTGGCGGGAGAGCGGCTGGCCGCCACCGGCGGCCTGGACCTCCGCCGGGAGATGCCCTCCTATCACAATCCCGCGGGTCTGTCCGGCCATATCATGAACATCTGGACGGATCCTGCCTTCCGAGGCCGGGGGATCGCATGGCGGATGCTGGATCTCCTCACGGCAGCGGCCTGTGAGCGGGGCTGTTTGACGGTTTCTCTCCACACCACCGCCATGGGCCGCCCGCTGTATCAGCGGTATGGCTTCACCGCCACGGATGACGAGATGGAGTTGGAGCTTCCGGCGGAAAAATCTGAACCATAAAGAGGAATCGCGTATGAAGATCGGCGTTTACGGCGGGACGTTCAACCCGCCCTACCTGGGCCATGTGACCGCGGCCCGGGCGGTATTCGAGCTGCTGAAGCTGGACCTGCTGCTGCTGGTCCCGGACCGGGAGCCACCCCACAAGGCGCTGCCAGCGGGCAGCCCCACTCCGGAACAGCGGCTTGAGATGACCCGCCTGGCGGGGGAGCAGCTGGGCCTGGGGGACCGGGTCCAGGTACTGGATCTGGAGCTGAAGCGGACGGGTCGGAGCTATACCTCCGACACCCTGGCCCAGCTGAAGGAGCGGTACCCGGAGGACGAGCTGTGGCTGCTGATGGGCACGGACATGTTCCTCACCATCCAGACCTGGCACGAAGCGGAGAAGATTCTGTCCCTGGCGGGGATCGCCACCTTCGGCCGAACGGAGGCGGACACGGAGGAGCTGTTCTCCGTTCAGCGGGACTATCTGTACCGGACATATCCCCAGGCCCGGATCTTCACCCTCACCATCCCCGGCGTGGTGGATGTGTCCTCCACAGACCTGCGAACCATGCTGGCGAAGGGAGAGGGCGTGAATCTCCTGCCTCCGGCGGTGTACGGCTATATCCTGCGGGAGGGACTGTACGGCACCCGGGCGGATTTGAAGCGCCTGCCCCTGCGGGAGCTGCGGCCGATAGCTCTGAGTTATTTGAAAAACAAGCGCATCCCCCACGTGCTGGGCACGGAGCAGGAGGCCATCCGTCTGGCGGAGCGGTACGGCGCCGATGTGGAGAAGGCCCGGGTAGCGGCACTACTGCACGACTGCACAAAAAAGCTGAACATGGAGGAGCAGCTGGAACTGTGCGGCCGGTACGGCATCCAGCTGGACGAGCTGGAGCAGAAGGCCCTGAAGCTTCTCCACGCCAAGACCGGCGCGGCCATCGCCCGGGACGTGTTCGGTGTGGACGATGAAATCTACAACGCCATCTGGTGGCACACCACGGGCCATGCCCACATGACCCTGCTGGAAAAAGTGATCTATCTGGCGGATTATATCGAGCCCTCCCGGAATTTTCCGGGGGTAGACAAACTCCGCGCTGTGTGTTATAAAGACCTGGACGAGGGCCTGCTGATGGGCCTGGAGATGACCATCGAAGAGATGACCGAAATGGGAAACCCTGTGCACCACGCCACCATTGAGGCGCGGGACGCATTGAAAGGATAGAGAGACAGTGGATAGAGAAAACGGAAAGCATCCGACGGGCGGGACGCCGAAAAAGAGCAGACCCAAGAAGCCGAAGAAACCGAGCCGCCTGACGCGGCAGCAGAAGCTGCTGATCGCGGTAGCCGTGGTACTGGCCATCGTGCTGATCGCGGTGGTGGCCTGCCAGAGCCTGTTCGTTCGCCCGGATCTGCCGGACAAGAACGCGGATGCGGACAGCGGGACCCAGGAAGAGGAGATCGACTGGGGCGAAGGGACCCGCCCCCGCAGCGACGGGGAACGGAAGAGTCAGGACTATTACACGGTCCTGATCCTGGGCCGGGACACGGGGGGCGGCGGCAACACGGACACGATGCTGCTGGCCAGCTACGACGTGACCAACCAGAAGGCCACGGTGATGTCTATTCCCCGGGATACCATGGTGAATGTCTCCTGGGATATCAAGCGCATCAACTCCGTGTATAACTACTATGGCGGCGGAGACCGGGGGATCCAGTATCTCTACAAGGAAATCGCCCAGCTGGTGGGCTTTGAGCCGGACTATCAGGTGGTTGTGGAGTGGGACGCCGTGGGCCAGATCGTGGACGCCATGGGCGGCGTCTGGTTCGACGTGCCACGGAACATGAACTACGACGATCCTTATCAGGACCTTCACATCCACCAGGAGAAGGGCTACCGCCTGCTCACGGGGGACGACGCCATGCAGGTGCTCCGCTACCGCCACGACAACGACATGCGCTACGGCTATCCGGACGGCGATCTGGGCCGCATCAAGACCCAGCAGGCGTTTCTGACCGCCATGGTGGACCAGCTGCTGCAGATCAAGAACGTCACAAAGATCAACCAGTTCATCCAGGTGTTCCAGAACAATGTGGAGACAGACCTGAGCTTCCAGAATATCCTATGGTTTGCCCAGCAGGCAATTCTGGGTGGGCTGAGCATGGAGAACGTGGAGTTTGTCACCATGCCCAACCGGACCGCATCCTGCTGGAGCCGCACCTATCACAACTATCAATCCTACGTGGTGCCCAGCGCGGATGAGCTGCTGGAGCTGGTGAACACCAAGCTGAGTCCTTATACGGAGGTATTCACCCTCAGCGACTTGGACATTATGTCCGTCAACTCTGACGGCAGCATCAGCTCGTCCACCGGCCATGTGGAAGACAGCCGGGCGGCCCGGCCGCCGGTGAAGCCCACCACGCCCAGCAAGCCGGAGGAGGAGACGCCCACGGTGGATGAGAACGGCAATCCCATCGATCCGGACACCGGCCTGCCGGTGACGCCGGATGGCGGAACCACGGACCCGGGGACGGGCGGGACCACAGACCCGGGCTCTGGCACGACGGATCCCGGAACAGGGACAACGCCCGACGGCGGGACAGATCCCGGCACCGGCGGCGGGACCACAGGACCTGACACCGGAGAAGGAACCACCGGCACCGGCACCGACGGGACCACCGATCCGGGTACGGGCACAAGCGGGACTCCGGACGGCGGCACGCCTGATGCAGGCATATTTTGCCGAGCAGGAGGAAAAGACCACTTTAACCCCGATTTATCACCGTATTTCGGGCAATCGGAGCCTGGAAGAGTCGATTACGACCTCGATTGTCTCCGAAGAGGAGATGGCAGACGGCGCATCGCCTGAGCTGTCGTCCATCCGCCGTGAGATGCGCCGCATCGGCGGACGTGTGCGCGAGACGCTGGGACGCATGATCTCGGGCGAGCGCGCCAAATACTTACAGGAAGCTATCATCACCCAGCGAAACGGACGTTTCGTCGTGCCGGTCAAGGCCGAGCACCGCGGTGACGTGCCGGGACTTGTGCACGACACCTCGGGTTCGGGCGCGACGCTGTTCGTCGAGCCGGCACAGGTCGTTGAGATCAACAACCAGCTCAAGGTACTCGAGGGACGCGAGCAGCAGGAGATCGAGCGCATTCTCACCGAGCTGTCGGCAGGCGTAGCACAGTGCTCGGCTTCCCTCCGCGAGGACTACGAGGCGCTGTGCAGGATGCTAAAGGATGAAGAGGTCATGTATGCGTATGAGCATGCATTTGATGACAAGGAGGCTCGGGAGTGGCTGGAATTGCAGTTAAATCGGTATGAAAATGATGGATTTGGCCTGTGGGCGGTAGTGCTGGAAGAAACCGGAGAGGTGATCCGCCAATGCGGATTGACGA